>Ga0315288_10001859_pt1 | contig 27386 bp, 35 predicted proteins | sample YL17G11_20_MG_FD_203454 | JGI IMG/M metagenome (GOLD analysis project Ga0315288, IMG submission 203454) | Sediment microbial communities from Yellowstone Lake, YNP, Wyoming, USA - YL17G11_20 | ecosystem: Environmental > Aquatic > Freshwater > Lake > Sediment | place: USA: Wyoming | collected... | reverse complement strand
TACCTTAGGTATGGCGCGAGCGCTCGTCGCTAAAAATGAAGAGTTGCGAAAGACATTAAAGAGTGCGGGACTATTAAAACGAGACCCGCGAGAGAAAGAACGGATGAAATATGGTCTTGCTAAAAGGAGAAAACGCTTCCAATGGACCAAACGTTAACGATTAAAGAACTGCTTGAAGCGGGTGTTCATTTTGGACATCGAGCCCGACGCTGGAACCCTAAAATGAAACCTTTTATATTTGGCAAAAAGAACGATATATTCATAATCGATTTGGAAAAGACGATGGACCGAATAAAATTAGCCGCCGAAGCCGTGCGACGCGTTGCCGAGGTAGGACAGGATATATTGTTTGTTGGCACTAAACCGCAAGCCAAGCCGATTATTGAGGAAGAAGCAAAGCGTTGCGGGGTATACTTTGTAAATGAGCGATGGCTGGGTGGCCTCTTAACCAATTTCGATGTTGTGTCCACTCGCATTGCACGACTGGTTGAAATAGAACGGATAATAAATGAGGGACGAACCAATAAGTATACCAAAAAAGAGATGTTAAAGATTGAGCGCGAATATAAAAAACTTATGAAAATATTCGCTGGCGTTAAAGATATGGACCGATTACCGGGAATAGTCTATTTAGTCGATGTCGTGAGAGAAGCGACACCATTGGCTGAGGCGAGGCGTTCGAAAATTCCGGTTGTGGCAATGATTGATACAAACGGAGACCCAGAAAAAGTTGATTACCCAATACCGAGCAATGATGATGCATTACGCTCAATCAAACTCATTACCGGTATCATTGCTAATGCGGTATTAGAGGGCAGAAAAGGATTCGAAACAGAAGGAACCGAACAATGAAAATATCAAATGAGTTAATATTGCAATTAAGGGCGCGGATTAATTCAGGAATATTAGATTGTAAGCAAGCCCTAGAAGAGACAGGCGGGGATATTGAAAAAGCGATCGAACTCCTACGAAAAAAGGGGATAGCATCCGCAGCCAAGAAAATGGAGCGGACAACTGCACAAGGCGTGATAGATGCTTATATACATCCCGGTGAAAGGTTGGGTGTATTAGTTGAAATTAATTGCGAGACCGATTTTGTGGCTCGAAACCAGGAATTCCGACGGTTTGTTCACGATGTTGCAATGCAGATTGCAGCAGCAGACCCAATGGCTATATGTCGAGAAGACATAACCCCAGAAAAGATTGAACAGGAAAAGAAAATATATGAAGAGCAGTTGGCAGGCTTACAAAAACCCAAGCAGGTAATTGAGAAAATTGTTCATGGGAAATTAGAAAAATATTTTACGGATGTCTGTCTATTAGAGCAGCCATTCGTTAAAACGCCGGACCGAAAAATTGGGGACTATGTAAAGGAACAAATCGCAAAATACGGCGAGAACATTCGCATAAAACGGTTTATTCGCTTTAAACTCGGCGAAGAATAATTTTTATAAATACAAAACCTAAAGGAGTAAGTTATTAGGCGCATAGCGTTGAAACGCTGTATTCTAAAACTTACGGGCGAAGCTTTTTCTGATATAGGCACACTTCAAAAAATTACTTCCGAAATCACAAGTTGTTACAGTTCCGAATACGATTTAGGAATAATTATTGGGGGCGGTAATTTTTTTCGCGGTCGGGATGCAGAGATTAAAAATAAACTGATAACCGACCGAGCTGGCATGCTGGGAACAGTAATTAATGGTATTTTACTCGAGCACATTTTAAAACCCAAAGCAGTACACCTTTGTGCCATGGAGATTAAAGGAATAGTTGAGTGTTATAGGGTCGAATTAGCCGAGCGATATTTTAAAGAAAAACGGATTGTTATTTTTTCGGGCGGAACCGGACTGCCATATTTTACCACTGATACCGCGACCGCGTTACGAGCTTGTGAGCTCAATGCAGATTTGATACTTAAGGCGACCAATGTCGACGGCGTCTATTCTCAAGACCCGAAAAAATATCGACCCGCTAAACTTATTAAAAAAGTTAGCTATGAGCAAGCATTAAAGCAAGATTTAAAAATAATGGACCGGCAAGCCTTTCAATTATTAAAAGAACGAAAAATTCCGGTGATTGTGTTTAATATTTTTAGAGCCGGGAATCTAAAAAAGGTTATTGTCGGCAAAGAAATTGGGAGTATGCTATGTTAGAAACTACATATAAAACAATAAAAGAAAAAATGCAAAAAACAACTGACTTATTATCGTTAGAATTGTCGAAAATCCGAACCGCACGAGCAAACCCGGCAATCTTAGACGAGGTAAAAGTCGATTATTATGGAAACCCAACACTGTTAAAACAGATTGCATCAATATCGGCGCCCGAGCCAAGAATGTTGGTTATCCAGCCCTGGGATAGAAACGCACTTCCCGAAATCGAGAAAGCGATCCATAAAGCAGAAATTGGCTTAAATCCGCAAGTCGAAGGTAATCTGGTCAGGATTCCGATTCCAGCGCTAACCGAAGAGCGCCGCAAGGAACTAGTTAAACTGTGTGCAAAATTAGCCGAAGATACAAAAGTTGCGATTCGAAATATTCGTCGAGAAGGAAACGAGCAAGTTAAAAAATTAGAAAAAGAAAAGAAGATTTCAGAAGACGATACCGAAGGTGCAACGAAAAAGATACAGGAATTTACCGACGAACATATCAAAACAATCGATAATCTCTTCCAGAAAAAAGAGAAAGAGATTCTTGAGAAATGATAACGATACTGAGATTCTAAGATTTCAAGATTAATCTTAGAATCTTCTAATCGTTTAATTTTCTAATTGACAATGAATATTCCAACCCACGTTGCCATCATCATGGACGGTAACGGACGCTGGGCAAAGAAACGAGGACTGCCGCGATTCTACGGTCATAAAAAGGGTGTTGATTCAGTCCGTAATATTGTTCGTGCCAGCGCTGAATTTGGCATAAAATATCTGACCCTCTACGTTTTTTCATCAGAGAATTGGCATAGAACCGGGGATGAAGTGAATAAACTAATGAAGTTATTAGAAGAATTGTTACGCAAGGAAGAACCGGAACTGAATAAAAACAATGTTAGGGTCAAAGCAATTGGTCAAATTGAACGTTTACCAGTAAATGTTAGAGAAAACTTAAACTACATGATTACAAAAACTACGAATAACACCGGATTAGTTTTAGTTTTAGCCTTAAGTTACGGAGCAAGAAACGAAATAATTGATGCAATTAAAAAACTCGGGAAAACAAAAAAAGACTTCACTGATTTAACCAGCGAAAGTTTTAGAGCGTATCTTTACGACCCCGAAATTCCTGACCCGGATTTGTTAATTCGAACTGCGGGCGAAAAAAGAATTTCTAATTATCTTTTATGGCAGAGCGCCTATACCGAATTTTATTTCACGGATGTGCTGTGGCCAGATTTTGATAAAGAAGAGCTGTTAAAGGCAATTGACGATTTTGCAAAACGCAAGCGGCGATTTGGGCGTATTTCTGAATATGACGAAGCCGAACCACCCCGCGCGACCAAAGCATAAAAATCAATAAGTTCGTGGAAATTATGGAGAATTTACATAGGAAATGAGTAATTTACTAAAGCGAATAATAGTCGGTATTACGCTTGGCGCGTTAATAATTATTTCATTGATTATCGATAATCCGATTTTACTATTTATCATTAATCTTATCTGGATTGCTTTGGCAACCAATGAATTTTTGCGCATCCTATCACTCAAGCAAATATTCTTTAATCGATTTTTTATTATTGGGCTTAATCTTGCATTTCCGACAATATTTTATTTTAGTGGGCCTCCAGCATTATATCTCATACTGCCAGCGTGTGTATTGCTCTACGCACTTTTTAAACGAGAGCAGTATTATTTAATAGTTCCCTATGGGGTTTTTATATTGTTTTACCTAGGGTTTTTGCCATCGCATTTACTGTTTTTAAAATTTTGGATTAAAGAGCAAAACCTGTCTTCTTTTGTCGTGCTCTTTCCAGTGTTATTTACCTGGATTAATGATACTGCGGCTTATGGTGTTGGCTCAGCGATTGGTCGGCATAAGTTGGCGGTTAAAATTAGCCCCAATAAAACAATCGAAGGTTTTGTTGGTAGTATTATCATTAGTGTTGTTTTTTCAATCTTTTATCTTAACGCATTTTTCCCCAACATCTCCTTAATTCTATTAATTATTATTGGAATAATACTCAGCGTTGGTGCCCAGATTGGCGATTTAGTTGAATCAGGTTTTAAGCGGGAAGTTGGGGTAAAAGATAGTTCACAGGCTTTACCAGGTCACGGGGGGTTTTTAGACCGAATCGACAGTTTGCTTTTTACGATACCAATCTTTTACTATTTTCTGATTTATTTTATAGTCTAGCAGAACTATCGGTGCGGGCCTTTCTTTGATTTATTATATCAAAGAAGTTACGAAAGATTGTTTTACCAATCGACCCCGAACGTTCAGGGTGAAACTGAACTCCATAAAAGGGTTTTTCAATATGTTTTATAGCCTCAACTTCACAAGATGGCGAATTAGCCAAAACCTCAAAACCGGCACTTGCCAATCCGTTTAAAGCAACATATTCTAAATGACTTTCTGTGACTAAAATTTCCGGTAGCAGGTCTTTAAATAAAGGGTTATTTTTAATTATCCGCACGGTTTCATTGCTTTCTATTCGTTTCAGGGAAGATGATATTGTTACACCAAAAGCTTTAGCCATAATTTGATGACCGTAGCAAATACCCAAACAAGGGATTGTATTGTAGCGTAAGAACTCGACATAAGATTTGGAATATGCGCCACGGGTAATTAAATCGGCTGACCCAGAAAGGATTAAAGCATCGAAATCAATATACTGGATATGACTAAAAAGTTTAACATCATTAATGACCTGAAAACTGCTGAATTCTTTGACGCACTCGATATAAGGCTCGATTTTTACTTCGGGCGTAACCCGATAACTGTTGATAATCAATGTCTTCATTATATTTCACATAGAATACATAAACTAATCAGATTTTTCAAGCTTTTTTTCAATTTGGTCAATTTTCTTTTCTGCTTTTTTTACAAACGGGCTATCCGGATAGTCGTCAATTAAGGTTTGATATTCATCTAAGGCAGCTTCTAAATCACGGTTTTCATTTTTAGTATTGCTTAATATTTCTCCCACCATAAATTGAGCATCATCAGCTAGTTCATGGTCGGGAAAGTCTTCAACCAGGGTTGAAAAAGACCGTTGGGCAAATTCATATTTTTTTTGTTTTAAGTAATGCTGCCCTTCTTGATATAATCCTTCGGGTGTGGTAATATCATATTGAGGTTCGCCACCCGGTTTCACTGATGGACAGCCGACAATAAAAACTGTAATGGATAAAAGTAGCAAGTTAATAATATTTTTCATTTGTCCTCCTTTATAAAATTATGTAGCTTTTTTTCTAATGATGCATAGGCATTATGATTATGAATTGATTCGTAACTTTCGGTTTCGACACGATACCAGGTAATGTCAAGATTGGCATCTAATTTTAGCGCAACATTACGAACAACATCTTCAACAAAAACAGGATTATTATAAGCTTGTTCGGTAACATATTTTTCGTCTTCACGTTTCAATAAAGAATAAACCGGGCTTGAGGCACAGTTTTCGATTAGTTCGATTAGGTCCTCAATCCAGAAGAAACCTTTAAATCGGACCTGAGCTCTTATTTCGCCGCGTTGGTTATGCGCACTTTTTTTTGTCATTTCTTTAGAGCAAGGACAAAGCGTTGTAATCGGCACAGCAACGCACAAAACAAGGCGCATTTTATCAGTTAGATTACCGATGAATTTACATTGATACCCCATTAATCCAACCGCACCTGACACCGGAGCTTTTTTCTCAATAAAATATGGGAACTCCATCTCGATATGGGCGGACTCAGCGATAAGTTCTTGTTTCATGGTTTTGAGGATAGTGCCGATGTTATGGATGGCGATTTCGCGGTGGAAACGACTCAGGATTTCAACAAATCTACTCATATGAGTACCGCGGAAATTATGAGGGAGATTCACATACATATTAATCTGGGCAATAGTATGTTGTCGTTTATGGGCTTTATCGGAAAGAAAGATTGGGTATCTTAGATTTTTTACCCCAACCTTATCGATATTAATGTTTCTGAAGTCTTGGTCATTTTGAACTTCGCTCACAGAAATAGGATATGATATTATTGATAATTGTCAAGATGCATCTCATTTATTTCTTGACTACCCGATATAATTTTCTATAATCTGCTATGACGATTTTCTACCTACTATTTATAATTCACGGGAGGAGTAATGGATAACAAAAATCTTTTAGTAACAATCGAAGACGGTGTCGCAATGGTAAAATTTAACCGTCCTCAAGTATTGAATGCATTGAATACTGATACAGTTTTAGAATTGGAGCGGGCAATCGATGAATTAGCACAAAATGCTAATGTCCGAGTAATTATTTTAACTGGCGAAGGCAAGGCTTTTGTTGCCGGTGCGGATATTTCAGAAATGAGTAAATTTTCAAGTCTTGAAGCACGGACTTTTGCTCAAAACGGACATCGAGCACTTGGCAAGCTCGAAGATATCGATAAACCAGTAATCGCGGCAATTAATGGATTTGCATTAGGCGGCGGCTGCGAGATTGCATTAGCGTGTGATATTAGGATTCTATCGGAGAACGCTAAGATTGGACAGCCCGAAGTTAATCTTGGTATTATTCCTGGTTTTGGTGGCACACAGCGTTTAGCTCGATTGTGCGGGGCGGGTATTGCCAAGGAGTTAATTTATACTGGCGATATGATCAATGCCCAGGAAGCATTGCGAATTGGTCTTGCCAATAAGGTTGTGCCATTAGATAAACTAACAGACACAGCAAAAGAGATGGCAAAAAAGATTATGAATAAAGGACCAGTCGCAATCAGAATGACCAAGACTATTATTAATCGCGGTTTGGATTCTAATCTAACAACCGCGAAAGAATTAGAAATAGAAACTTTTGCGCTCTGCTTTTCAACTGGTGAACCCAAAGAAGGCATGAGCGCATTTTTAGAAAAAAGAAAAGCAAGTTGGATGAAATAAAAAAATGCCACAGATGAACACCGATAAAATATCCGTGAAAATCCGTGGCTTAAAAGATATAATTATTAAGAAGGAGTAAATAATGGCAAACACAACAGAAATCGTAATTGCATCAGGAGCACGAACACCGATTGGTCGATTTTTAGGTGGATTATCAACAGTTTCGGCACCGACCTTAGGCGGTATCGCAATCAAAGAAGCAGTAAAACGTGCGGGCGTTTCTCCAAACGATGTTAATGGTATAATAATGGGGCATGTTTGTCCAGCCGGATTAGGACAAGCACCTGCCCGCCAGGCGGGAATTAAAAGCGGTTTACCCCCCGAAATTCCAGCATTAACCGTTAATAAGGTCTGCGGTTCTGGTTTAATCGCGGTTGTTTTAGCCGCACAACAGATTAAAGCTGGTGATGCGGAAATAATGGTTGCGGGCGGACAAGAATCAATGTCTAATGTCCCATATTATCTGCACCAATTACGTAACGGCGCCAAGATGGGCGATGTGAAACTGGTTGATGGAATGATTTATGACGGTATCTGGTGCGTATTTGAAAATGTTCACATGGGAATTTTAGGCGAATTCACTGCAGAAAAATCTGGTATTACCAGAGAGATGCAGGATGAGTGGGCAGCCGATAGTCATCGCAAAGCAGTCGAAGCAATTAAGAACGGTAAGTTCAAGGCAGAAATCGTACCGGTTGAAATTCCTCAGAAAAAAGGCAATCCAATTATAATCGATACTGACGAAGGACCGCGCGCTGAAACAACCATGGAGTCGCTTGCTAAACTAAGACCAGCATTTAAAAAGGAAAACGGAACAATAACTGCGGGCAATGCATCAAGCATTAATGATGGTGCGGCAGCATTAGTTGTTATGTCAAAAGAGATGGCGAATAAAAAAGGCATCAAACCAATTGCGAAAATTACCGCCTACGCTACAGGTAGTGTCGAGCCCAAGATGCTTTTCTACGCACCAGTCAAAGCAATCCAAAAGATAATGAAGCAACTCAATGTTGATGTTAATTACTTTGACTTAATCGAAGTTAACGAAGCATTCAGCGCACAAGTTCTAGCAGATGCTAAAGAACTTAGCATGGACCCGAAGAAAGTTAACGTGCACGGTGGCGCAGTAGCGCTCGGACATCCGATTGGCGCATCCGGCGCAAGAATTCTTATAACACTCTTATACGCTTTAAAAGACAGAGGTCTAAAGAAAGGTCTTGCTGGTATCTGCTTGGGCGGCGGTGAAGCAGTTGCGATGAGCGTAGAGATAATGTAACAAGTAGTTAGGGATTAGTATCTTGCTAAATCTCAACCCCTAATCGTAAATCCCCGCGTATGGAGTATTTTACTAATTCGTCAGAAGAAACAATTGCTGTTGGTAAAAAAATCGGCGCTAAATTAAAACTGGGCGATGTCGTAGGTTTTTATGGCGAATTAGGCAGTGGCAAGACAACGATGATTAAAGGTGTTGCGATGGGGTTGGGAGTAAAGGAGCAAAGTCTTGTAAAAAGCCCATCGTTTGTAATGATTCTGGAATATAAAGGTCGTTGTCCAATTTATCATATCGATTTATACCGAATAAAAAATAAAGAAGAATTTGTTGGAATTGGACTTGATGATTATTTATATAGTGATGGCGTCTGTCTAATTGAATGGGCAGAAAAAGCAGAAAAAGAACTACCAGCAAATATAATAAAGATTGAATTAGAAGTTACAAATCCCGACCAAAGAAAAATTAAAATCAGTGGACTAAAATCGTCTATTTTATAATGAACGGTAGTCGCAAGCTTCAGCTTGCGGACAATATCGCAAGATGAATACTGAGGTTACCGACAAAAATTAAGCAGATAAACAATATGAGGGAACCGCGATATGATATCTATATCATGGTAGCAGTAAACGAGTTAATATTCTTAAGCCCCAACTGGCTGAGGATTGGAGATTTGAGGCTGGCCGTCACTTTGGGGTTTACGCAACATCAAATCGGGATCTGGCATTGGCCTTTGCCTTAGGTGGTGTGCCTGACAAAACTGGCACTTGTCACAAAATAATCAGAGAAAAAGACCGCAAACCATTAAAAATGGTTTTTGTTCGTGGGCATCCAAAGTTCGGCGGTAAAGGTTATTTATATAAGTTATCATCAAGAGGATTTCATCATGTTGGCGGCGACCAGTGGTTTTGTGAAAATCTTGTTAAACCGATAAAAATTACTGAAATCAACGTAAACGACTACCTACATCTTTTTCGATATGCTACTCTAAAAGAAAGATGCGAAATCGAGAGGGTTTTTCGGAAGCAAATAAAACTTAGCAAAGAAAATAAAGTTAATGAACGGTAGTTTATAATGATTAGTAGGTATAAAAACGCAAGATAAATCCTGCGACTGTCAAAAATTTAACTGAAACTTACCCACAATTTTATTTAGATGAGGTATTATGGAGTGCAATTCCGCTTCAGGCAGATGTTCTTGCCCGCCGAAGGCGAAATTTCAGTATGCGGACATGCAAAATCACCGCTATGTGAAGCGAGACGAAGTCTTTCGCACTCCAAAACATTATCATCAATCAAAAGATGTAAGTAATTTTCGGCAATCAAAACCTTGACTTATTTGAAATTTTAGGTAAATATTTAACTAATTTAGTCCGTTTACATGCCTAATTCCCCAAAAAAACTTGGGGACATAATACTAAATTAGTAACATAATTCATCTTTACTCATACGCAATTTTAGGCAACATCTTGAAGATTAAAGCGTAAGGATTGAGTTTTATTGAAAAGTTGTCTTATATTGGGGCGTGCCCCGGGCATGCCCCCCGCATGTCCCGGTCAACCCAGGGGATTATGGTGGGGCATGCCCTGGGCATGGGTCAGATGATTTAATAGAAGTTCTAATAAGGATTTTAAGCGTAATTCTATTTCAAAATCTATCCGTCAATCTACCTCGATTTCTACCAGAAAACCTATCCGAAATCATATCCGGAAGCATATCAGGGAGTCTGTCCGGGAATCTATCAGGGATTATACCAGGGTATTAACTTCACCACTCGGAAAAATTAAGGGTGCGACCCTTAACTTGATACAATTGGTGAAGAAGTGCAGACACCAGACCGCTTCGAAAAGCAAATCTCATCAAGGCTTGACAAAACATACAAGAAAGCGTGGGACGAAGCAGTAAGGATTTGTAAGGGGTATGATAAGAGTGTTTTAATGTCGATGCGATATTTCTACAAAACGGTTTATAAACCGAGACGCGATGTCCTCGCTGAGCAATGGAGCGAATACACAGAAGAGGATTAACCACAAAAGCACGGACGCGAAACGTAGATGGAATCCGCCTGTGGCGGACGAAATCCAATAAAAGAAACTGATAGAAATTGGTAGAAATAGACAGGGTTCTGAGATATTTCTCTTTTCTCCGTATTTTTGGAACAAGATAGCACTGAAATCGGTTGAAAATTATGTTTTGGAGTAACATAAAAATGTTACTGATTAGTCACATGAATATCAAGTGGATTTTTGTTCTAACTTACTACAGTCCAAATTCTTAATTCAATATTCTGTTAAGGAAGGGGTATAATCCCCTCCATGTAGGACGGTTTTTAGTTAAAGGTGAGTCGAGTCTTTTAAATGGTGATTTAGTTTGAATTGTAGTTTAACATCTTGTTTGGCTTATAAAAGTCTATGTAAAAGGTTATCTAATTTGTTGTATAATTGAGATTCTAAATGGAATTATATCAGGCAATATATCACGGGTTATTTCACAGGATATATGAAGCCATAAAAGAGGACATAAAACAAACCATAAACGACCTCACTCGTAAAAGTTTAAAAATTCACCTCAGAGGTACAGAGGTGCTGAGCAAAGATATTTAACCACCGATAAACACGGGCAAACACTGAAAGGAAAGAAAAATATTAACCACGAATTAACACAAATAAACACGAAGGGAATTATTTATAAGGAAGCCAGGAAGCCAATATGTTTTTTCCTGTTTTCATGGTCTCCTTATAATGGTTTTATCCGTGGTCATCCAGAGCGAAATTTTTCTTTCGTGACAAAAATATAGTTTCGCCTTGCTCTTTTAAATGACTTTTGTAGCAATTTATCCGAAAGTGTTTTGTTTGGAAACTATTTTGTCTTTTTTTTGTATTCTATATAAGAATATATTGTCAAATATATTAACGCGAGTATTATTGGAGCTAATGCGAAAATAATTGCATAATTCTGGAATAATATTCCAACAATTGCTATGATGCCCGATATTTTAAATAGCTTTCAACCAAATTTGTGAGTATTATCCCAGACCAAATCACTGCTTAGTGTCCATGGTGTTTTAAGTCCGATAAACCAGTTTCGTTTAGAATTGTTCATCAAAATCCCAAGGTAATAGAATAAGATTCCGAGTCCTACCGGAAAGAAAACATTGGGTTTTATTTTTACGCCCATTGTCCACGAAATTGTTTGTAGATGAATAGCCAGCATAAATAAAAATAATAGGATGATAAAACCATCAAAGTATTTTCGGAATTTCTCAACATTCGCTTTCATTGGGTCAATTTTGGGCAGGATTAAAAATAACAGAAATAAGAATAGGAGCACAACCGGCATTAAAAAGATACCCCAGGGCTTTACCATATAACCATCGACTTCACCTTTATAATTCCAGTGCGATGCAATCTTGTCTGGTAATTTCGGATAGAAATAGATACTGATAGCTAAACTGAGCAGAATAATTAGAAAAACAATTATTTCACTTTTTCTTAATTTCATTATCTTTTCACCATTGTGATGCATTCAATCGGGCAGTTCAAAGCACATAATCCGCACCCATAGCAGATTTCGCGGTCGACTTTGAGTTTTCCGTCATTCATCTTTCTTGCCTTGAAATAACAGACTGGTTCACACTCGCCACAATGCGTGCATTCTTCCATGTTGGTCTTTTCGATAAATTTTCCTTTATCGCAGATATATTTATCCGGGGTTACAAAATAACCACAGCAGTCATCACAGCAAAAGCAGATGCCTTCGGTTTTGGTGCGGTCTTCGCTTCGCCAGGGACGAGTTACGAGATTTTTAGTTTCCGCTTCTTTCATTATACCTTCAGCAAATACGCGGTCAACCGGCTTTTTATCCGAACCGCTTGCCTCGTCTGATTCGGTAAAACTTAAACAGACATCAATTCGCGATCGCTGACATTTCTTTTCGTTACCTTCACGGCAACCGCAATTAGCAACCCAGAACTGGTTGTGGTTTTTTATTAATTCATTTGCCTGGTCATGAGTGCAAACGTAATGAATCGGTATTTTTTCTTCTGCCATTTTTATCTCCTTTTAATCATAAATTACCACGAAAGCACGAAAGGGAGAAAACACGAAATAAAACAATCTTTTCCGTGTCTTAGTGGTATCTGCTTCATAATTTCAATTCAAAATACAGCGCGCCTTTAATCGGATTAAAGCGATAGGGTTTGATTTTATTAAAGCCCATTGAACTGTACAGGGTAATCGCTTCAATCATATTGGGCACGGTATCTAATCGCATATATTGATAACCAATTTCTCGGGCAATGTCAATTATTTTTTTAGCCAGTGCTTGACCATAACCCTTGCCTCGAAATTCAGGTTGGAAATATAACCGTTTCATCTCGCAAATTCCTTCGTCGAATTTTCTTAAAGCGACACATCCAACCACGACACCATCTTCCAACCCTAAAAGCAATTGTCCGTCCGGAGAAGCATATTTACCAGGCAGTTCGGCAAATTCTTTTTCAAAATTCTGAAACGCGAGGTCAAATCCTAACGAATCGGTATATTCTTTAAAAAGTTCTCGAATACAGTTAAGCTCGGATGAGGACTTCGCCTGAATAATCTTTAACATTAACGATTGAGTTTATACAGCATAAAGTTGAGCACAGATGCAAAACTAACCCACAATATATATGGTATAAGTAATATTCCTGCCGGTATGGATATATTGTAGAAATATATTAACGTAATTAAGATTAATAGCCAAAGTATGATAATCACAATAAATCCAAAGAGAGGCGATTTCAATGTAAAGAACACCAATGACCACAATATATTTAAAATCAGTTGTATGATAAAGACAATTAACGCAGTTCGCACCACCTGATTGTTCCACCCGTGTCGCCAGACAAGATAAGCGGAAATCCCCATTAATACAAACAAAGTTGTCCAGACCGGCGCAAACAACCAGTTGGGCGGCGCAATACCGGGTTTTTTAAGAGTTGCGTACCAGGTCGGAATATTGGGTGTTGTAAAAAGCGACCCGATAAAACCTACTGCCTGGCAGATAATAATACTTATTAATAACTTAACAATATCTTTCATTTATGCCTCCATTATTGTTTATACATAATATTAAATTTATAGGGAAAATCAATAATAAAAAAGACCGGGCGACACCAAAATTAATCGCCCGGTTTAAAGGAGGTTTTGGGTTATTATTTCTTACGAGTAACTAAAGTATAGAAAGCTGCGCCTAAACCAATCGTTGCAACAACATAGATAATAACTGCACCGATAACGCTAAATAAACCGCCAATCGGACTAAACGTGCGAATAAGCGCGCCTAAAATCGGAATTGCCATAATCACAATAAAACCCAGCACAAATTTACCAATGATGCCTTGTTTTCCGTCAGTTGTTGGCTTAATCCTTAAACCGATTAAATAGTATATTGATGTAAATCCGATTAATAAACAAGCAACTATAGCAAGCAAAAATAATGGTATAACAGTAATGCCGATTATTGACACTGCCAACAAAACAATGAGCGGAACAATAAGAAGTTGAATGCCAAAGCCGATTGCAATTGGTATCCATATGTTTATCTGGGTCTTTTCCGCAACTTTTTCAACTGGTTTTGGGAATATGAGTATTACCAATAGAGTTAATACAAAAAACCCGCCTACGATAAATAATATGGCAAGTGCGTTTGTCGCTACGGTGAATGATTTAGGAAGACCCCTTGATAGTTTAAGCATGCTGCCAAGCTTGGGCAGGGTTTTGCTGAGAACTTTAATTTCTACTGATTTAATCTCACCTTTTACAATAGCATTTGTATCCCGCTCCAGCGAACCACCGACTATCGAAATTGAACCATTAACCGACGAACCTGAATCAAGTTTGACATTTCCGCCGGCAACAAAAATATCGCCGTCAACTACGCCTTGATTATTGAAATTGCCTCCGAGAATTGCTATGTCGTTTCTTATTAAACCAGAATTGTTAAGACTGCCGCCTAATACTGCGACATCGCCAATAATTCCGCCGGTTTTTGTAATTTCCATTGCACCGCCGACTACAGCTAAATCACCGTCTAATACGCCCTTGATTTGACCATTGCTTCCGGAAAACTCTAAATCTTCTCTTACTGTATCTCCTTGCTCAATAATTAATTTACCAACACGTTTCTTATCATGTTCAATATTGACCTTAACTTTAGCAACTATAAATCTAGGGTAGAAGTTATTTGGTTCATCCGCAATTTCATACAACTGCTTTCTAAACTGCTTGTAGGATATCGGCGACTCAAGGACAACGTCATCATATACCGGTTGACTAATATCATTAATCTCGTTCTTTGTAGCCATTGCTATTTCTGTTGATGGTGCCAATCTTGGTGCTTTTATTTCAACGGTTGGCATCATTCCAATATCGTTTGATTTATAACGTGGTGCGGTTACTAAGATTTCGGGCATCATTACAATTTCATTATTGTTATATTTTTCTGCGGTAACAACTATTTCTGGCATTAATCCGGAATAGCCAATATTATTTGCATTTAGCGACCATATTGCCAGATAAGAAATTAACAAGCTAAACCACATGAAGTTTTTATTAATTTTGATTTTTGATATTTGATTTTTAATTTTACTTATGCTATACATACTGACTCCTTTTTCTTTAAGAATTTTCCAAACAAGAAAAACGTTCCAAGACCTAAGCCTATTCCAGCGATACACACAAGGGGGTTGAACTGATTTTTTGCGATTGGGGTAAAGGCTTTTGCTAGAGTCGAACCGATAAAGTAAAACTTATCAACCAATCGGACAACTGACGGGCTTGAAAATAAAACCCGATGAAAAATGTCGTTGCTTATTGACGACAATAAGAAAGCAATTGCAGTTGCTATCCACGCGCCGCCTAAAACCGTTGCGACCTTTTTCCACACCTGTGTTCTAGCCTTTACCTGCTGGAGAACCCGATTGTTAAACCCGTGATTGGGAGTAAATTCGACTAGACTGACAATCGTTTGTTCGAATGAAACCAGTTCATCGTAGAGTATTAGGCAGTCTGGGCATTGAGACAGGTGGAACTGTAAAGTAATGTTCTCGTCCACCGTAATCTCGCGGTCCAGACACTTCTGGATTAGGTCTTCGATATCTCTGTGTTTAGTCATCACAATATTATACGAAAATTTTTAAGAGAAGTTTCATAACATCTATTTAACCAGTTCTTTCAGCTTTAATCGGGCGCGGTGTAAGCGTGTTTTTATTGTTGATATTGGTATATTTAGAATCTCGCTGATCTCTTCATAAGATTTTTCTTCTTTGTGAAACAGAACTACAATTTCACGGTCAATCGGGGCAAGATGGGCGAGTGCTTGGTCAACTTTGCCTAATTTCTGTTGTATTTCGTAATCAGTACCTGGGCCGGTTGCTTTCTCGTCCGCTATTTCCATGTTCTCGATTTGACGCTCATCAATGTTTTCATAGTGTTTTTTATTTTTCCTTAAGAAATCAATTGTTAAATTATGGGCGATTGTATATAACCAGGTTGAGAACGGTCTTTTAGGGTCGTAGGATTTTAAGGATTTAAAGCATCGGACAAACGTGTCGAATGTAATTTCTTCGGCATCGTGATAGTTTCTGATTGTGCGATAAACATAACTGAAAATACGAGCCTTATACGAATTTAAAAGCGTTTGACAAGCCATTTCATCACCCTCTACCGCCCTTGCGATTATATCACCTTCGTGGTTTAAATCTATCATTTATATTTCAATTGGCAAGAAACTATGAAACAATTTTATGTTGCATCTGTTTTATCTTTAGTTTGCAATCAGGGTAACCGAAATAAAATTATGCATTGGATATTTATTAGAAATTCGTCTGTGACTTTATCATCACTAACATCATCTTAAATTTCTTTACTGCTTTTAATGCGTGTGGTTTAGTTGCAGGCATTATTATCATCTCGCTTTGTTTTAGATAAAAATCCTCACCTGCAATGGTTATCTTAACTTCGCCATCAATAACATACACCATCGCGTCAAATGGTGCGGTATGTTCACTTAGTCCTTGCCCTTCATCAAAGGCAAATATCGTTACACTTCCGGTATTTTGCTTGACGATTGTTTTACTCACAACCGAATCTTTCTGAAATTCTATCGTATCGATTAATTTAATTACTTCCGGCATTTATTCTCCTTATTCTATACTAAACTTTAAAATCGATGGGTTAATCCTGTCATATTATTTTAATCCCAAACATCAGCCACAGATGAGCACAGATAAATTCATTCCTTCTATTAATCATCTGTGTTTTATCTGTGGCAAGTTTTTATCTGTGTATATCAGTGGCTTATTCTTCTTACTTTTTATTTGTCATTAGCGATTGTTTAATTTTCGCTGAGATTACGAGATTTTTCTTTAGTTTATCTCTTAATGTTTCTTCTTTTTTATTCAGAATCGATTCTTTTATCTTTGTCATGCCGATTTGAGTCATTCGACCTTGCTTAATCAGTTTTCCGACTTTTTGCTTATTTGGCTCTGACCATTTACTCGTATTAGTCCGCGGCGTAAATTTCTGAGCATATCTCGCATCATCAAGCCTCTTTACAATACTATCAATCCAGCCAAAACATAAACCTTCTTCAACCGCATCATCATAAGAAATGCTTGGCTTATTGGTATGTTTCTTATAATAAATCAGCCAGATTTCTTTCGCTTTATCGTAATTCTTTTCCAGCCAGCGTCGCCATTCAGCTCGATTGGTTATATATAATGTTTCCACGATCTTTTTTCTTCGTTATCAACCTCATAAGTATATCACTAATTTCGAAAATTAAAAGTCTTTGTTCCGCGTTTGTATTGAGCATTGATTCTTACTTATTGACATTTAATTTAATTTTCTATAATGTGTTAATAACAAAAGAAAGGAGTTGCGTATGCTAAATAAAATTAGAATGTGGAGAGATAAAACTATTATAGTCGCGGTCTGTGTTTGTATTACGACCATAGTAGCATTTACTGACAATAAAACAACAACAAAAAAAGATACTAAAACGCTCATGGTTGATGAAAAAGTCGCCCTATCAGCATTAGTCAGTTTGATAGATGGTCACATACAAAAAGTAGCTGACTGTTTGACATTGGTGGCGATAACTGACGAGGTGAAGTCCGGCAACTGGGATAAGATGAAGAATTTACTAAGTGAGGTTGAGAAGGTAAACATTTCCTCGGTAATCTGGTTTGTTCGACCTGATGGGTCTTACTACACATCCGAGAAAGGTTTAGTAACAGACCAGAACCTTAAAGACCGAGACTACTTCCCGAGAGTCATTGCAGGAGAACCGGTTATCGGTTCGTTGGTAATCAGTAAATCGACCGGCAAAAAATCAGTTATTGTTACTATGCCTATAAAGAATAAGGGAAAGATTGTTGGCGCAATAGGTGCTTCGATCTTTCTGGAACAGTTTAGCGATCTAATATTACAAGAGATGAACCTACCAGACGACATTGTTTTTTATGCTCTCGATAAGAATGTTGAAACTGTAATCCATCGCGCCGCGTTCCGTGTTTTTGAACAGCCAACCCAACTCGGAAATGAAACATTAGCAACCGCGATCAAGGAAATAGTATCACGTCCGGAAGGAAGTGTCGAATATGTCTTCCAAGGTACAAATCGTGTCGTATATTTTCAGACGTCACCTCTGACTGGTTGGCACATCGTTCTAGGCAAGGTCATGGCGATAACAGAGCCCGAAATTAAAAGTGGGGGTAAATAATAAGCAGAGTTTATAGCAAATTATTATGATAATACTTGTCTGATTTTAGAAAACAATAGAGGCGGTCCTTAATTTCTCACCAAACGAAATCTCATTGACTGAAACCTGCTAAATATCCTGTGCTCCAGGCGAATTGGAGATTATATCCGCCGGAGACACCATCAATATCTAATACCTCTCCTGCTAGGAATAGTCCTTTTACTTTTAAAGACTCCATTGTTTTGGAATTAACTTCGTCCATTGGAATTCCACCAGCCGTTACCATTGATTCTGAAAAAGGGCGGGATCTTTTTATAATTAAATTCCAGTTTCTTAATTTCTCTGTAATGAGCACTGTTTCATTTTTAGTAGTTTGACTAACCTGCTTATCCAATTTTATCTTTAACTCATTTAACAAGACAAAACAAAGTTTTTTGGGTAATAGACTAGCCAATGAATTGATAAGAATTCTTTTTGGCTGTTCTTTCCACAACCCAACAAGAAAATCACTCACTTCTTTACTGTTTTTATAATTAGGTAAGAAGTTAATAGAAACATTACAGTTCGATTTATTCAGACAATCTATTATTACTCGGCTTATATCAAGTACCGGCGGTCCAGAAATTCCGAAATGAGTAAATATTAGTTCGCCAGTCTGGTTAGAAATCGTTTTCCCTTGAGCTTTTAGCAAGAGTTTTACATTTACCTGTATTCCTTGTAGTTCTCGAAACCAATTGCCTTCCAATTCCAATGGAACTAATGCCGGTCGAGGTTCTATAATTCGATGTCCTAAGTTGTGGGCAAGGTTAAATCCATCACCAGTCGAACCTAGATGAGGATAACTTTTACCACCCGTCGCTAAAGTCACTGTTTTTGCTTGATAAACATCTTTATTAGTTTTAACTTCCCAGCCAGTTTTAATTGAAGATAATTTTTTAACTTGCTCTTCTAAATTCATTTTTATCTTGAGTCGAGTAGTCTCTTTTACAAGTGCATCTAAAACTGTTAAAGCTTTATCCGTAGCAGGAAAAACACGACCATCAGGTTCGGTCTTGAGTTTAACACCGAGTTTCTCAAAGAATCTCATTGTATCAATATGAGAAAATCGACCGAAGATATTATGTAAGCATTTGGTGTTCTCACCATAATATTTATCGGGAGAGAGATTTGTATTAGTCAGGTTACATCTACCATTACCAGTAACCAAAATCTTCTTACCAATTGTATTGTTCTTTTCTATAATCAAAATATTTTGCTTTGGTTTGCTTCGACCCACGCTAATCGATGCAACCAAACCTGCTGCGCCACCGCCGATAATAATGTGATATTTTCTGATAAGCATTGAGTTACTTTTTTAAGAGCTTTAATACAAGAAAAACAATCCCTGTTAGAAGTATGAACCAAATTATAATGACACCGCCCACCCAGAATTTAGGTTTTCTCTTATCCGTCAGCATCCGCCCTTTTTTACGGCATTCTTCCCATGTCGGTTTCGGAATCATCTTTATTGCTATCGCCACGCCTATCGGAACAAGGACAATTTCATCCAATGTCCCAAGTCCAGGGATAAAGTCAGGGATCAAATCGATTGGGCTGAGGACATAAGCGACAATAAATGTTATTAGCGCTTTGGAAAACCAAGGAACTCGCGGGTCTTGCCATGCATAATAGAGAGCATAAACTTGTGTATTAAGTTCACTAGCTCGTTGTTTCCAGTGGGCGGATAATTTTGGTGGCACAGTTTAAATTTTCTGCTTTCTCTGTCTTTTCAGTTCCTGTTTTTCTTTTGAAGTCAATTTTTCAATCGCATGAGTAAATGCCGCCGGTTTAATTTTCCTGACGTTTTGTTTTAAATATTCAAAAGTCGGTTTGGGGTAAACTTGGTATAATTCTTTTAAAGTCCAGCCAACTCCTTTTTGGACATAGTATTCTTTGTCATCAAGCAAGTAATCAACCGAAATAATGATTTCTTTAAATGGCAAGAATTGTTTTTTAGTTCGGCTGAAATAAAGCAGACTTACAACCGACTGTCTTCGTTTCCATTGATTAGAAGAAAGGTTCCATCTTTTTAAAATTGGCACAACTTTTTCAGGTATTATTTCAAGTATTTTTGTATAAAGCTTAGCAAGAGCGTCGCAATGTCCCCAATCTCTCACATATTCCTGCCAATGTTTTATTATATCCCACGACACTAACAAATCTTTCGTTTTCTTGGCAAATTTTTCGCAATAAAAATATGCCTGCGTTTTCGCCCAGCCATCTGAGTGTTTCCAAATATAATCCCAAATCAATATTTGCTGGGTAAATAGTAAATGAGAAAATGAATATATATGTTTGGCAAGTTGTCGCTGAGCCGGCACTTGTGGTTTTACACGCTTAACTTCTTTATTAACTTCGACTAAACAGTCTTGATAAAATTTCTTGTCGATTTTTCTTTTCATTGTTCTGATTTTAACTCTTAATAATGGTTTGTCAATCACAACACAAAAAAATATCAAGATTACCACAAAGTCACGAAAACACAGAAGACCCAGGATTTATCTTTGTGCTTCAGCCGATAAATTTATTTTCTTGTTTTCTTTCGTTCATTATTAGATTTCCTGATGGTTCATTTGACAATCAGGAAAATAGCAATATAATCTGATTAATAACATTTGATTATTAAATATGAGGTGAATAAATGAAAAAAAGCAATCTCGGACATTTAGGATTTTTAGGTTTATTAGGATTCCTTGGTATGATAACTAAAATTTCAGGTTTATATGGATTATTTGGTCTTTTCGCGCTCTTTGCTTTATTCGGAATGACCGACAAGGGTAATAAATAAAAACAATATTTACCTATTGATATCAAATAAGAAAAATGAATAGTAATAATGTTTTAATTAAAGCGGAAAAATTGACCAAAAGGTTTGGTGAGTCTGTCGCGGTTGACAATATCGACTTTGAAGTTAACAAGGGTGAATGTTTCGGGTTTCTTGGTCCTAACGGTGCAGGGAAAACAACTGCGATAAGAATGATACATTGTGTCCTGCCATTGAGTTCGGGCACACTCGACGTTGCTGGCATGGATGTGTCAAAACAGCCGAGAGCGATTAAAAGAATAATCGGCATTGCTCCGCAGGAAGACAATCTAGACCCGGACTTTTCAGTCCTTTACAACCTGATTGTTTATGCAAGATATTTTGATATTTCCAGGACCGAAGCGCAAAAGCGGGCAAAACAGCTACTGCAATTTATCCAGTTAGAAGAGAAGACCAATGTGTTGATTGACGAGCTTTCGTCGGGAATGAAACGACGGGTGATTTTAGCGCGGGCATTAATTAATGAACCGCAAATTCTCGTATTGGACGAACCGACGACCGGACTTGACCCGCAAGCGCGTCATCTGATTTGGGATAAAATCAGAAGTTTAAGAAAACAGGGGGTCACGATAATTTTGACTACTCACTACATGGAAGAAGCAGCACAGCTTTGTGACCGCACGCTAATCATGGATAATGGCAAGATAATTGAACAAGGTAATCCCAAAGCCCTGGTTAAGAAACATGTTGGGGAGCAGGTTTTAGAGGTGGTTTACGACGAAGAAATTATGAGTTATCTCAAACAGACTTTTCCGGATGCTAAGCTCGAAATTGTCAATGACCGCGTGCAGGTTTTTTCCAGTCAACCGCGGGGTATTTTTGCCGGGCTGTTGGATAAATTCCGCGACAAGGGTGCGATTATCCGGGATGCCAATTTGGAAGATATGTTTTTGAAATTGACCGGACGGAGATTACGCGAATGAAAATGTCATATTTTAGTCTGCCCAAGCTCAGTTATCGGGTTCGACTGGTCTGGCGCAGAAACTTCGATGTTTTCATTAAGACTTATATGGTCAATTTTATTCCACCTTTGGTCGAGCCGCTATTTTATCTGGTCGGGTTAGGTTTTGGCTTGGGCGGGTTTGTCCGACCCCAGGAAGGTCTTCGCTATATTGCTTTTATCGCGCCAGCTCTGGTTGCAGTGTCAATGATGTACTCGTCATTTTTCGAGTGCACCTATGCATCGTTTGTGAGAATGTACTATCAAAAAACTTTTGATGCAATAATTGCCACGCCAGTTAGCTTAGAAGAAGTCATCGCGGGTGAAATTCTGTGGGGTGCGACAAAAAGTTTTATCAACTCAACCATTGTTCTGCTAGTCATTTTAATCTTCGGATTGGTTTCAAGCCCATTATTTTTATTAATTCCGCCGCTTGCTTTTGTAATCGGCATTTTATTCGCCAGTATTGCGATGTGCTTTACGGCAATCACGCCCAACATTGAAACATTTAACTACCCGTCTTTTCTTTATATTACGCCGATGTTCATTCTCAGCGGTACTTTTTTCACAATCACCGGCATGCCTCACGCTTTACAGCTATTTGCCAAACTGTTTTTTCCGCTCTATCACGCTGCCTTGCTGTCAAGGGCATTGGCTTTGGGCAGAATCGGTTCGCATCTTTGGTTCAGCATCGGATGGATTTTACTCTTCACGCCAATCTTCTTTATTATCGCAATAAATTTAATGAAAAAAAGATTGATTAAATAATATGATTCGAAAGAATTTATTTTACATCTTAGCTTGTATGTTTTTAATCATTAGTTGTCAGAAAAAATCAACTAAAATCGAAGTAACTTTCTGGCATGCGATGGGTGGCAATGTCGAGAAAACCTTACAAGCAATGGTTGCTACGTTTGAATCCACGCATACCGATATTAATATCAATTTAATCGGTATGGCTGACTATAACACCTTAGCTCAGAAATTGATGAGCGCGGCATCAATAAATCAGCCACCAACCATTGCCCAAATGTATGAAAACTGGACCACCCAACTATTAAATCACAATTATCTTGAACCGCTTGATATTTATGTAAAAGAACTGCCCAAATCAGAACTTGATGACATTTGGCTAGTTTTAATTCAGAATAATACCTGGGACAATAAGATTATAACCATGCCGTTTAATAAAAGCGTGCCGGTTTATTATTATAACATCGAGCTTTTTGAACAAGCGGGTATTAAGGAATTTCCTAAAACCTGGGATGAATTTCGGCAGGTCTGCCTTAAGCTAAAAGAAAAATTAGGCAATTCGATTACGCCAACCGCAAATGGAACTGACATCTGGGTATTTGCCTCAATGCTATACCAGAAAAACGGTAAACTTTTTGACGAAGAAAACAACTTGCCTTTGTTTAACAACCCAGAAGCAGTTCAGGGATTACAATTTCAGGTTGATTTAATCTATAAAGATAAAGTTCAAAGCAGTCGGACCGGACCCGACCTGCTCGATGATTTTTTAGCCGGACGATTAGCGATGACTCCGTTCAGTTGTGCTCGTCGAGCCGTAATGCTGGGAGTTGAGAGTTTTAAAATCGGTATGGCGCCTTTACCAATATGGGATAAACCTGCCTCAATCATTTACGGCACAAATATCGGAATGTTTAAGTCAGCTACCAAAGCCCAAAAAGATGCAGCTTGGCAATTCATCAAATGGTTTACGAGCAAAGATAATGAGATTCGCTGGTCGCTGGGCACATATTATGCACCAATCCAGAAAAGTGCGCTCGCTGACCCGCGGATGCAGAAACACTTCGAGAAAACGCCCGGTTTAAAAGAAGCTTACGAACAACTTCAATCGGCAGTGTTTGAACCGAGAATTGAAGCGTGGTTTGAAGGCAGAAATATCCTGATTGCAGATGGATTAGAACCCGCAACCCTTGGACAAAAATCAGCCCAACAAGCATTAGACTTTGCTGCACAGAAATTACTGGCAAGGGTAAAGAAATAGACTGCTTTAATCAAGATTTACCACTTCTTAATATCTATAATTTTTCTAACTTAACTCGATTATGTCCTGATAAATGTAGTTTTATATGACCTCTTATCCCATCTGATGTATCTTGTGATAGATTCCCATCAAGACGTCCGTCAAAAATCTAAATTACACAACCTGCTAGACAGACTTTTATATGGACTTTTATGAGCCAATCAAGATGATAGACTACATATCAAACTACATCACAAAATAAAAGACTCATTCCACCTTTAACAAGAAATAGACCTTGATGCAGGGGATACCTCCCCTGTGTTATGAGAAAATAGAGTTAAGAGTATGGTATGTATATGATTAGATTGTAATTCCGCAAAATAAACCCATTAGTTATAACTAATATTTTACTCTACCTGCAGGTAGAATTTTAACCAGATTCAGGTGTGATTAATTCCCAAAAATTATTGGGATTATTTTGGATGTTCAATAGCGTGTTTAATAACTGTCTTAAGCGCGGCTATTGGAAACGGGTTGGTTAATCTTAAGTTGATACAGCCCGTGCCGGTTTTTATTGCTGGACACTTTTTCTTAAACTCTGCGATATTATGTGCACCGTTGGTATATAAAGAGACATAATGCTTCTGATTGGCAATAGCTGCCAATCCCGGCTTGATTCAATACGTCAGTAATCCATACCATATCAGGACTTCAGCTTTTGGATATAGACTCATAATAAGCGTCTGTAGTTTCTTGAAAAGTGGATTTCTTTCTTTCGGCACTGCGTCTATGTAACGTTGAGTATCTTTGTTCATTGCATTCTCCTTTCCGATAATTACAAATTATTCAAAATATTGGATTAACGATATTACTATATATAGACCCAAAGGTATAGGTTATGCTAAAAGATGTCCAAAATGAATATTCGGTTGCCATCTCGCGTAATCGAAGTAACCGTTCTTCTTCGGTCGCTCCTTCTTTACGCAAAGAAAGCTGGTCGTGAATGAATGAATACCCGCCCGAAATAGAAACAGACAATCCTGAAATAACACGAAGCGAAATACTGTTGGTCAAAGATAATCGGTTCTTGCTAAAATCATGCAGGTAATGAGAACCTCCGATTGAAACATCGATTGTCCCCCAAGGTCGCGTCATTATCACACCCAGCAATAATTCGTTGCGAAATTTGGTTTCGTTCATAAGATTATAGATTGTCGTATCAAAATAACTTCGATAAACTGTGATTGGAGCAAATTGAATAAATACTTTATGACGAACATACTCTGAATATGATACGAGGTTATATTCAAATTTCGGAGCCGCTGAAAGACCGAGCTGAATATTATTGTAGTCGCTCGTTTGATACCCAATCCAACCACCCGCACTTAAATGATTGGACAATTTTTGAGCATAAAAAGCGTCGCCATAGTAACTGCGCGTTGTATATGTATCAACCGTGCCGTCGTTTTCAAAACGACGTTGATTAACCGATACCCCACCACAAATATCCAATTTATCATTCTCAGTTACTCTTCGAATTTCAGGGTATAAATCATAACACAAATTTAAATACGATTTTACACCAGTTGCATAACCATACAGGCTTGCTGAAAAAACCCAATTGCGCCATGGGTCGCATACCGCTGTCGGTGCACTGGGCGGAGCAAATTCAATATTTAGATTGTTGCGCAAATCAGTGTGGGCAATATAGGACACAAGCCCGCGCTTAATCGAGGCAACTAACAGCTTTCTGATTTCATCGTCAGTCGCATCTGGTTGGGTTGTCTGTTTGAGTATATAGCCGATATCGTGAAAACTGCCCATTCCTTCAAATGTTAATGAATATTCTTTTCCTCCGCTTGCTGTTATCTGATACGTTATTATCAGATGAATGTCGGCATCCTTACGCTCACGAACATAATTTACAAATATTATTTCGGACTTGATATAATCTAGGTCGAGTCCGGTTTCATCTTGAATATAAAGCTTAGGCGCTGAGTTCCGCCACAACGAATCTACATCAACCACTTGTGCGTTTAGAACAGTTGAGTAAAATAATATCAAATATAAAAAACTGAATAAAAATATATTAGAAACACTATATTTAGTTTTAGCCATATCGTAATAATTTACTCTCAAAACATTATTTGTCAATATCGAACAAGGAATATTTGCAGTATCTTTTAAACTCCACACCGCCAAGAATATTAAAAATTAAATATCAAAAATAAAAAACACATACTAAAAATTCGACAGTATTTTTAATTTCGCTTTATAGTTTACCTGTGTTTATCCGTGTTGCTGACGCTACGCTTCGCGTCTACCTGTGGTTTTATTTCTTAATTCTTTTACTGACAAATCATTTCTAAACCTTACAAAACTTGCATGTCGTAACGCACCAGACCGGAACCGCTCAAACCCTTTTATCTCGACATCCTTGCCAAGATATTTCTTAGGATTGTGCGTCAGTTCAAGTCTTGTTCTAAATGGCATCTGACCAACCCGCATTACTTGCACGAGCTTATTATCTTTCCATAACCCGCAAATAATATTTCCTACTATACCGTTCTTAGGTATCTCAAAGTTCTTAATGTATTTCCAATCCGCATGACCGAATTCATATCCCATAATAATAAACTCATCGGGCAGAATTTTTTTCTTTTTCCACCAGTTTTCTGCGCTGAAGTTCTTATCTAAATCTTTTATGACAATCCCTTCATATCCCTGTTTGATGTATTGCTTAAATATTTCAGGAACTTTTCTTGCTCGGATAATCTTGTGTTCAACTGATTCTAAATGTTTTTCCTGTAACTTTACTAATAATTTATTAAGACGATTCTTTCGTTTTATTACATCATTATCTTCATCCTCTGCTTCAACCATATCAAAAATATGTATTATTGGATAACCGCGTTTTTCATTCGCGATTCTGCCTGCCTGACTGCCATATTCTGCCTCACCTAAAAGCCAGATGTCAGATAGAAATTTGTCGAACGAACCTCTAAGCAATCCTTCAAGTGTCGACTTTCGCTCGCCCCTTCTGCTCCAGACTTCAATTTTATTTTTATTCTTGCGAATTGATGTAAAAATACCATCGAATTTAGGTTCGACTAAATATTCTCCAGATGATGGATTTTCAACAATTGATATACAGGATTTATATAGCATTATTTAACCACCGGGAACACAGAGAACACCGAAAACACAAGATTCAGCGAATTCAGTGCTTTCAGTGGTTATTCTGTGTTTTAATAATCTGTGTTTATCTGTGTGCATCTGTGGTTATGTTTAACTTTTTTCTCTTATTGGTATATAAATATCAATTTCGGAATTTGGATTGTCGGTTCCTTTGAATCGCTCATCGTATAATTCAAACTCAAACCAATCTGCCTCTTCGTATTTCGATTTCGGCAACCATTCATCATGACCATACTGCGATGTTTTCGGAAGATTTTTTACACCACCTTTGGCCGTAAAAACCGCATAAGTGTTTGCCGGAATTACTTTGCC
>Ga0315288_10001857_pt1 | contig 27394 bp, 33 predicted proteins | sample YL17G11_20_MG_FD_203454 | JGI IMG/M metagenome (GOLD analysis project Ga0315288, IMG submission 203454) | Sediment microbial communities from Yellowstone Lake, YNP, Wyoming, USA - YL17G11_20 | ecosystem: Environmental > Aquatic > Freshwater > Lake > Sediment | place: USA: Wyoming | collected... | reverse complement strand
AGGAGAGCGTCGGCCTTAAACTTGCGGGCCATATCGCCCTGCCATTCGAGCTTCTTGAGTATGGACCCGCGGTAGTCGTCCTTGCGAAACCCGGGGGCCAGGTCAGCCAGGTGCTCGTCGGAGGACGTAAGGAGGCGAATCTCGGACATCCCCGAGGTTACAGTCCGTGCACGTACTCAACGTCAAGGTGGGCCTCGAAGGCCTCAACGAGGCTCTTACTGTCCTCGTCGAAGTACCTGTCCTTCATCGTCTCCCGCCCGCCGGCCGTGAGCACGAGGGCCGAGTGCTCATAGAGCTTCTGGACGGTCATCGGGTACGCCAGGTGTTTCGTCTGGGCAAGGAAGAAGCAGTCCTTGCCCTCCCAGTGCGCGCGAAAACACGCGACCCGGCGGGCGCCGTTGGACCAATGGCGAGGCTCCACGTCGAGCTCGAAGAGCGCACTCTGCTCGGTGACCATCATCGGGGGCACGGCGGGTCCATATGCTCCGGGAGGCCGATAGTTGAACGGACCAATGCCCATCAGGCAGACTTCTTCTCCGCGCGGAGGTCCACGAGCTCCCGGCTGATGAACTCGTGGAGGAGAGTGTTCCGGGATGTCTCCCGGCTGTTCCTGGTGGCGAAGAGAAAGGCCTGCGGGTCGCCGAAGACGAAGACCTTCTTGCGCGCGCGGGTGATTGCCGTATAGACGAGGTTCTTGTACAGCATGATCCCGTAGGCCCGAGTCATCGGAAGGATGACGTAGTCGAACTCCTGACCCTGAACCTTGTGGGCCGTGCACGCGTATGCGACCTTGAGGACGCTCCTGGCCTCCTCAACGGTGAAGGTAAAGACCTTGTCGATCCACCGAGAAGTCTTCGAGTCCGGATCGAGCCAATTGAAGACCTTCACCTCGACCTCGTTGTCCCGCAGCGATATCCGGTGAACCTTGCCGACGTCGCCGTTGAACACCATCTTCTCATAGTCGTTCCGGATGATCATGACGCGGTCTCCCTCGTAGAAGGAGGGAGAGTCCTTCGATCCGACGAACGGAACGTTCCCGGCGGTCTTCAGGTGATCGTCGGGGACTTCCGGGTTCATGCGAAGGCACACGGCGTGGACGTCATCGTACGAGAGCTTTCCGAAGGGATCGGCCGGGTTGGCCGGCTTTCCAGTGACGGCTTCAACATGGTCAAGGAGGACCTTGGTGGGCTTGCCGCCGTCAATGCCCCGGCACTCCGCGGCGAGCTCCCAAGCCTCGTCACACGCGGCGGTGTGGCGGGCCTTGCCGACCTGATCGTTCAGGACGCCCCGGAGCTCTCGGTTGAGGTTGTCCACTCCAAGCTCTCCGTCGTAGACGGGGGCGATAACCTGGAAGTTCGTCGCGCGGGCCTTCATGTCCGCCGCGATTCTTCGAACCTCCACAAGGGCGTCCTCCTCCTTCGGGTGATCCAGAAAGAGGAACTGGGAACCGGACTTGAACGACGTGTCGACATGCTCGCTGTTGAGGATGGCGTGAGCGACAAGGTTAATGTCCGAAGCCTTCTCCTGGCGGTAAATGCGTGTGAGGCCGACGTGCGGGACGTCCGGGCATTTCATGAGGCTGTTGAGGACATACCCGGCGCCGACGGACGGCAGCTGCGCAGGGTCCCCGACCATGATGAGCAAAGTGGTCGGAAGAAGGCTCGAAACAAGCTTGTAGAAGATCGACGCGTCGACCATCGACATTTCGTCGACGATGACCGCGTCGACGGCGAACTTGTTGCTCTCGTTGAACTCCCAGCTGTCACCCTTATATCCGAGGGCACGGTGAATCGTGGACGCCGGCTTTCCGGTCATCTGAGACAGGCGCTTGGCGGCGATGCCGGTCGGGGACATGAGGAAGTAGTCGAGGTTCGCCTTATCGAGGAGGTGCACGAAGGCGGAGATGAGCATGGTCTTGCCGGTGCCGGGATATCCGGACACGACGAGAATGCGGCTCTCGCCAAGGACCTGAAGGGCGAGGCGCTGCTCGTCCGAAAGCTCCACGTTCTTCGTCTTCTCGAACTCGGCGATGGTCCCGTCCAGGTCCTTGAAGCCAAGGGGGCCGTTAGTCGCCATTTCCGCAACGTACTTGGCCGCCTCAGTCTCATCGCGCCAGTGATGCCCGAGGTACAGGGCGTCACCGTCCGCGAAGACCCTATTCTTGTCCTGCAAGGAGACAAGCGCGGTCAGGAAATGATTTTCGCTCATCTCCTCACCGTAAGTGAAGCGCTCGATCGGATGCTTGCTGAAGAGCCTCTTCCGCATGAACGTGCGGATTTCGGCGCGGGTCACGTAGAGGTGGCCCTCCGAATGGGAGAGCTCAGACATACAGAACAGGACGATGGCGTCCATACGGCGTTGGTCGTCCACCCCCATGCCGCCCTTCCTGGCGACCTGGTCCGCGATCACGAAGCTGATGCCCGGGCACTCGGACAGGCGGTAGGGCTCTTCGACCGCGATCTTGCGACCCTCGACGACCCCGAACTTGGTGATGACGGACTTTATCTGATAAGACGTCAGGCCGAACTCGGAGAGCTGGATGGAGGCTGAGCGCGTTTCGGACGCCTCAGACCACTCCTTGATGATGGCCTGACCCTGGGTCCTGTTAAGGAACGAGCATTCAAGAATCTGGTCTGGATTCTTCTCCAGGATTTCAAGGAGTCCGTCCCCGTAAGCATCATAGAGCTTGGCGGCAGTGACCGGCCCGATGGACGGCACGTTCGCAGACAGGTAGGTCACGACCCCGTTCCTGCCCTTGTCCGGCATGACCTCGCAGGTCGAGGCGCGGAGCTGCATCCCGTACTTCTCGTGCTTCTCGTACTTCCCCTGGAACTTCGCGCGAAGCCCGACGCCGATGGGGACGCCCGGAAACGTCCCAAGGACGCTGATCACTCCGGCACCCTGACCGTCGGGCGTGACCCTGAGGATGTGGAAGCCGGTGTGCCGGTTCGACATCACTATCCCGGATATTTTGGCGGTGAGCTCTTCCATGTTTCTTTCGAGATGAGGGCAAAAAGGTCAAGCCGTCTCCCCCATGAGGCGGTAAAGCTCCTGCTCCGAGATTACGGTCGTCCCGTGCTTCTTCGCGTTCTTCATTTTCGAAGAGGTCGTGTCGGAGTCGTTCGTGACCAAAAAGGAGAGTCCAGCCCCCACCGAGCTCTTCACCGCGCCACCGCGGTCCATGATCTCCTTCTCCAGGGCCTTGCGCGGCTTGGAGGTGGCGCCGGTGATGCAGAAGGACTTACCTTCGAGCGGGCCTGAAGACACGGATATGTCGAGGACCTTCTCCAAATCCGCTATGGCCTGGGCCCTGTCCTGAAGCCCGTCGTAGACCTGGCGGGCGGTCTTCTCACCGACGTTCGGAACCTTGAGAAGCTCGTCGTAGGTCAGGGAAAGGACCTTGTCGACGGTGTTATATCCAGCCCCGACTATGTCGGTCGCGGTGGCTACCGCGAGGTTGGGGATGTTCATTGAGGCGAGCAGGAGCTCGACCGTCACCCTCTTGTTCGAGTGAAGGACCTCCCAGCATTTCTGGGCGAACTTCCGGCCGGAGCAGCACCCGGCGATATCCTCGACCGTCAGAAGGTAGAGGTCGGCAAGCGACTTGACCTTCGGCGAGTCCGGGTTTGTCAGAGCGTCGACCAGGGCGTCACCCCAGTGCAGGAGCCCGAGGCGCTTTATCCAGACCTTCACCGAGCCGGAGAGCTGGACCGGGCATGAGCGGGAACGACAGTATAAGAACTGGCCTTCCTCGGACAGGGTGCCTGAGCACACGGGGCAGAACTCGGGAATCGGGAACAGGTCCGCGGAAGCGCCCATCCCTCAATTTACAGGAGAGGTCGGACTACTCTTCGGGAGCAAGAGGCGGAGCTTCCTCTTCCTCTTCCTCTTCCTCTTCCTCTTCAGGCGTCTCGCCGAACGGGACACCTTCCTCTTCCTCGTCACCACCCTCTTCGGGGACGGGAGGAGGTGCCGGCTCAGGAGCTCCACCGCCTTCATCGCCGTAGGCGAACGACGTGTCGGCCATGTTGACCTCGCCGTCGCGGAAGGCTTTGGCGAACTTGGAGAGCTCATCACCGAGGGCGAGGACCTTCTGGGAAATCTCCATCAAGTCCTGCGCCTCCATACCCTTGAAGTCGCCCTGGAGGCGCGCGAGCTTCGCGTACAGGACGTGCGAGTCCTTCAGGACGTCGGCGATGTACGAGTTGACCCTCTGCTTCTCCGCGTCCATGTCGACGGCGGCGCCGAGGCGTGACTGAACCGCTGTGTGGACTTGCGCGGCGACTTGTGAGAAGTGGGACATCGTTACCCCTGTATTCTACCAGAGTGAACAAAGGGCCTAAAGCGGAGGCGACCATGGACCTTGTCGAACGGAAGGCGCGGCTCAAGAGGTGGTCGGACGCATACTTCAACCTCGACCCGGAGGTGTCGGACCAAGAGTACGACGCCGAGAGGGATGCTCTGGAGAAGCTCGAACCGAGCGCCCCAGAGCTCGTGGCCGTGGGGGCGGCCCCTCCGAAGCACTCCGTGTGGGAGAAGGTCGAGCACGAGATGGCGATGGGTTCGCTCCGGAAGGCAAACTCCGTGGACGAGATCATGGACTGGACGGACAGGTGCCTGAACTCGATCCCCCGTGCGACGTCCTTCTACATCACGCAAAAGCTCGACGGCTCGTCGATGGAGCTAGTCTACGTGAAGGGCAAGCTCACCCGGTGCGTGACCCGAGGTGACGGGACGATCGGGGAGGACGTGACTGAGAATATCTCCCAGGTCCCGAACGTCCCGAAGCAGACGAAGTGGAACGTGGACTTCACCGTCCGCGGCGAAATCATCATGGAAATCGCCACGTTCAAGGAGTACTTCGGAGAAGAGTACGCCAACCCGCGCAATACGGCCGCAGCCATCGTCCGGAAAAAGAAGGGTGGAGGGGCCGAGTGCAAGCACCTGAAGTTCCTAGCGCACGGCGTCGTGTTCCCCGACCCGGCCGACAGACCTGAGACGATGAACCGGGCTATGGAAAGGGTCCAGCAGCTCGGATTCGAGATTCCGCCCGGATCGTCACACCCGGTCATCGACGCAGTCCTGGGCGTCTTCGACCGGGCGAAGGAGGAACGCGACAAACTCCCGTACGAGATAGACGGGATGGTCGTGTCCGTCAACAACCTGTCGACCCTCGAAGCAATGGGGGAAGTTTCCGGAAGGCCCCTCGGCCAGATCGCCTGGAAGTTCGACGCCGCGATGGCGGAAACCCGGATGGTAGACGTGAAATGGCAAGTCGGGCACTCCGGCCGCGTCACGCCTGTCGCAGTCGTAGAGCCCGTAAACATCGGGGGAGTCGTCGTAACAAACGTATCCCTCCACAACCTGACCATGTTCCGGGAGCTCAAGCTGTCCGCCGGATGCCGGATCCTCATCTCAAGGCGAAACGACGTGATCCCCTACATCGAGAAGAACCTGGACCTCCCGAACGCCGCATGACGATTCACGCACTGAAGCATGGTCAGACCCTTTGCCGTAAGCCCGGAGTCCCAGGAAGCTGGAAGGACGGGCACCGGTGGGTCTCGTTTGAGGACGTAAACGTGCTGAAGCTAGTGAGCTGTACAGCGTGCCAAGAGCAGCTTCGCGAGGAGACAGTAGCCAAGGAGTAGATCAGGGCGTCCGCTCATGGCTCAAGCACTCCTACGTAGGGAAGACAGCGGTACTGCTCGGCATAGTCGAGCCCGTACCCGACGACAAACTCGTCGCCGATGGTGAACCCCAAATAGTCAATCTTTACCGGGACGCGCTGACGAGCGGGTTTGTGGAGGAGCGCGCAGACGGAGACGCTCGCCGGGTTCCTGGCCTTGAAGCTTTCAAGGAGGAACTGGATGGTCAGCCCGGTGTCGACGATGTCCTCGACGAGGATGACGTGACGGCCCTCCACGGGCTTCGACAGGTCGTGCGTAATACGGACGACGCCGGTAGACTCCGTGCCCTCCGCGTAAGAGCTCGTCCCGAGGAAGTCGACGGCGACGTCCGGACGGTTGACGGAGCGAAAAAGGTCCGCAGCGAAGATGAAGCTCCCTTTCAGGACCGACACCATCGTGACAGGCTTGGATTCAAAGTCCTGGCGGATGGCATCACCGAGCCATTTCACACGGTCGACGATCTTGGCCGCGGTGATGAGCTCTCGGATGGGCATCATCCGCCACCCTGCTGGACCTGAAGGTCCTTGAGCATCTGTTCCATCTTCTCGGCCGACTCCATGTCGATGCATGTGAAGCGGACAGTCTTGCCGGCGTGCGCCTTGAGGAACTCTTGCGTCGAGAAGGCCTTACCCTCGTCGTCAAGGAGGACGAACTCGCCTTTGTCGACGTCGTGGACGACGGAGCCCTCGATGATCACGCCCCAGTCAGCTCCGTGCGACTTCGAGTCCCGGATGTTGTCGTACTCCATGGACCCCACCTTACGCTCCAGGGTCCGAGGGCACGAGCTGGTGCATCGCTTCTTGCCGGAGTTCACCTGCGAGCCGGAGATTTGCATGGACTTGCCGCAACCGGGGCAGGTCCACGCGTAGTCTCTGTTCTTAGGTACGCCCAATCAAGAGCAGCCGGTGGTGGTACCGCAGGAGTCACAGAGGTAGCATGCACCGTTGCGCCGGGTCAGGGACCCGCACTGAGTGCACGGAGGGCCTCCGAAAGCCTGTTTGCGCTCAGAGCGCGCACCGCCGTTGTGGACGCCGTTGGTGACAGGCGGCTTCGAGTCCTCGGGAGGAGGCATCGTGTGTATGTCCTTTGAGATCCCCTCCTGGACGTCCGTGGCGTCCATCTTGGACTTGTCGATCCTGCCCTTTAGTCCGGAGTGCTCCCCTCCGTAGTAGTGGACGTCCAGGAGCTTGAAAAGGTAGTCGTAAGGGCTCTTGGCGAACCGAATCTCGCGGTTGTTGGTCATCCCGGCAGGCTCGAACCTGGTGTCGACGAAGCTGGCGATGAGCTTCGGGAGCGGGACGCCGTACTGCAGGTGGAGGGATATGGCCTGCGTAAACCCGTCGACGAGGCCCGAGATGGTGCTTCCGGGCTTTCCGAGCTTCAGGAAGATCTCTCCGGGACGGCCGTCCGGGTACTCGTTGACCTGGATGTAGCCCTTGTACCCGTCGATGACGAACTTGTGCCTCCAACCCTTCACGTCGGTCGGCATCTTCTCCCTGCTTGCCGTGTGGACGACGCCGACAAGGGCGGGGAGTGGCGGCGGCTGGGGGATCCTGAGGTCCTTCAGGTCTTCGACGACCTCCGCCGCCTTCTTCGGCTCCACGATCTTCGACGTGGAGAGGGGCTGGGAAGCCTTGCACCCGTCGCGGTAGAGGGCGACGCACTTGACGCCGAGCCTCCAACTCTCGTGGTAGATGTCGGCGATCTCCTCACGCGTGGCCGTGTTCGGGAGGTTGACGGTCTTGCTCTGGGCACAGGTGATGAGCGGCTGGATGGCCGCCATCATCTTGATGTGCGCCATCGGCGTGAGGTACCGCTTGGACGGTCCGGACGGCATCGCGCAGTCGAACACCGTGAGGTGTTCAGAGTTGAGGCCCGGGGCCCCCTCGATGGAGTCCGTGTCCTCGATGTGCTTACAGATGGCCTCTATCTGGTCCTGGGCATAGTCGAGGTTTTCGAGCGCCTCGCGAACGCCGGAGTTGACGATCTTCATCGCGCCGCCGCCGACGAGCTTCTTGTAGCTCACGAGCGAGAACGCCGGCTCGATGCCGGTCGTGCTCATCCCCATGAGGAACGAGATGGTACCAAGGGGAGCCTGGAGCGAGGCCTGAGAGACGCTGTATCCGAACGTCTCGCCGAGGGAGATGGCCTCCTTCCAGACCGCCGCGGACTTGGCGATAACGTCGTCACCGACGGGGTCCTCGTCCTGATTCCAGCGCTTGAGGATGTTGGCGTCCGCCTCCTGGTGCATCCGCATGACGCGGAGCATGTCGTCCTTGTTCTTCTCGAAGTCCGGGAACGCGCCGTTGCGGGCGGCAACCTTCGCGGAGTTGAGGTAGACGAGGCCGGTCATGAAGCTCGCCATGCGGGCGGCAACAGCACGCCCCTCGTCCGAGTCGTAACCGTGGCCGAGCTTCATCACGAGGGCGCCGAGGTCGCCGTAGTTCGTCCCGATAGGACGGAGCTTCTTTGAGTTCTCCGTGATCACGTCGGTCGGGTAGGCGGCCTTGTCGACGATGGCCATCTGGCACGTGCTGAAGATGCGGACCGCCTGGGCGAAGCGGTCGAAGACGAACTTCCGGCCGTCGAAGAACTTTGTCAGGTTGACCGCACAGAGGTTGCACGCCGTGTTGTCGACGTGCAGGAACTCACTGCACGGGTTGGACGCGTTGATACGGCCCGACTTGGGGGTCGTGTGCCATTTGTTGATCGTGTCCGTGTACTGGATGCCGGGGTCTCCGCAAACCCAGGCGGCGTCGGCGATCTCCTTCCAGAGCTCGCGCGCCTTGTACGTGTGGACGACCTTCCCGGCCTTGCGCTCCTTCGTGTACCACGACCCGTCGTCAATGACGGCCTGCATGAAGGAGTCGGGGATGCTGACTGAGTGGTTGGCGTTCTGGTACGGGACGAGCTTGTACGCGCCGTTCGGATCGTCATAGTCCGAGTTGTAGCCGAGCTTGACGAGGTCGTGAGCGAGCTTCTCAGCGACGGCCTTACACCGAACGAAGCCCGGGCGCGTGTCACGGCATTCGAGAATGTCCGGGTGGTCCATGTCGAGGACGACCATCTTGGCGGCATTGCGGGTGGCGCCGCCCGACTTCATGGCCCCAGCATACGCGTTAAGCCCGTTCATCCAGGACAGTGGACCGGACGTGTACGAGCCGGCGGCGATCTTCTCATGCGATGAGCGCAGGTTGGAGATGTTGGCGCCCGAGCCAGATCCGCCACGGAAGATGGTTATCTCCGCGACCTGGTAGTCCATGATCTCTTCGAGGGAGTCCTCGACGCCGGAGATGAAGCACGCGGAGGCGGCCTGACGGCACCCGGGAACGCCGAGGTTGAACCAGACGGGCGAGTTGAAGGCGCCGTACTGGTGCACGAGAGCGTAGAGGAGCTCTTCCTCGAAGATTTGGGCGTCCTTTTCGGAGTTGAAATAGTTCTGCTCGGAGGCCCAGGAGCGCAGCGCGGAGGAGACGCGCGTGAACATATGGCGGACCGAGGACTCCTTCACGCCGTTGATCATGCGGAAGTACTTGTCAGCCACGACGTTGATCGTGTTCTGGCTCCACCAGGCGGGGACCTCGACCCCCTTCTGTTCGAAGACGATCTTCCCGTCGGGCTTGCGGATCTCCGCGTCGACGGTCCTCCACTCGACCTCGTCAAAGGGGTGGATGCCCTCTTTCGTGAAAACGCGCGGCCAGCTCCCTGCCTCGTGTGCGACGACGTTCGTGTCGCGGTTCTTTGCAATCGAGATGACCGGTGCTGCGTTTCCATTCACGAGGGACGACATGTCCTTACCTCCTCAGAGAGCCGTATCAGTTCAAATTCAAGCCTGCACGTGACGTCCCTCCCGCGCTTGTTGAGGGCGTCCAGTTCCCCGAACGTTTGGAGGGAGTCCCTCAGGGACCTCTCACTCCAAAGTCCGCTCTGTGCCATGAGCCCCTTTCGGAACACAAAGGGGTGAACCCCAATGGTCTGGGCGGCCCTGTCTGGCGAACAGCCCTGCCGGAGAAGCAAGTCAGTTCGGAGCTGCGACAATACATGACGGTGCATGTATGCGATGATCCAGCCCGTCTCATCGGCCCGCTCTTGCAGCTTGTCGTAGAACGCGAGCGCTCTTGATGTCTGGCCTTCGCATATCGATTCGACAACCTGTCTTGGGGTGAGTTCGGACGAGAAGCACAGGACGGTCCGTACGTCGTCGGGTGAGACGGCGGCTCCGCGAGGAGTGATCGTAGCTAGTTTCTCTATCTCCGAAGCCAACTTTCGGAGGCTATTCCCACAGTTCACAAAAAGGGCGGCAGCGACTCTACTTAGATCGATTGTAGAACGCTCGCCCTCTTTTAGTATCCACCGCAGCACCTCGTTGTTGTCGAAGAAGGTCTTGAGCTTTGGAAACTCCAGAGACTGCGCTGCGCGCCTGTCCTCGATCCTCTTCTTGCTGACGACGACCACGGTGCAGTCGTACGCCGGGAGTTCCGGGACCGTGATCGCACCCCACACGATGAAGCACGTCTTGTGGGACTCCAGCACGTCAGGCTTGAAGACCTCGTCCATGTAAAGGCGCAGGTCGGCCGGGAACCTATAGTGGCCGACCGCGTCCGGCAGCACGGCACCGGCCACGCCCATGGCAGCCCGCTCGGCGAGAAAGTCCTCCTCGCCGCTAATAAGTATGAGGGTGGACACCCTGTCAGATTACAGCGGTTTCCATATCGACGCGCATGGACGCGAGGGCCGTAAACCAGTGCAGCTCCACGTTCATGGAAGGGTGCGACAGGACCTTGGAGGCGAACTTCAGGACGGGACCGGAGCGCAGGGGGTCGGTCTTCGCCGCGTGGCAAAGGGTCATGAACACCGTCTCGCGGAAGGGAGTATCCCCTTCTATCTCAGCGAGGAGCGCCGGCAGGGGCTCAAGGAGCGGATCGTAGGAACCGGCCATCGCGCGGAGGACGGTCGCGTGCAGGACCGCGAAGCGCGGGTCCGGCCGCATGAGCGAATAACAGCCGGGCCGCCCCGCGGCGATCTTGACCAGAAGCTCGTCCGTCCCTCCGTTCAGAGACGTCCACTCAGCCATTTTGTCCCGGTCGACGGGGGTCCACCGGAACTCCGCGCGCTTCCTCGACAGGAGGGCCCGTCCGACGCCCGCCACGTCCGTCGCATGGATCCAGACGCGAGAGTCGGGCGGGGGCTCCTCCAACAGCTTCAGGCAGGCGTCCTGCGCGGGGACGGACATACGGTCACAGTCGAGAAGGACAACGTCGTGAACGTCCTCCAACACCGGGGCCATGTCAACCTTCGCCCTTATGGACCGAACGCCGTCAACGTTGGAGTCCACGACGAGACCGCGCTCCCCTCCTACGAGTGAGTCAAGGAAGGCACGTTTACCTAGACCCCACGGGCCGTGGACAAAGAAAACGCCCGTGAGCCCTCGCTCAACCGCCTCCGCCATCCCCTGACGGGAGCTCTCGTTTCCGATCATGTCCTGCATCGCGTACGGGCCCCGACACCTTCGTGATCTGGATGACCACCTCGAAGGTACACCCGCAGGCTCCGCAGAACATCTTGTTCGTGCCGAGCTGTGAGAGGCCGCCCCCGCAGTCCGTGCACGTGAAGGTCATATCGGGGTGTAGCCGCCGACGGGAATCGACCAGACGAAGGCGCACGACGTGCACTTGAACTGACAGACCTGGGAGCCGTCGGGTGACAGCTTCTCCGCCATCATGCCCTTGCACGTCTGACCTTCAGTCAGACGGTCGGAGCCGCGCTTGCACTTCATGTGGACTGTCGGGTTCGGGCTAGCCTGCGTCATGGGTCCGTCCTGTCCGCAAACTCTACCTTCAGGTAGGCGCGAATACGCCCGTACGTGTCCTGACGGGGCTCGGAACGGAATATCTGGGTGGTCCCGAGCTTCTTCGCCACGGAGACGCAGCGCTCAAAGTCCTGCCGGCGGAGTGTGTGCCGCGACTCGGGCTTCCCTGGGTCGGACAGGACGAAGAACTCGTGACCGTCCGGATCGCGCTCGCGCGCCGTCCGAGACCCTCGCAGGATCATCAGGACCACGTCAGGGTACTCGGCCAGCACCTGGGTCATCGACCCCGGGCGGAACAGCGCCCCACGGTATAGGTTGTCCTTCGTCGTTCCGTCCAAGCGTCAGGCCCCTATGCGGCTGAAACTGCGAGCCACACGAGACGCTACAGCGTCGAGGGAGAACGAGGCAGTCTTCTTCTCGGACTTCTTGGAGTAGAGCTTCCAGTCCTTCGCGACGGGGTCCTCCGTGGCGGGAATGGCGTCGAAGTCGACTGGACCGTCGCTCTTGAAGCGAGTCGTCATGTTCTTCTTCAGGGTCGCCATGGCAGCCTTGTCCTTGTCGGACAGGGTCCCCTCTTGCTCCTGCCACTTCCACTTCGCGATCTTGCGCTCGTCGAGACCGCGCTGATAGTCGAGGTCCTCCTGAATCTTCTTCTTCTCCTCGCGGTTCACGTCCTTGTGGGTTGTGTCGCTGAAGAAGGTGTCATGGAGCGCCCCGAACTCGTCCTCCGTGAGGTACTCCTCTACGAACTCCCAGATGCCGGCGAGCACTTTCTTCCGAAGATCTCCGATATAGCCGGACCAGCGCTTCGAGTTCTTCTCGAAGAGCTCCGGATACTTCTCCTTCATCGCCGTGGCCTGGTTCATATTCTCCTGGATGTCGGAGCCGAACGAGCCCACGTCGTCATCGAACACGAGGCTGAAGAGCTTCAGCTGATCGTCGCCCCTGTCCCCCATGAACTCTTTCAGGTCGGGGAGGGCCCGGTCGATGAGATCGACGAACTCCTTGATGCCGGCCTTGTCGTCCAGAGCCTTGCCGTAGGTCTGGTCGTCGGGCGTCGGCATGCGGGCCTCGCCGCCGTCCTTCGCACCGCCGTCCTCACCGCGAACACCGAAGGCCTGGTCGATGGAGCGCTCCTGCTTCTCATCCTTCGTGTAGGACATTGAGTTGGTCAGGGCCTCACGACGGAAGTTGCTGAACATGGAGTTCAGCGTCTGCCTCCATGTCTTGTTGCCAGTCCCACCCTGGTTGTCCCTGAAGACGACGGGCTTCGGCACCTTCGGCGGCACAGGTTTTTCCTTCTTCGTGCCGTCCTTCTTCTTGTTCTTGCCGCTCTTCTGATCCTCCTCCCACTCCGCCAGCTTTTCCTCATACGCCGCCTGCTGGTCCTCCGCGCTGTCCAGCCTGCGAGTGCCGGTGGTCCAGTACGTGAGCATCCTCTGGATGGCGTCCTGAGCCTTGTCCTCGTTGTACTGGGTCTGCTTCATCACGATCGCCAGAATCTTCTGGCCGAGCGCAGCGTCAGACATCTCAGCGTCGATCTCCTTCTTGGACTCAGGGAACTCCTTCTTCAGGATATCCTTGACCATCCGTCCCCAGGAGGACTCCATGCCCGCGTATAGGCGAAACATTGCCATGATGAGCCGTATGGAGGCAGAGATTCTATTCCAGGGCATCGGGGCGTACCTCATCACCCCAACTCCGGACAACAAAATCTTATACCATCTCCTCGACGGTGTCGTCAAGGGTCCTCATCTCCGGGTGCCGCGAGAGCGAGAGCTCGACGCGGTCCTCCGAGAACCGGAACGCCTCGGCCATGGCCGGGACGCCCATCCCCAGCTTGTGCAGGGAGTAGAACATCTCCGTCCGCGCCAGGACGGCACGGCCCATCTGGACGCCAGGGTCCATGATGTCCTCGATCTCGCAACGGTGCTTCCGGGCGAGCTCGTGGAGGGTCGAGCCTGACCCAGTGCGGAAGAACGGCAGCCGCATCTTGGCCATGGCCGAAGCCCGGACCTTGTTGACCTTGACCGCGGGGATGCCCGTCATGTCCGAATAGGACCGAACGGACTCCTCGTCGATCTCCAGGTGCTTGACGACGTCGACCTCCTCGTCGGTCAGGCCAGAGCTCTCAAGGACGGTCCGAAGGTCCCGGATATGCTCGAACTGGCGCGTCCTGCTCAGAGAGTCCGTGTCACGGAAGACACGCTCGGGGCGGTCCTCGCCACGAGGACGATTGTCGGCATCCCAGCCCATCAGGTCGTCGTTCGACATTTCAGGACAGACGCCGTTCTTCAAGGCAAACGACTCCAGGTCGTCCGCACGCGACATACGCTTGAAGTCGTTCGTGACCTCGTTGTCGATGATGATCTGGGCGTACTTCAGCAGCCCGGCGTCGACTCCGGGGCTCGGAGCCAGCCGGACAATGCGGCTCGGGGTCGACTTGACCCGGTTCGACTTCCTCCACTCGCGGAGGTACGGCTTCAGCTGAGAGTCGTTCCAACGGAGCTTGGATGCGGCCTCAGCCGAAGCGCCAGAGCCCCAGTTGTGAGCGAGGGAGAGCCCACGGTTGCGGAGGAGAGTGCGTCCGCGCTCACACTCGTGGCAGTCGCCACCGTGGCAGTTGTGCTCAGTCATCTCCGACGGGCGAAACCCGCGGGCGCGCCACATGGACTGGAGCGCCGTGTATTGGCCCGGCGAGTAGCCGAGCAGGCGAAGGACCTTGTCCGAGTCAATCGTGTGGTTCTGAATGCTGTAGTAGTAGCGCTCGTAGTCGAACCGGGCGAAGGCGAGAATGTCCTTGACCCTGTAGAGGCGGACGTTCTTGTCCTTCAGACCGCTCAGCCATTTGCGCTGGGCCTCGTCATAGGCCGCATACTTTGTGCTGGCAACCTCGCATTCCTTCTTCGGCGCGACGAGGACGGGCTTGAGGTGTCCGATCAGGGCGACAGGGACGCCGCCGAGCATGGCCTCAGCCTCCTCGCGCTCAACGAGCTCGTCCGTCAGGTGCTTGAAGAACCACCGGCCGATGAAGTCCTTTACGAGGAGCCGCAGGCGGACGTTCTGAGCCGTGTCGCTCATGCGCGATTTGTCGCGCTTGAAGTGCTTCGCCACCTTCCCGTGGACCCACGGATGCCACTGCTTCAGGAAGTCTGGGTTCGTCGGAATCTGAACAAAGTGCAGCTGCTGCATCGCCCCTCTCTCGCCTCCGCACGCCGGGCGGTGCCCGACGACTAAATGGAGTCACTTCAACGTCCGTAAATGCTCCGGCCCAACGACTGCCGATAGCTCACGGAACGATATGTACCACGCTGCACCACCTTGCGCAACGTGTTACGAAAAACCTCCGGATTCCACCTCCTTGACCGAACTGTTATCGAACTGTGGACGGGCTGTGGATTCGTGCACGGCCCAGAGCCTGACGACCGACTAAAGGCCTCTCACACACCCTGTGGAAGACCTGTGGACGGACGGAGAGTACACTACAGGATGGAGGCCGTCTGGGCCGGCTGGCGAGAGTTCAGCACGTCCTGGTCGACGCCCGGAGGAGCCTTCTCGGCGAGCCAGCGGATGGCGTTCCCAACGCGAACACGGGACTGAGGACGCCCGTCCTCGCAGTTTCCACCAGCATAGACGGACAGGCGCTCCTCGACCGGGAGGTTGACGCACGCACGGAACGACTCTCGGGCCATGTGAAGGGCTACGCGAAAGCACGCCTTGCGGTCGGCGATGAGGTCCTCGCCGCCGAAGCCCTTGTCCTTCACATAGACATACTCATATTGGTCGCCCTTGAGGCCGATGCGCGTGCTGGTCCTGCCGCTAGAGTCCGGCCTGGAAAGCTGGATCTGCATGATGCACCAGGACTTGCCGCCGTCGCCGCGCGCCTTCTTGCCGATGTTGAAGTCGACATCCCTCCTGTAACCGCCGCTCTCCGAGCGCGCGATGGCCAGCATGACGGCGAGCGTCTTGGCCCGGCCGATGGAGTCCTTGAAAAGGGGCGGCTCCGCGGGATCGTAGGCGACGGCCATCGCGTCACGGACGATGTCGTCATAGCGAGCTCGACCCTCCTCCTCGGTCTCCCGGGCGTCCGGGTAGAAAGAGTGGCCCGGAGGGGACCACGCCGTCATGCGCGAGATGGCCCACGTGTGGACGGCCTGAGAGGGCGTCGGAACGGGCTCGTCGGCCCTGGACAAGCCAGGGATGACGCTCAAAAGCCAGGTCGCGAGGAACAGCACTGCGGTTTTCTTTTGCATTTTCGTCTCCATCACATTGTCCACCAAGGCAAAGCCTTTACACTCGCATGGTGAACGGGCTAAAGTCAGGGACAGCGCCCCTGATCAAGCAGATGTGAATTGGCCCACAATTGGGATCATATCGAACAGGGAAGCCTACACTACCATAGGCCTAAGGTTCTGTCAGTACAACCCTTTCATGAGGAAGAGCCCACCTCCGAGGGCTCAAACTCAAGGTATTGAGAGAAGCCGTTCTTCGAGGCCCTCCCCGTCGTGAACTTCAAGACCCTCCGCTTCACGCGGTACGGGCCCTTCAACTCCCTCGGCTTCCCCGCGCCCTTCGGATCGCGGACCGTGAGGTCGAAGTCCACCACGGCCCCCTCCTCCAAGAGGGGGAACCCGTCCGTCCGAAACTCGACGTGCTTCGGAAGATCCAGGAAGACGAGGAACGTCCTCGTCCCGCTCCCTGACGACAAGCCAAGGTCTATAACGCTATGCTCCACGGAAAGCCTCCGTCGGAACCGACAACGCCACTGCCACTGCCACCGCTACCAAACGCACTGAATGCTCCACCACTGAATCTGCCACCGGACGGGTACGAGGACGAGGATGAAAAACAAAGAAGAAGATCGAAGAGGAAGAAAAGGGAGGAGAGAAAAGATCTCCTTCAGGAAAGGGAGGCCTTCACAGGGAAGGTTGGCCTTTCCAGGGACAGGAAGCTTTTGAGCCGAGCTTTGATCCGTGTCCACCCTAGTTCTCCTAATCTTCCAAGTTCTGAGACTGCCGTCCGGATGGAATGGGGTCCTTGAAACGTTGGCTCTGTGCCTCAAGGTCCTCACCGGGCCGAAGCCCGCGGTCTTCTACTTCGTGGCCAGACAGTACAGGTGAGAGGTAGGAGATAAGCTAATGGCGTCCAAGAAGGCACGGAAGGCTCCGGACGACGCGGAGATCAGGGACGCCGTGGAGGCGTGCCTTAAAAGAGCGTGCTCTCGGAAGGAGGCTTCGCAGTGGAGAGAGTTCCTTCAGGATCTCGTTCGAAACAACGCCATTCCACTGGAACTGTTGACTGACCTCCCGATTCCGGCCTCCACGACCCCGAGGACGCGCTTTGACCAGATCTACGCGGCCTCGATGGCCCTGGCGTTCCCGGGCTACAGGAAGACCACGCTCCGGGCTCTCCTGGGGCCATGGGAGGGCATACAGGGGGTGAAGGTCTGGAGGGTGGTCTTCCCAGAGAAGTTCGGGATGGCCCACGTGCTCTTGAGGGCCCCGACGTTCCAGGAGGCCTTTGCGCGGGCGACTGACTACGCGTGCCGGTCCTCCCTGCGGCTCTTCCGGCGGATCCCGACGGACCTGACCGTCCGGGTGATGTTCATGGGTGAGAAGGCCCTCCGGCGCCATCTCGGACTCCGCTGGGCCAACCGGGTCCACAAGCGCAAGGAGCTCCAGCTAGTGGGTAGAGAATTCACCCCTCGTCAACTGAACGGTGCCAGAATTGCCGCCCTGGGTTCCCATGACGACCCAGGCTATGCCATCATGAAGTACTCCGAGTTCAAGGACCTGGACAAGATCCGGCTGAACGGGAGGGTTCGAAAGTCCGAGGTGGAGTCCGAGTCGTTTAGCCGGAAGTGACCGTAGGACGGGTGTAACCGAGCCTATGCAGATAATGTTCCACGACGACGACTGCGGAGAGCTCCTCGACAAGGAAGGACGGTGCCCCAAGTGCGGATTCTATCCGGACATGCAGAGCACGGCCTTCAAGGAGGTCCCGGACTCGGAAGTCTTGAAGCTGAGGTCCCAGGGGAGGACGATGCTCGGCCTGAACAGGCGGCAGATCTGAGCGAGGTCGCTGTACTGTCCCAGCATGCAGACAGGCAAGTTCAACGTCGTCATCGATGGTCTCTGGGGCAGCTCGGGCAAGGGCAAGGTCTCCACATGGCTCGCCGACAGGTTCTCGACGACCCGCGTATCGTCCTCGAACTTCCCGAACGCCGGACACACGGCCGCCTTCGCCGACGGGACGAAGTTCGTCGCCAAGGCCATCCCGACCTCCGCAATCCTCAAGAAGACCCACGGGCTCGGCATGGAATGCTTCATCTCCCCGGGCTCAGGCTTCTCCTGGACCCAGCTCGTCAAAGAGTGGAAGGAGGCAGGGAAGCCAGCCATCCGGATCCACGCCCGGGCAAGCATCGTCACCGACGATCACGTCAAGAGGGAGCGCGAAGGGTCGGACTCGACCGTCCACATCGCGTCGACCATGCAGGGCTCCGCCGCCGCCATCGTCGACAAGGTCCTCCGACGCGCGGACTGCAAGCTCGCCTCCAACACGGTCGAGGAGATGCAGCGCGAGTTCGAGGGCAGCCTGGTCGCGGAGTTCATGGAATCGGTGTCCGTTATCCCGGGCGACCAGTTTCGGTCCCTCGTCCAGCACACCGTCCTCGACCAGGGCCATACGTGGATGCACGAGGGGTCTCAGGGCTACTCGCTCTCCATCGACCATGGGTCGCACTACCCCTACTGCACGAGCCGGAACTGCACGGTCCAGGCTGCCCTCGACCACATGGCGATGCCGCCGCAGTCGCTCGGCGACGTCTACGTCAACCTTCGGACCTACCCCATCCGCGTCGGCAACGTCGTCGGCGACGACGGGAAGCAGAAGGGCTACTCGGGCGACTTCTACGACGACTGCAAGGAGATGACATGGGAGCAGGTTGCGGCCGAGTCGGGAATGCCGGCAGAGGAGGCCAAGAAGCTCGCGGAGCGGGAGCGAACGACGGTGACCAAGCGGATCCGCCGGGTATGCAACTTCTCTTTCATGGGCCTGCGGGACGCGGTCCGGACGAACGGGGCGACGAAGCTCTGCGTGAACTTCGTCCAATACCTCGACTGGCAGGACGCGGGAAAGAAGGGCGGGCGGGAGGCCTTCAACAGCCTGTCGAAGAAGAGCCGCGACTTCATCGCGAGGGTGGAGGAGGCGGCGAACGTCCCGGTCGTGCTGGTCGGGACGGGAGCCCTCCACGACGAGATGATAAGCCTCCTGGACTGAAGAAAGCCCGCAAGGTGATCCGGGCCTTCGGCGGCGACGTTTACCCAGACGGATCGTTCATCATCCCGCTCAACGACCTGACAACGCTGCCGGTCCTGGACGCCCTGATGCGAGACAGTAAATGAGCGACCCCAGGGTCTTTGAGCCCGGCGTTCTGACCCTGGCCATGACGAGAGAGTCCGTGTCCGCGGCGTGCGGACACTTCGACGTCGCGTTCATCAAATCGTTCACCGTGACGTGGGACTCGGAGACGAAGTCGGTGAAAGCGTCCATTGAGTTCTACCAGAGTCACCACGCGGAGACCGCGCGCCAGATAGAGGAGTCAGTCCGGGTGGCGAAGGCGCTCGGATGGCTAGACGTCAGCCACTAGGGGTCCCACGTCTCGCCGCAGACCGTGCAGGTCCACCAGGCCCACATGGCGTCGAACAAGACCCACCGGCTCGTCATGCAGTGCATGCAAGCGGGAATGCAGCGTTTGGCGGCAGTCCGGTAGACGTCCACGGTCAGGTGTCCGGGCCTGAGGCCCCCGACGTCGCCTTGTCCTTGCGCTTCGTGTGAATCCACAGGATGTTCGGCTTGCCCGCCTTGCGCTTGCCGTCCTCCGCCTTGAAAAGATCGTGCGCTCCGCGGAAGTACCCGTCGACGGGGAAGGCCGCATCCTTCTTCATGAGCGCCTCCAGGATGGTGCCGGACCCGGCGACCTCGAACAGCCAGGACTCTGTAATGGGGTCGTCCGGACCCTTCTGACTCCACACGTTTCCGTACGGGAACATCATCAGGACGAACTCCTGCTTGACGAAATGGGCCTTTGGAAGCGGCACGAACTCTTCACGCCGCTTGATGGAGAAGAACACGCCGGGAGGAAGGTCGATGCCCTCGGGGGTGGTCGTCACCCAGCGCTTAATGCTCATCCACTTGACCTCGGGGGTCTTGATCTTCATCCGCTTCCGGCATGTGAGCGAGCACGAGTAGAGCGCTGACGGGGACAGCCCCGACTCCCAGGGCCGGAAGGAATCGGGGACTCCGGGGAAGGCGTGGAGCGACTTGATATGCGGAATCCTGATGTCCAGGACCTGCTGCTGTATCTTTTCCTTGACGTCAGGTTCCATTAGGTCCTACTCGGAGACGAACATGTCCCAGGTTTTCTGTCTTACAGACGAGAGCGGAAAGCTGCTCGACCCGGCCGTTCAGGCCACCGTACTGGCGAAGTACTCTCGCTCACCCCTTTCCGCCAAGGAGATAGTCTCCACCCTCACGGCCGAGGAGGCGGACAAGTTCCAGGACAAGTTCTTCATCGCCTACGGGCACTCCAGCATCGCCGAGCTCGCCACAGTCCCCATCTGCTTCGAGGGCGTGTCCATCGTCGCATCCAAGTTCCTGGAGTCGTTTCAACGCCCGGGTTACTCGGAGAAGAGCACGCGATATCAGGTCTTCAGCGGCGACTCGTTCGTGCTCCCTCCGGGGAGCCCCGCCACCATGAAGGCGTTTTCCAAACGCCTCTACGACGCCTACGACCGTCTCATGCCGCGCGTTGTCAGACGGTGCGCGACGCTAATGGGGAAGGACCCGGACGACCCGGCCGTCCTGACGGACAGGACGGTGAAGGCCCGGGCCTTCGACAACGTCCGATACCTCCTTCCGGCCGGCACGGGGACCAACCTTGCCTGGGTCGGGAACGCCCGCGACGCCCGCTATATGGTCTCGACCGCGCTCGGCCACCGGAACCCGGAGATTCGCGAGATAGGCGAGAAGGCGAAGGCCGCCATATCCGAGCTATGTCCGGTGTTCATGAAAAACGCGGACCTCGACGACTACGAGCCCCCGATCCGGACGCTCGGAACTCTCCCGCCACATTTCAGCTTCGAGAACCCCGGGTGGTATGTGGACATCCACCGTCCGCACCTCCAGCCTCAGCCGGGGCTCGTCCAGGCGGCGTTCGAGACCATGATCGCCGACATGTACTCAATGTCATGGTCCGTCTTCAAGGCCCACATGGACTCGCGCGGGAAGCGCGGAGTTCCGCGCGTCTTCCGGAAGGTCCCGATCTCGTTTGAGATCATGATGGACTACGGCGCATACCGCGACCTCCAGCGTCACCGCCGCTGTGAGATCTTCCCGGAGGTCCTCACGGCGAACTACGGGTATCTCGTCCCCGACGACATCGCCGGCACGGACATCGAGGCCGACTACCGTGAGGCCATGGAGCTGGTGGACGCGTACAAGGATGAGGCGGTGACGCTCGAACAGGAGCTCCTTCAGTACCTCGTCCCGCTCGGGTACCTCCATCGTTCAGTCTTCGACATGGACCTCGCCGAAGTCTACTACATCACCGAGCTTCGGACGCAGCCCCAGGGCCACATCTCCTATCGGCGCGTCGCCTACGAGATCTTCCGGAAGGCGGCCGAACTCCACCCAGGTCTCCTCCAGTGGTGTCGCGCCATCGAGCCGGCCGCCATCGGTGTTCACGCCTAGGCCGGGACCCACTTTCCGTCACGGATAAAGCCGTGGTGGCCGCACGCACGGCACGCCAGGGACGGGCTGAGGGTCAGTGGGACCTCTGACAGCACGTCCCACCCGTCCGGCCACGACGGTTTCACCGAAACGTAGCCGGAACACTGACCGGCCCCGTCCGGACGCGGGTGCTCATAGTGGACCCCGTCCAGGACACCGTCCAGGCGTCGAAGCTCGAACGTAACACCGTGGCCTGCGTCCTGCCTCGGGTCTGCCGAGCACACGGTCACGTTCCAGGGTTCTTCGGGTTGAGCTGACCGCCGAGGATGGCGGTCGGACGCTCGCGTTCGTTGACGATGGGAGGGCCGAAGACCTTCGTGAGCTCCCACGTGATCATCCCGTCGTCGAGGACCGGTACCTCGGCCAACGTGAGGCAAGGCCCGTCCTTCTTCACCCTTTCAAGCGACTCGGCTGAGAGGATGGTGGGGTCCACGGGCTGCCTTCCATACCCGCCGAGTATATGGCAGTGCGCGCGCTTTCCGTTGAAGAAGAGGGGGGAGGCTCCCCTCTTCGGACACGTCTGGGCCACCAGGCATCGTTCGCAGGCCATGTCGAGGGCGGACATGCTAGACAGTACCGCGCCACTTCCTATAAGCCGGAAAAACAAATGCCCGTGAACCAGTCGGACATTGACTCGATGAGGAACCTCGGATCTTCCCTTTCGGACAAGGGTTACTTCGAGATCGACCTTCTATCAGGGTCTATAGCGTGGATGAACCAGTTCTCCCTGGACGCGATGGGCTATACCCTGGCCCAGGTGCAGAGCATGACGGTGTTCGACATCGTCCTCCCAGAGTTTCAAGAGCCCGTCACGAACGTCATCTCGGACACGATCGCCGGCCGGAACCACAAGTACGGGATCTGGCCGTTCAGGTGCGGGGACGGGAACATCGTCTGGTGGTACACCGTCCGTGAGAAGGACGAGGCCCCGCTCTACTGGTATAAGGCCGAGTTCCTCGGAAAGACGATGCGGTCGGGCAAGGACTTCGCCGCGATGTGCGTCGCGATGACGACGATCAACGGATATAACGACCTGTCGACCAAGCTCACCGACCACGTCAGCTGGACGAAGGCCGAGATTGAGGGCCTGAAGGCCGTCGACGAGAAGGTGTGGAAGGCCATAGAGGAGGTCAAGCGAATCGGACGCGGAGCTCACGCCGCGGCGGAGAAGGCAGCCAACGCCGCGCTCGCGAACGACAAGTCGATCAAGGACATGAGCTCGGCCATGACCGAAGGGTTCTCGAAGCAGACCTTCGAGATCATGCGCCTCATCAGCACCGACGCCGGTCACGAAGAGCGCTTCAAGATCTTCGAGGCCGGGATGGAGAAGGCCGCGTCGGCGGCCGTCGAAAAGGCCACGGTCGCCATCGTGAAGCAGACGGAGAAGGCCGGAAGCGCCATCACGGACCGCGCGGAGAAGGCCGGCAAGGGGCTGTCGAAGAAGGTCACCGTCCCGGTCGGCATCATCGCCGCCGCGATGACCATCGTCCAATGGCTCCTAACTCACTACTTCAAGTAGGGAACTTCGGAACCCTCCCGGTGCTCGGCGGCAGGTTCGTCGGCGCGAACAGCGTGTCGCCAGTCTCGTCCCTCTCCTGCTCCCGGGTCTTGCCGGACTCTTTGCGCTCTTCGACCTTCTTCCGGCCGGCCTTCCCGGCCGGGACCGTACCCTCTTCCGGTGCAGCCTCCTTCTCGGACTTGCGCTTCTTCTTGAGCTCGCTCTTGGCCTCCTGGGTGGAGTCGTCCTTGTAGAAGAGCCGGAATTGCTGAATGGGGTCGTCGGTGACGCCTTCGTCCTTCGACTCGGGCATATCCTGGACCTGGAACGTGTAGTCCCACAGAAGGCTGTCCAGCTTGACGGTGGCCGTGTACACCCCGGAGACGTCGACCTCAAGGACCGCATGGCCCTTGTCGTCCTCGTGCTGGCTGACCTTCCAGCCCTTCTCCTTCATGACCTTCCGGAGCTTCGTTATTTCGTCGGCGCGGGCGTCCTGCCCCTTGGCGGCCCGGACGACGGCGGCGAGCATGGCCCTGAAGCTCTTCCCGAAGGTAGCCACGATGGCCCTCCGGATAATCCGCTTCGACGCCTGGATAGTTATGACCTCCGACTCCACGAGGTTCGCCGTGCGGGTGAGGAGCCTGGACAGGAGGGTCGGGTCGGGGAACGAGGACATCTTCTTCAGGATGTCGTCGGCCTCAGTCCCCGTCCCGAGGAACTTCGTGATGAACCCGACCGGGTCGTCCGTCGTCTTGCTGTCCGAGTCGGACGGGTCGTCGGACGCCTCTATCTCGACGCCGTAGGTTGCGCCCTTGGACTTCAGGCGGACCTCGTACGCCTCCGAGTCCGCGCTGAAACCGTCCTCGTCCTCGGAGACCTTCCAGTGGTCACCCTTGAAGTAGTTACGGACGTCCTCGAAGGATACGACTAGGGCGACGTGAACTCTCACGTCCCGGACGGGGCGATGAAAGACTTACTGAAGGGCCTCCAGCTGTGCCCTTACCACGGCGGCAACGACGTCCATTGAGACGGCCTCCCCGTTCGGAAGCCCGAATCCGGCCGCCTTCGCGTGGCCTCCGCCGTCCATCTTCTTAGCGATGATGCCGGCGATAGGGTCGTTTGACCGGAGGGAGACCACCGTCGTGGTCTTGTCGTCCTGGTGCTTTGTGAAGTATGAGACCGCGAAGTCGGTCCCGTTTCTCAGGAGGTGGTGACATCCGTCGGAGATGTACTTCTTCTCCGTGCAGTTGTAGACGGCGACGGAGAGCGTTCTGCCGAGCTTCGGACACGCCATCTCGTACTTGCGGGCGGAGTCCGCCATGAACTTCGCCTTGCCGAGGTCCTTCTCTCCGAGGCGGACGATAAGGCCTAGCTCAGTCCGGCCTTCTTTCATCGAGTCGAGCACGTCCTTAGAGCCGAGGGTCATCAGGCCGTACGCCTGGACTGTCGCCTTCTCGAAGTCGGGGTCCTCGTCCTTCCAGGTGTCGCGAATCATCGCGAGGCGGGAGAACTCACCCCATTGTTGGAGCGCCCAGTTGCAGTCCGACCGGATGATGTTGTGACTTTCCCGTTCGGAGTCAAGGTCTTTACAAAGCTCCTCGACGATGGGGGTCAGGACCTGTTCAAACGCGAGACGGGCACCCGAGTGAGCGTCGTTCGTCGCGTAGACGCCGCCGAGCCCGCGCGTAATCTCCTCCACGCTCTCGTGGTGGTCGAGAACGATGACGCCCGTGTCCTTCCACTCTCCCCAGCGGGCGCGCGGAGGGGTGATGTCGACGAAGAGCTGACCAGGCCTCGGCTCCAGCTTCTCGAAGAAGTCCGTGTTATACTGGACGCTCTTGAGCTCGGGAATGAGCTCCGGGCTCTTAGCGTGCAAGAACTTGAAGGCCGCATAGCATATCATCGCGCTCGCCGTCCCGTCCGGGCACGACTGATGATAGAACACCTGCTTGACCTCGCGGAGCCGGTCGACTTCGGTCACAGGAACCTCGTTCCGGCGGACCGGACCCACTCGCCGCTCAAGACGGACCGCATCATCTTCTCCATCCGTACGTGGGCCTCCTCCACACTTCCGTCGTTCTGGAGGACGAAGTCAAACTCGGAGTCCGGGATGGTGGCCTGCTCGGTCTCCGACCGGTGCTGGAACGGCGGAACGGGAACCCTCTGAGACTTGATGCGGACGAGGACTGAGGTCATGTCGGTCACGCGCTTGGCGGCCCGGACCTCATGCCAATGGCGGAAGTCCGCGAAGCATGTCACCGTATAACCGACGTTCTTTTTCCAGTTATCTTCGTTCCGGATGTCGTTCTGAACGACCCCCTTCATACGGTCGTACGTGTATCGCATGAAGATGTCGTTTTCGTCCTCCTGGTGCACCTCGCCGAGCTGCCGGTGGATGTTGATGCCCTTCTCCACCCACGTGTCGAGGTAGAGGTTGTTCATCAGCTCACAGTAGAGCTGAAGCGACTCGCGCGGGGAGAGCCAGAACCGCGGGTCACCCTCCTCTACGAAGTAGAGGGTCGCTATCCCGGTCCCGCGCTCGGAGCTCTTCAGCGTCGGGAGGATTTCCGCCATAGGGCCGGAGAACGCACGCCTCCCCTGAACTTCGAAGTACCAGGGCTTCTTTAGCCCGACGTTCATCGATGAGGGAAGATCCTCGGGGCATGGAGTCAGTTCATGGAGCTGCCCGGCGAGCCCGAGTTCCTTGCATATGTTCTTCGGGAACCTGATGTCGCCTGCGTTCCGGAACTTGCTCGGACCGAACAGCTGTTCGTAAGAGAAGCCGTAGACGTCCGCCATGTGGCGCTTCGCCGGGTCGGCGAGGCCGGTCTGCACCGCCCCGAACTTGTTGAGCAGGACGGAGGCGCACTCGTCCTTTCCCGCCCCAGAGAAGCCCGAAATAGCTACCATTATGTGCTTGGGCATGGTGTATAGTACAGGAGATGGGCCAGAGACACCGCGAGAAGAGGAAACTGGTCAAAGCCCGGCTCCGGCAGGTCCAGGGCCAGCTGATCAGGCTGGACGACCACCGCAAGTTTGAGGACGAGCTCGGCGAGCTCAAGACCCGGATGACGAAGGCGGAGGCGCGCAGACGCCTCCTCTTCCGCCGCACGCTCAGGATCGAGTCGGCCGCAGAGCTCCTTGCTCTGATGAACGAGTTTGGCGAACCTTATAGCGAAATAGCGGAAAGGGACATCATCAACGCCCTGTCCGAGGAGATCAAGCTCGACATCGACCGTCAGGTCTTCGCTGAAATAGACCGTGCCATTGCCGGCACGTCGGTCAGCCTCTAGCGGTCGCCTTCCTTACGGAGCTCCAAGGTTCCGAACGTCGAGGCCGCGTACCAGAAGGCCAGGTCGACGATCCCGAGGGGAACGCCCTTCGGCTGAACGGCCTTGCACATCTCGACGCAGTCCTTGAAGCCCCAGTGCTTGGCCATCCGGATGAGGTGAAGGTCCGGCTTCACGCAGTCGAGGAGGCCGATGTTCCGTCCAAGGTGGAAGCACGTGATCTTGCCGATGTACGGCAGCTTGGCGAGGAGGTCCGGCGTTGAGAGCTGCTCGTTGCGGTAGACCGTCCAGTCCTGGGCCTTGACCCCGGCGACCATCCGGCCGGCCATAGCGTGCACGGCCGAGATCTTCTGCGGATTGTTCACGACCTTCCGGACGCGCTCGACGACTATCTCGGACGCCGTCCACCCGAGGGTGGTCCAAGGTCCGTACGCGTTCATCAAGCTCGGCATGAACTTGCCGACCGCCTTCGCCGAGAACCCGGTCGCGTGGACGACCCAGACGTACTCGCTGAAGAAGTGTTCGGGCGTGACCTCGGAGAACTTCACGGAGGAGATCTGGCGGACCTCCTTCCCATAGTACTTCTGCGTGAACTTCCACGCCTTGTCGAAGTAGGCCTTAGGCCCGGCGTTCAAGTCGGGGCGAAAGTCCTCAGTTCCAGCGTCCAACTCCCTGTGCGGTTCCATCTGAGTCCTCGTCGAACACGAGCTCTAGCGCAACGTCCGAGGACCAGTCTGCCCTGACCGCGCGCTTCCACTGTCCGGACGGGACATTACACTCTTCGTCAACAAACTCCTCCCAGCACTTCTTACAGAAGCACGTCTTGGACTCGGCGGAGGTGAACAGGCGGGTGTGCTCGGACTTCCCTCCGCACCTGTCGCACCTCCCCTTTTCGGGGTTCCACAATATCTGCGTGTTCATCTACTTTAACGCCTGAAAAGAGCGCCAGGGCTCCCTTCGGTCGGCCTTCAATGGCCCTAGCACGGTGGAGGACAGTCACTCCGTCGCGCCCGGCTTGCGGGTTACGTTCGCGAGAGCCTCCACCACCATCTTCACGTTCTCCTCAACGGAGTTCGATCGGACCTGGCTGACGGACGGGCCGAGGAAGCCGTTTCGGCGCTTGACCTCCTCCGAGGCGCCGTCCAGAAGCATGAAAAGGTCGTCATCGGAGAGCGACTTCAGGTCGGCGACAATAGCTCGGACGTCCATGAGCGTACGTTACACGCAATGAAGGATCAGTTCGGAAACGAAATGACGGTCCACATAGTCAGCGGCTCTGTCGACCCGACTGTGAGCCCAACTTCTATGTCCGTGGTCGTGC
>Ga0315288_10001856_pt1 | contig 27395 bp, 24 predicted proteins | sample YL17G11_20_MG_FD_203454 | JGI IMG/M metagenome (GOLD analysis project Ga0315288, IMG submission 203454) | Sediment microbial communities from Yellowstone Lake, YNP, Wyoming, USA - YL17G11_20 | ecosystem: Environmental > Aquatic > Freshwater > Lake > Sediment | place: USA: Wyoming | collected... | reverse complement strand
AAGCAGTTGGGAGAAGTTGCGCGACTCTTAGACGGAAAAAAGGTGCAAAATGGCGTCTCGTTCTGGGTTTGCACGTCAGCCACAACAAAAGTTTTGTCCGACAAGACCGGGCATACAGACGCAATAGAAAGAGCTGGCGGGCACGTAGTAGTGGACACTTGCATAGATGAGCCATGCTGGATTGTCTACAAGGATAAAGTGGGGATGACGGACTCGCCTAAATGTGCCTACTACCGCCGATTCAAAGAGGTCATGGTGGCGAGGCTTCAGGAATGCGTTGAAGCCGCCGTTAAGGGAAGGTGGAGATGAGGAGCTTGGGGATTTCATTGAAGTGTCACAAGATCATTGGAGGCTGCGGAGAAGGCGAGGCTCTTGTGTCTCATGAGCCGATCTGCTTTTACCTGACAGATCCCAAGACAGGCGTGATAAGAGAGAAAACGCATGAGCTAGCTGGAAGAAACGTTGCCAACAAGGTTCTTGTTTTTCCTTCAGGAAAGGCCAGTTCAGTGGTTCAGATAGATGGCCTGTTCAAGCTGGCGTCAAACAACCTTGCTCCGAAGGCCATGATTGTCAGGGACGTAGAGACAGTGCTGGTAGTGAGCGCATTCATAGCGAAAGTTCCGCTGGTAGACAAGCTAGAGCAGGATCCGTTCGAAGCCATTAGCACGGGGGACTTCGTAAAGGTGGACGCAGACAAATCCATAATCACGATCACGAGGCAGAGAACCTAAGTCGTCACGCTAATCTATGGTCTACGTTCTAGGCTTCTCTTAATCCGTTCGATTCCTTCTTTGAGCTGTTCATAGGAGACAGAGTACGATATCCTTAGATGTCCTTCTCCTGCCTTCCCGAAACCTGAGCCTGGTGCAGTTGCCACTTTAGCCTCATTCAACAGATATTGGGCGAGCGCCTCATCAGATTTTTCGAAGCTTGAGAATTCTGGAAAAACGTAGAAGGCTCCTTTCGGTGTAGCGCATCGCAATTTCTTGATTTTGTCTAACTCGCTGAGCACGTATCTTCTTCTTCTGTTGTATTCGGTTACCATTTCTTGGACGCAATCCTGGGGTCCAGTCAGCGCAGCATAGGCTGCTTTTTGTGAAATTGCGTTCGGGCAAAGGGTTGCGTAGTAGTGCAGATTGCGCAGCGTTGCAGAGAGCTTTTTCTCGGCTATTATGTAGCCGATTCTCCACCCTGTCATAGCGTATGCTTTTGAGAAACCGTTCACCGTTATTGTTCGGTCTTTCATGCCGGGAAACGAACCGATGCTGACATGTTCTGTGCCATCGTAGACGATTTTTTCGTATATTTCGTCAGCAAAGACTGTCAGGTCGTGTTGCTTAGCGACTTCGGCTATGATTTCGAGATCGTGTCTTGGGAACACGTGTCCTGTTGGGTTTGAAGGGTTACACAGCCAGATCATTTTCGTTTTCTTCGTTACGTGACTCTCCAGAGCTTCAGGGTCTATTCCGTAGTCGCTTTTTTCATCAAGAGCATGTGGAATCGGAACAGCTTCTGCCAAGAGAGTGTCTTCAAAATATGCTGGGTAGTACGGGTCTAGAATTAGTGCTTCGTCGCCTGGGTTCAGAAAGCCAAGTGCGGAAATCATCATGGCTTCTTGGGAGCCGGAGGTCACTGTTACCTCTGTTCGTGGATCAGCATCGAGTCCATTGTCTTTCTCCACCTTTTCAGCGATGGCTTGGCGCAGTTCTGGTGTTCCATCAATTTCCGTGTAGTGGGTAAACCCCTTCCTGGCAGCTTCAAAGGCTGCATCCATTATGTGCTTCGGCGTTATGAAGTCTGGTTCACCTTGCTCTAGGTGAATGACATTCCTCATTCCTGCTGACAACTCAAGCATTCTGCGGATGGCTGAAGGTTTTATCAAGCTGACTCTTCTGGAGCTTTCAGGTGCCATTCGACAACTCACCAAGTCTTGACAGAGGTAATCACGTGAAAAGTCTTATAAGAATTAACCTATGTGTAACGTATTCTTCTCATGATCTCTGAGCCTCGAATGAATTAGATCATGAAGTTTGAAGAGGAATTGGTTTGTTTATTTGTAATGAACAAGTTCGTGTTATTCTGGTTTTCTTCAGAGGTCGGGCGGGCAGGATTTGAACCTGCGACAATCCGGTTTCTGCAGTTTGGCCTGCATGTGCGCTTAGTAGGCTGGGTGACACCCACCCTGGGTAGGTATCTACAGCGTCTCCGCCAGCTAAAGCTTCTGGGTCTAGGCTGGCTCGGAAGCTCTACCAAGCTGAGCTACCGCCCGACCGAAGTCTCTAAGATAGGAGCTTCAGATTTATGTTTTTCGTAACCTTCACAGAATCCCACGTACTCATTGTTGCCTATTCGATCTTGGCGTTTTCTGTTAAGTTGTTTTTTCAAGCCAAAATTTTATATCTATAGCGCTCTAATCCGTATAACTACGGTGGAAAATTTGAAAGATACGAAAGCTATAGGCAGAATGACTATGGTCGGAATCGCAATTGTCATAATCATCATAGCGGGGGTCGCAGGTTACTACACTGGTTATAACTCCGGGAACGACGTTGGTTACAATACTGGTTACGATACTGGTTACGATGCTGCAATGAACGTAACTAGGCTGAAGGAGACACTAGTAATGGGTACTACGGACTCTGTGGAGAGTTGCTTGGATCCGACGCGCGCTTATGACTTCTTTGGCTGGGAGATAATTCAGTCTCTTGGTTGCGGCTTGGTTGAGTACAAGGCTGGTGCTACTGGAAGCATCGACGACATTGTTCCTTCTCTGGCAACCTCATGGAGCGTTTCTGACGACGGCTTGGTATGGACTTTCAACCTCAGACAAGGCGTACACTATGACGATGGCACTGAGTTCAACGCTACACATGTGAAGTACACTTTTGACAGAGGGATCGGCATTGCTGACGAAGACGGCGCGTTTGTCGGAATTGGCTATGGCGGCATAATCAACAATGTTACAGTGACTAGTACGTACGCGGTGAAGTTCTATCTGAAGATACCGTTTGCAGCGTTCCTTTCGCTTCTGGCTTGTCAAGCGTCGTTCATCGTGGACCCAGCGCATGCTCCTATGCCTACCAACATGTCTGATCCTGTCTCGCGGTCAAATGCAGTAATTGTGTACACGGAAGGAAACGCTAGATCCAGTCACCCGATGGGGTTGGGACCTTACAAGCTCATGAACTGGACTCGGACGGCTGGCAAGGACTATCAGATAAGGCTCGAAGCGAACCCGAACTACTGGAATGCGAGTGGTGGTTATCCGAAGACTAAGAAGATGATCATAAAGTTCTATGCAGACTCGACGGGACTCGCATTGGCGATTCAGGCGCTGGAGATCGATATTGCATTCAGGCAGCTTGGGGCTACAGACATCAACAATATGAAGACCAACACGAATCTGAAGGTCTGGGGAGGAACAGGCGCGTCCATTCAGTACCTGGTTTTCCAGGAGAAGTATGCCCCATTCAACAACACGCAGATCAGGCAGGCCGTGGGTGCAGCGGTGAACAGGACTACGATCGTGGACACTGTTTTTCTGGGGCAGGCTCAGAAGCTGTACAGCATGATTCCTATTGGCATGTTCGGGCACACTGACGCTTTTCTGACGCTTGGGGATCCGAACTACACGAAGACGAGAGAGTTGCTCGCGGGGCTAGGCTTCAACGAAACCCACAAGCTGAGCTTCAAGTTGTGGTATGAAACTTCTGGACACTATCCTCAGAGTCCTCAGCAGGCGCAGGTAATGAAGTCGTCGTTGGAAGCGAGCGGCGTAATCTCCGTGACTCTGGACAGTGCTGACTGGCCTTCGTTCAGGACTCACAGGCGGAACGAGGACATGGAAGCCTACATTCTAGGCTGGTACCCTGACTACATTGATCCAGATGATTACATTCAGCCGTTCGTTGACTCATCGGGCGGATCGTGGATTCACCACAACTACAACAACAGCGAAATGGACAAACTAATCGCGTGGGCCAGAGGGAACACTACTGCAGCGGCACGAAGCAGTTTGTACAGTCAAATCCAGAATCTGATAGTCGAAGATTGTCCAATGATTCCGACGTACCAAGGCTCAGCGTATGCTGTTACGACACTCAAGATCAAAGGGGTCTATCTAGACATCACGGAGTCGTGGCGTCACTGGTTGCTCTATGCCGAAGAATAGACAAGCTTTAATTCCTTTTTTCTTTTTGTAGTTTGTCTGGAAAGGTGAGTGAACAAATGACTCTACGGACGTATGTGATTTCGCGGATACTGCTCACGATTCCGATGATATTTATCCTGTTGACAATGGTTTTTCTCGTTATCAGAGTTTTGCCTGGCGATCCTGTTTTGCTTCATTTCGAGAAGCAGGAGAACCCAGCGGCTATGGAGGCGATGCGACGTAGGCTGGGGCTTGACAAACCATTGTGGGTACAATACTTTGATTACTTGTTTGGACTCTTTAGGGGTGATTTGGGTGAATCGATGCAGGATTATTCATCCGTGACACAACAAATCCTTTCGGCTTTTCCCGCGACGCTTGAGTTGGCAATTTTCTCGATGGTAATCGCCGTGTCTATGGGGATTTTCTTGGGGGTTGAGGCTTCGAAGGGTTATGGTAAGACGCGGGATAGTGTGATAAGGATCTCTGGTATAGTGACTTATGCTATTCCGGTCTTTTTCTTGGGTATGGTTTTCCAAATGGTGTTTGGGTTAGGCTTGCATTGGCTTCCGGTGGGTTTGAGATTGCCTCCTAGGATTGATATTCCTTCTGGGTTAAACGTTGGGAGTGTGCATTTTTCGACTGGGCTGTACACTATTGATAGTCTTCTAGAAGGAAATGTCTTCAAGTTTGTTGAAGCGCTCAGGTACCTTGCTTTGCCTTCATTGACTCTGGGTTTGGTTCTTTCGGGGGTTTTCATCAGGCTGACTAGGAGCAACATGTTTGAGACTCTTCGGCTTGACTATGTTACCGCTGCGAGGGCGAGGGGGCTCAGTGAGACTACGGTGACGTATGGATATGCGTTGAGGAATGCCTTTCTTCCAGTGCTTACTATGATGGGTTTGCAGTTTGCGACTCTTCTGGGCGGGGCGATTCTGACGGAGACGACGTTCTCGTGGCCTGGCTTGGGCAGATACATCGTTGATAGGATCAACTTCCGCGATTACACGGCTATACAGGGTGCAGTGGTGTTTTTTGGGATTTTCGTGTCTGTCGTGAGTTTGGTGGTTGATTTGCTCTATGCTTATCTTGATCCGAGGATCAGGCTGTGAGGTGAGCTGGGTGGACAAACCGAAAGTCAAGAAGAGCATGCTTTCCAGCTTAATCCCGGGTCTCTCTTCGCTGTCTCAACGAGGCTTGGCAGGATGGCTCGTTGTGCTGGGGTTCATCATGGTCGCGTCGATAGTGATGGTTACGGCGATTTCGCCTTGGATCGCTCCTTATAACCCGTCGCAGATTAATGTTGGAAAACCGCTATTGTCCCCGAATTCTCAGTTCCTGTTTGGTACCAATGATCTGGGTCAGGACGTTTTTAGCAGAGTGCTTTCCGGCGGTGGTATTATGCTTGAGGTTTCTATATTGTCTGTGATCATTTGTCTGCTGATTGGGGTTCCGTTAGGCTTGTTTTCATCTTACGCTGGAGGATTGGTTGACAGGTTCTTCTGTCTTATCATGGATAGCGTCTACGCTTTTCCTGGCTTGGTCTTGGCTATAGCGATTGCTGCTATGCTGGGAAGAGGTGTTATCAACATGGCGATTTCGATTGCCGTGGTCTACGTTCCTTCCTACTTCAGGGTGATTCGGAGTCAAGTGTTGAGCATAAAGGAGATGCCTTACGTGGAGGCGGCTAAGGCTGCCGGTGCGAAAGGCCGCACGGTTCTTTCCCGCTACATTTTCCCTAATGTTGTTCCTTCGATAGTGGTTGTCGCGACGGTGAATTTTGCAGATGCCATTCTCACTGCAGCGGGTCTTACCTTCATTGGCTTAGGCGTTTCGGTGGACATTCCGGATTGGGGTTGGGATCTGACGAATGGACGGAGACTTTTGGCTAGTGGGACATGGTGGGTGATAGCGTATCCTGGTTTGATGATTATTCTTTTGGCTTTGGGTTTCACGCTGATTGGGGAAGGGTTGAGTGAGATGGCGAACCCCAGGCTGAGAGAGTGAGGTGATGGTGGTGTCGCAACCGCTTTTGGCTGTGAGCGGCTTGACGGTGGAGTATTGGGCTAGAAGAGGAAAAGTCCGCGCGGTGGAAGATGTCTCTTTCTCGATAGATAAGAGTGAGACGCTGGGCGTGGTCGGCGAGTCGGGTTGCGGGAAATCCACTCTTGGTATGTCTTTGATGCGGTTGGTCCCGTATCCGGGGCGCATAGTCAAAGGGAAGATACTGCTGAAAGGCCGAGATGTCCTGCGGTTTTCAGCGAGTGAGATGCGGAATCTTAGGGGAAAGGATATTTCCTATGTTTTTCAGGACCCGATGACTTCTCTGAATCCCGTTAAGAAGATTGGCGCTCACTTTGTCGAGTTGATTCGGGCGCATGAACCGAGAGTAAGCGAGAAGGATGCGGTTGTGCGCACGAGGAAGTTGCTTAGGGACGTGGGGATTCAATCTGAGCGTATAGGTGATTATCCGCATCAGCTGAGCGGTGGCATGCGACAGAGGATCATGATTGCTTTGGCTATAGCCTTGAATCCCAGCTTGGTGATTGCTGATGAGCCGACTACGGCCTTGGATGTTATCGTGCAGGCCAAGATCTTGGATCTCTTGAATGCTTTGAGGGATGCTTATGGGATGGCTCTTGTTTTGATAACGCATGATTTGAGCATAGTTTTGGAGAGGAGTGATAAGATTATTGTTATGTATGCTGGGCACATGGTGGAGTATGCGCGGAGCGAGGATATTTACAAGAATCCTCAGCATCCGTATACGCAGGGTTTGCTGAAGGCGATCCCTAATGTTGAGCTTGATGAGCAGACGCTTAATGCCATAGCTGGTTCTCCGCCTGATTTGCTTAATCTCCCGAAGGGTTGTAGGTTTTGGCCACGCTGCTACTGCGCAAAAGAAAAATGCAGGGAAGAAGAGCCGCCCTTGGCAAATACTGAGCCGGATCATTATGTGCGGTGTGGCAAGTACAAAGGGGGCGAGTAGATTGAGTCAAGCATTGATTCTTCAAGTTGAGCATTTGAAGAAGTATTTCCCTGTTGAGAAGGGCTTCCTTGAAAGGATGCTGACTCGAAGTAGGCGTTTCTTAAGAGCCGTTGATGATGTCAGTTTTTCGGTTCGGAAGGGTGAAGTCTTCACTTTGGCGGGTGAAAGTGGGTGCGGAAAAACCACTACTGGCAAGCTTGTTGTAAGGCTCATCACTCCGACTAGTGGGAGAATCCTCTTCAACGACGTTGACATTGTCAAAACCGAGCATGAAGAACTGAGAGTGCTTAGAAGAAAGCTGCAGATCATTTTCCAAGACCCGTATGCATCGTTCAACCCTAGGATGCGGATTGGGGACGCGGTGGGGCACCCGCTTGAAATTCTCGGTTTAGCAAAAGGCGAGGAGAAGAATGAAAGGGTTCTGAAGATGCTCGGCCGCGTGGGACTGGCGCCGCCTGAGCAGTTTGCGGGGTTGTATCCGCATCAGTTGAGTGGTGGGCAGAGGCAGCGTGCAGCTATGGCAAGGTCGCTGATTCTGGATCCGGAGTTCATCGTTGCTGACGAGCCTGTTTCCATGATTGATGTTTCGCTTAGGACGACGATCATTGATTTGATGCTGGATTTGAGGAGAGAACTGGGCTTAACCTATCTCTTCATCACTCATGACTTGGCTATTGCGAAGTACATTTCGGACAGGATTGCGATAATGTATCTTGGGCGGATCGTTGAGATGGGTGGCAAAGCTGAGATCTTCTCTAGGCCCATGCACCCGTACACGCAGGCTTTGTTGTTGGCTATTCCTGTGCCGAATCCTGAAAGGAAGCGGAGAATCATTGAGCTCAGGGGAGAAGTGCCGTCAGCCATTGACATTCCGAAGGGGTGCCGTTTTCGCACAAGATGCCCGCGCGAGCAAGGCATATGTAAACAGGAAGAGCCAGAGTTAGTCGCTGTTTCGCCTGGACACTTCGTGGCTTGCCATTCGGTCAAGGAATCTTGATTTCTTGCAAGCACGCATTTTCATGGCGCCCCAGATTACCATTAGGGCTATGAGAAGCCAGAAAATCATCATCATCATTTGGGAACCGTCGCGTGCTACTTCTTCGAACATTTTGCTCTAGATGTACAGTGTGCTTGTTGTCCTAAAAGCGAAGTTCCAAGCGTCGAAATGAGTAGTGAATGGGAGATATTTCTTGGAGGGATATATGCTGGCGTGGGCAGCAAGCGTTTTATAAAGAGTTAGCATTATACGTTCTTAGTCTAAGTGGGGAAAGGAGAAGGCTTCCGTCATCATCCGGTTTTCTGATTGTGGAATTTTCTGAGTAGAAGCTATTCTGTTTTCAACGTGTTTGAAATCAGGGCGGAATGGACAGTCGCCTGTGCTTAAGGACAACGTTACGATTCAGAAATAGAACGCTGAGTTTGATCGAGTTTCTGCTTACGTTATGGCTTCAGTCTCATTGAGGCAGGTTTTGGCCCCTTGTTTCTATCTGAGGTTGTGAAGAATTCTACGATGTCCAGAATTGCGGCACAGTGCTTGCATTGGATGTAGCTTCTTTCGCGGTTTGAGGTGATCCAGAATCCTTCTGCGGAGTTGCATTTGGGGCAGTTATGTACGGATCTGCGGAAGTTCTCCATTTCTTCGAGGCTCAACTTTTCTCCCTAGGTTTTTAGAGGTTAGGGTTTCTTTTATGCGTTGTGTAGTTTTCTTCTAGATGCAAATGGTCGTTATATTGTTTCTTACGATATATTACGCTCTTGGAACACGCCTTTTTACACTAGCTGCTCACATGATTGTTGATTGCAATGCCAGACCTTGCACCGACAGTGACGTTCATAATGCCAATACAGGGCAAGCCAGAGTTCATAGTTGAGCAGGTAAATGCGGTTTTCAGGTTCTCGAATCATTACAAAGGTTTCTGCGAACTCATCGTGGTAGTCGATGAGACAGCGAAAGAAACGGAGGCAATCGCGAAGATCGTTGGGCTGGCAGTGAAAATCAACAGGGTGAATCACCCCCACGTTAGAGCAAGAATTCTGCGCTGCACGTCACCGCTGTCATTGAACGGGTCGGTTGAAATGGCTTTGGCCCACTCGCTTGGCGACAGGATTGTGATCGTGGCAAACGGAGAGTTGACCAAGTTTGACGCTTCCCAGCTGTGCGACGTTGGACAGAAAGACGTTCTCGTTGCTGAGTATTTTCTGGATGAATCAGCGTTTGGCGAGTTTCTGGCGAAACCGTAGATTCTCGTTAAGCTCTGTCTGTTTCGGGGTGGATTTATTTCTCGTTTCCTGAGAGGCTGGTGATTTGGCTTCCGAGCGAGGCAAATCCTAATAGCGCGCTGAACAGAGCTGGAAGGAAAAGTAGCGTAGTTAGGAACCCAAACTGGGGCAGAAGTGGGAAGCCATAGTAAAAGTACAGCCACAAGATTGCCATCGTTGTTCCAGCCGTTGTGTTAGCTAAGCTTCCTCGGAGCGCTGATTTTCTGAGGATTTTGACGCTGCCGTAAACGAGAGCTATCGTGGAGGCGAAAACCAAGACCCAAGATATCATAGCGAGTAGCAGGAAGCTGGGACCGATCAGATCTGACGAGTAGATGTTCCAGCACCACGCGACTATGTAGCTGCCTATGCTGAGAACGCAGCCGATCGCTGCGATGCCCAAAGCACATGCAGCGTATTGAAGATAATTCTTTGTTGCCAAAGGAATCGTATTGTAGATGTGAGGCAAGCTTTAAAATATTTATGCTAACTCCTCTTATATTGAAGATTGTAGTGTCTTGGGTGAGCTTGGTTTGAAGAGAAAGATGCTTGCAGCAAGAGAAGACTTGGTGAATCAAGTGAGCGAGGTGGCTAATCGTGGCGGGCTAACGCTTTTTGGTGTTGCGAACGAGGCTCTGGAGCAGATCCTGAAGCTCGACAAATCAGGGATGAGGATTAGCGATGCTATCAGGGAGTATGAGGTTTTGAAAGCAGCGCGGGATGCGGGCTTTGTGCTTGTTCCTGAAGGCTTACTGTATGATGCTATGGACAAGGCTTATCGTGAGGGCAAGACTTGGATGATGAAGAAGTGGGTTGAAAGCGGCGAATGGTGCGGCAAATACTATTCCGTGAAAGAGTCAGGGGACAAACTTCAGAGGCTCTTTGAGGATTTGCGCGTTTTCTTCTGGAACGCGAAGGATTTCGAACTATCTCAGAATGGAGACAATGCGGTATCGGTCCGGTGTGCGAGCCCTAGATTTCCAGAATCCTACACTGCCTTCCTAGGATCTTTCCTCGAAGGAGTGCTCGGTGTCTTAGGCTACAAATGTGTTCAGAGGGATGTGGTAAAAGGGTTCTTGGAGTTGAAGTTCGAAACGATGAAAGGGGGTTCTACCACGAATGGTGGCGAAGTCAAGTAAAGACAGGAAACTGGTTCTGGTTCCCAACCACATCGTATCAGAACTAATGGAAATAGCTAACAAGAAGGGTCAGCCCTTCTACAACTTCGTAGCTGAGACTCTTGAACAAGCGTTAGGCGTCTACAGCAGTGGAAGTACCCTCAAGGACGTCGTGCGTTTGTACGAGTTTATGGAGTTGTATAAGTCTTCAGGAGCAAGGGTTGTCTCGGATGATCTTTACAATTACTTGATTGACAAGGCTTATGAGACTGAGGAGAAGGTTCTGCAGGATAAGATGCTGATGTTTGGGCGGCGTTGCGGAAGAACTCTTTCTGCAAAGTACGCGGATCCAGTCGGCGCTTTGAAGGATTTTCTGTTGACGGCTGGCTGGAACCTGAATGACGTTTCCATTTCGAAAGAGAAGGACATAGTTAGCATTAGGTGCGCTTCTCCCATCCTCTCAATGGAGAATACGCTGCTTCTTCTCAAATTCATTGACGGGGTAATGAACGAGCTGGGTCATGTTTCGCGTAAGCAGGATTCGGCAAAAGGTATTCTTTCATTGGAATATGGCAAGGCATGAGCACGCGATCCAGCATCTTTCTTCCTCATAATGTGACCGCAATAGACAAAGTCTGCATACAGAGGTCCATCTGGACTAGACCGCGATTTGGTGACGACATTATGAGCGAGTTGCCCCTTACTCCGAATGGGAAGATGGCTTACTGGAATCAGCGGCGGGAGTCGCGGCATAGAATAAGGTAGATATATAGCGAAACATGACGAACCATCTGAGCATATGGTCTCTGCCTTTCTGTTTTTCACATGGTTGTTGAAAAGTGGCAGAAAACATGAGGTCTCTTCGACACATATTTTGACATTTGCATGTTGCGGATGCCTATGATTCACGGTTTTGCGGTCTGCAGAGGCCTTCTTCATGCCTTGTGAACATGCACAAGTGTTTTATTGGACTTCTAAGTAGGATCATTGGCAATATGTTGGTGTGTGGTTAGTATGAATCGAGTTATGACTTCAGTTGTTGGTTTCCTGCTGATCGCTGTGACTATGTTTTCAGGAAGTGGCATAATCAATATGACCATGAGTGTTGACTCAGGGGTTGCTTTGTTCTTTGATCCTGCTGTTTCTAGTGTCAATGTCGGGGATCGTTTTGTTATAGCGGTCAACGTTACTTACGTTAGAAATCTCAATGGCTGGAACATGACGTTTAAGTGGAATGCCACTGTGATCGAGCTTGACCAGTCAGGCAGCGGTGCCGTTGAGGAAGGATCACTACTAAAAAGCTCTGGTGCTACGACAAAATTTGACAACGGTTCCTACTTACCAGGCAGTGGCCTTCTTTTCAGAGTAAGGTGTTCAATATTTACAGGCAGGGTTGTGAACACGGGCGGGACTCTGCTTCTGTTGCACTTCAAGGCTTTAGCCAAAGGAACCGCTGTAGTAGAGATAGCCAGTAGTGAACTTCTAGATCCCAATAGTCTGAAGATTTCCCATAATCGCAATCAAGTCAGCAGTATTTCAATTGGGTTGAATTCAGTTCTTCATGATGTCAGTGTTGTCGACCTTATGGTTGCAGGATGTCTGATTCCAGGTGAATTGGCGCCATTGAATGTCACAGTAAGAAACAATGGCTCTACAGGTGAGGCGAATATTACGATTCGGTTGTACGTTGACGACATGATTGAAAATTCAACTCAAATAGATAAACTTGCGGAGGCATCTAGTAGGGTGGAGAACTTTTCTTGGACACCTCCGTTTCGCGGAGTATTCAATATCACAATCTATGTTCTTCCTGTCATTGGTGAGGCAAACACCGAGAACAATCGAATTATGCGAAATGTTTCAACGTCCTATCACGATCTGTCTGTCTCTCTGGAGTGTTCAGAACGATATGAGCTGGGTGAACTCGTACTACTGGAGGCGAATGTTACGAACATCGGTACATTCGATGAAGGGAATGTTACAGTGAAATTCATTGTAGACGATGTGGCTAGGAATCTAACGTCGATTGAATTGCTGGCCGTTGGAGGAACCAATAAAACCACGTATTTGTGGAATCCACCTAGTGAAGGGCTATTCAACGTTACTGCCTATGTTGTACCTGTATCAGGAGAGACTTATCTTGTTAACAACAATGATTCAGGACTAGTCAGCGTGTGGAAACCATCTGCGCAACCCGAGATATTGATTGTGGCCGATGACGATGGATTTATGCACGAAAAAGGAACTTGCTTGGGCGAGTTTGAACTTGCTTTGACGTGGTCCGGTCGCAAATACGATGTATGGAGAGAATCTACGCAAGGCCGCCCGTCAATTGATGTTCTTCTGAGGTATGAGTCAATAATCTGGACGGCAGGCGACTATAGGATGACACCTGTAGATAGGTACGATGTTGAGACATTGGAAGCATATTTGTCGAAAGGCGGTAACCTTCTAATGGAAGGTCAGTTTATTGCTTTCGAGAATCCACCAAATCACTCGGATTTGTGGAGATCGATTCTTCACATTAACCTTCTAGGTAGTAATCTGAGAACTGAGGGGATTACCATGAATATCCTAGATCATGCTATTACAAGAAGTCTACCGAGCAACCTAACATGGAGAAGTTCCAGCCCAAGTTACTCCGATGCGCCCGTACCTTACCTTGGCGCCTACAGCGTAATTAACTTCACCGGAACTGATTTTTCTGCAATAAGTGTTTATGATGGAACTCAGGGGGGTGTTGGTTCCGTGATTTACTGCTCTTTCGCCCTTCGTTGGCTCGACGAGAATTGGTCGAATCTGCTTGTAGCCAATTGTGCCAACTGGCTTACTCGGTCAACTATTTCAACTGTGGGAAGTAGGATCATCAATGGCGCTTTGAACTCGGCGCACTTTGTTTATCCCTACCTAGCAAATCCCGATGAGGAATCGGGCATACCTAGTGGGTCGATGGTATACGGTCTTATTAAGAATCCGCAAAAACAGAGCTTTGACACCTCTCAGGAATGTGCGTTTCTTTCGTCGGTCAGTAACACGACTTTGGCTCTATTTGGCAGAGAAAATCGTCTTATAAACTACTTCGAGTCCACTACAGCTTTGCCACCAATTAGACACAGTTTCAATTCGAATGAATCAGTGTTTCTGAGTCAAGAGGGCAGTATTCTTGCATCGGTACGGACAGACGATGTCATTTCGGGCAATAGTGACCTTTTTGCCATTTATACCTTTAGGGATTCCAATTCAAGTAATACCTTTTTTGTAATGTATGGCTTTAGCTGGAGAGGAATGTGGGCCGCCGAGGCATTCTTCGCCAACGTATTATCAAAGAACTTCTCAAAGTACTCGTATACGTTCTGCGTTTTTCTTTGGGTCGACAGCAATTCCAACGGCATTCCCGAGCTAAGTGAAATCATTCTTAAATCGTCTGGTTAAGAGGATCCAGCAGATCTCAGATCTTTCTAGTCGCGCGTTTGCTCGGGATATTGACAAATCAAGAGATGTATACGGATCCATATTTGTGTTTACACTAAGGATTTATGCCAAATGTACATATTGAGTATCACCAAAAAAAGAAGGTAAGAAAAATGAGAAAATATCTTGCTATAGTAATGTTAGCAACAATTCTTCTAGGAACACTTGCCGTAAGCACAAGCTCCATTGTTATTGCACAACATGTAATCAGTCCTCCTAACCATGATGTTTACTGGGTAATACCTCCCAACAAGACGGTGACGGGATTAACGTTCGACAAGCTTTATGAAAGTGAGACCTACTATCGTGCATCGCTGGCAACTACCAAAGAACAGTTGTATGATCAGAACCCCTTGAGACCCGTGGTCTTTGTGGTGGAGGCTAATGCTTCCTCACAGGATGCTATCACAGGTGTTGAGGTGATCATTCCTCAAGATGATAACTCCAAAGCGCGATTCAATTTGAAGGAAGGACAGGTTACCTTTGATGAGAATGGAACAAACCGTGCAATTGACTGGCAAACTCAAGTAGTGGAAGTTGATTCAAATGGGTGGGTAAGAGTTTTTCGATTTGAACTGTCTTCTGTTTCAGATGAGACACTCTATGGAATAAGAGTGAATCAGACATACCCGAAGCTCTACTTCCGCCTTTACTTCTCCAGTGGTGAACTAGAATGCAACTACATGTTTACAGTTTGGACACATGACCGCGGTATCAATGGACCGAAAGAAGCACATAGAAGCTATCTGTGGTTAGCCATGGACAAGACCGCTCCCGCGATCACAACTGTACCCGTCAATGGTGATACGGTTAACGGCAACATCTACCCATGTGGTCAACACTGGTTCAATATTAGCGTGACTGCCAACGACATGGTTCCCAGCTCAGACAATGTGACTCTTCATGATACAGGAATATCCAGGGTGAACATAACAATCGAAAGTTACTACTCCTACTACAACGGTTCCATCAACAGTCTTCCTGGACTGACATGGACACTGCCTTCAATCAACAATTCAGTCTGGAATTTACCTGCAGGCCTGCATACTATGATAGTAATGGTATGGGACGGTGTAGGAAACAATAAGTCCACGACTGTACAGTTCACGTATGTTCCGCCCCCAATACCAACGATCAATGTCACGCCAACGAGTGGACACGCGTCCCCTAACACATGGTTCAATAGTACATCTGGACTCTGGCTATCAGAACAAGTGAACTATGCGAGCACACATGGCCTCAAGACACTAGGCACTACAACGACAGTGCAAGGTTGGAACTTCGCCGAAGGAGTAGCGGTGACCGTCAACATCACAGCACCCACCTATTCGGGCGGATATCTAACTGTGGCGAAGACGACAACAGATACTAATGGCGACGGCAACGGCACATTTACAGCGACGTTCATATTTCCCGAAGCACCCGCAGGGATATACGTTATATGGGTATATTCCACTCCATGCAACAAGTCAGCAACGTTCGAAGTTCTGCCCGAAGTGATCTACAAGCCAGATGAAGTCATAGGTCCAGCGCCAATCGAAGTGATGGCTACGGGCTTCACAGCCATGAACAACATTAGACCTTCATGGTTCTTCATCGTACCCGATGCCCTACAAGGCGTCAACACACAGATAGATCGTTGGTGGTACTTCGACGGAAACGGAACACTCGTGAACTGGCTGAATACATACACAGTTGGCGTTGAAAACGTCAGCACGACGCTGAACTGGCCTTGGATGGAACCAGGCACATACACCGTCGAATTCAAACACATAGATGGCGACTGGTGGAACGGAACTGGTCTCAACTGGGTTCGCAAGCCCTGCTTCGTCGGCGGCAACACTATGACAGTCAAAGACACGTTGAGTCTTCTACCAATAATCAAGGCAACAGTTGACACCATTAGCGGCGACGTTGTGACCATCAAAACAGACGTTGGCACAATAAAAATCAAGATAATCGAATTAGAGCCAGTGATCACGCGCATAGACGGCAACGTGGTAACCTTAAGCACCACAGTGGGCACCGTACAAGCCACATTAGACCAGCTTAGCCCGGTTATTACCAGCATCAATGATACTGTAGTAACCCTAAGCACCACAGTGGGCACCGTACAAACCACACTAAACCAGCTTAGCCCAGTAATCACAAGCATAAACAGCAACGTAGTCACTCTAAGCACAACGCTCGGACAAATCAACACCACAATGGCCACGATCGGACCACAACTAGCAACCATCAGCCCAGACATAGCCACAATCAAAACCTCAGTAGGCACAGGCCTAAGCGGCACAGTCACCTCAATACAGGGCGACGTAGCCACAGTCAAGACAGACGCAGGCGACATCACAGGACAACTGCCAACACTAACTAACTACACACTCGTAGCCGTAATCTTCTCAGTGATAGCAGCCATAGCAGCAATCGCATGCGCCTTCCTACTCTTCAGAAAGATAGCATAAGCAAAAAACCAAAAACAATCTCTCTCCCTATTTTTATTGTCCTGAAGAAGCGAACGCGACGCTATAGTTGTCCGAGAGTAATTAGACGAGACCTACTTCTACAATATCACACTGTTCCTCGTGAATCGTACCGTGTATTTCCTGAGCAAATCCTGCTTTCACCATTTCCCGCCTCAACGTTGCGCGTGTCTTGTTTCAGACGATACAATATATCGTCCTGAGGAATATGGACGTATCTTACATAGCTGGTTAAATATCGCTTTTCACCCCTCTATTTCAATGGAGAAGAAGGGAAAAATCTTGAAATGCCCTAAATGCGAAGAAGAAATGATGATATTATGCCGAAGGGATTCCTCAGGCTTCATGGGTGAAGTCTACAATAAATGCTTGAGCTGCGGTCCCATGCCCGACGCAGAGGCTCCCATGCAGGCGCCGAGAAGTGTTTTTAGAAAACCAAGATCAGCTGTGCCAAAAACCAACGTTCATGATTGGCGCTGGAAAACAGTTGCTGCTACATTGCTGGCGTCGATCGTGCTGGTGTCAGTGATGCAGATACCCGTGCCCGTCAGAGTCTTCGCAGCAGAAGTCCCGATAGACCCAGTCAAGAACATTCTTCCCTACGTAGCCTTAGTCAACTTTTCAACGACAAACTTCAGCCTAAACTACACCGAAGGCCAAGTGTCGCTGCGAGTCGCAGCAGACCACGCGACCGTAACATCTTCAATATCAGGCCAGAACGTGACAACCTACTACATGGTGCTCGGAGTAGTCTTGATCAACTACCAAGACGCACAGAGAACGCTGAACATGGGGTTCGCCAGCTTAACATTGGCCATCACGATAAGATACCAGGACCTCATAGCGAACATCGAGGCATCCACGTACATGCCGCTTTGGACGGCCCTATTGGAGAAACTGACTGGACAGATACCCTAGCCAAAGCCAAACCCCGAGAGGCGAGATCACAAGTGCAATGCAGCTACTGCAGCAAACCCATATACGTAGGTCACCTATGTCCCCACTGCAAAGGATACCACTGCACAGAACATCATCAATCAGCAAACCACAGCTGCCCCTCAAACGTGCAAACAAGTCTGCCATCCGTCAACCACGACTACACCCCAAAAACACCCGTAAGGCCTCAGACAGCTCTCACCGGGATGGAAAACATTCAGAGCAAGTTCTTCCTCCCAGTCTTCACACTCCTAATAGTCGAAGAAATCCTGCGACTGATAAGTTACGCATTTCGTTCGCCATACTTGGAATCAAACATCTACGTTGCCTTAGCCTCACTGCAAGTCACCCCTTATTTCTCATCCTCAATCCTGTTCCTGCTAGTATGCTTCATACTTCTGGCAACAAGAAGGCTTGCAAGAAATCAGAACACGAAGAAAGAATACGCAAGCTTGCTGAAGAAGACAGTGCCTTTCGGGATATACGCTTCAATAGTCATAATAACGCTTGTCTCGATTGCGAACCGACTCGTGATACTACTTGGGTAGAAGGAAAGACGTGATGAAAGCCAAGCCCACTATTCTCGCCCTCACAATCATCCTGTCAATAATAGTCGCCTCTCTCGCAATCAGCCAGCACCAGTTAATCGCGAATGCTGCCGTAGGTAGAAATGTGGATCTCTTCTCGAACAAGTTTCCATGCGACGGCAGAGGACCGAACCAGACAAGCGGCGCCTTCGCACCACAAGAATTGGTCATACTATACACACTTGTAACCTACAACGGTGCGCCCGTCGCAAACAAGCTTTCATCATTCTATGTCACAGGACCAGCAAACCCCTACTATAACTTCACCTTCGCCGATGTGAGAACGGGTAACTTAAGTGGGATTGCTGAATTCTCATTCCGTGTTCCATGGCCCGAAGAGCACGCTGAGGAAATAGTCTTTGGCGTATGGCATGTCATTGGAAGTGTCGACGTAGCTGAAGTGCTGACGACTGATTATATGGATTTCAGAGTGGGCTGGATAGTGAGGATAAAGGGCGTCACGACTCTCAATGATTACTTCGAGCCGCAAACGAGTTTTCTCAGGCGAAGCACAGTGATCTTCAACATTACAGCAGAGAGCATTGCCTGTATTCCCAAATCCGGCACTATCGTGATCAATGTAAAAGACTCGGTGAATTACCCAATCATGTTCATGGAATTGGACGGCCTCACTTTTCCTGTCGGAGAAAGCTACTTCCAAGCTTCTTCAGTGATACCTGATACTGTAGCGCTTGGCGAAGCACAGGTATTGGCCGCTCCCTACACCGATCCCATACCAAATGGGGGAGTGCTCTATAGCCCAGCTGCTGCCACCACGTTCCAAATAGCTACAAGAGACATATCCATACAATCACTCGTACCCTCAGAAACCTTTGGACAAGTCGGCGACATAATAACAATCACGATGACCGTGGAGAACAGAGGAAACCAAACCGAATCCTTCATTGCAAGCACGTACTTCAACCACACAATCATCCAAACAAAGAATGTGATAACCCTGCCCCCATCTGCACAAACGCAGGTTGTATTCACATGGGACACACGCGGCCTTCCTGAAGGAGACTACATCCTAAGCGGAATCGCAGGACCAGTCGAAGGGGAAATCGAAACTAACGACAACCAATTCACAGACGGGATCGTGAGCCTCTATAACGCGCCACCACAGACAAAAAGAGACGTTGCAATAACGCTAGTGACGGCTCAACCTTCAGAGGCTCAAGTCGGCGACCCCGTGCACATACTGGTACAAGTGAAAAACCTGGGAGACCGACCTGAAGGCTTCAACGTGACTGTTTTCTACAACGGTTTCCCCATGACTGCTTTTCATGTAATGCTACTATCGCCAGGTGCTGAACAAAACCTAACACACACTTGGGACACATCAAGCATTTTCGGGGGGCTCTACACGATCAAGGCATACATCCCACCACTGCCAGATGAACAAAACGTTACAAACAACGAGTACACAGACGGAACAGTCCACATTATAGCTCCACCTCCACCAGTTGAAAAGCACGATGTTGCAGTAGTCAACATAACTGCTTCAAAGGGCCAAGCATTCACAGGCGACCCCGTAGGGATCTGCGTTGAGGTTAGCAACCTCGGCGACTTCGACGAGACATTCAACGTAACGGTCTACGCCGGCATGCTGAAGATAGGTGGCCAAGATTTTCTGCACTTGGGAGCCCACTTGAATCAAACCGTATGTTTCTCTTGGGACACTTCAGGTCTGAGTCTGGGCAACTACACGATCTGGGCTATCGCAGACCCCGTGCCAGGCGAAGCAGACACGATGAACAATTACCTGGTTGATGGAACCGTGATTCTGCTTGCACCGGCAGACCATTACCTTCATGACGTAGCCGTAATAGCGGTTCAGCCAGAACGTCAAAGCGTTTTCATTGGAGAAGAAGTGGAGGTGCATGTGCGGGTGAAGAATCTTGGAAATGCTACTCAAAGCTTCAACGTCACCTTATACTACGATTCCACATCGGCCGGAACCGCAATGGTCCACTCACTGGCGCCGAATGCAGAACAGATACTCCTGTTCGAATGGAACACAAGCAACGTCGGCGTCGGAAACTACACACTAAAAGCACATGCTGGACCAGTGCCAGGCGAGACAAACTTGGAGAACAACTGGTTCACGAATGGAGCAGTTGAAGTCAAAGAGCGTCTGCCATCAATCATCCACGACATCGCGGTCATATGGCTTTCTTCCAACACGACCGAAATCAGTGCTGGAGAAAGCGTAACGATCGACGCAATGGTCTTAAACCTCGGAGACGTTCCAGAAAGCTTCAACTTAACCATATACTATGACACAAACCTAGTACAAACAATCACGATAGAATCACTTGCACCTAACACAACACTCCTATTGACAACAATGTGGAACACGAAGAACGTGGAACCAGGCACCTACGTCTTAAGCGCAAACGCCACTATCCTTCCAAACGAAGTGAACACTGGAAACAACTTTTTCGAAGACGGTCAAGTCAGAATAGGACCATATTATGATATGCTTTTGTGGCTGCTGCTGATTCCGTCCCTACTAGGTCTTGCATTAATAGCATTGCTACTGTTGCTGTTACTCAGAAGGAGAAGAAGGAAACGGCCTACCGCGATGCTGACCTACGCGATACTTTCGCACCCACACATATAGCCCTAGTTCTTGCGTTGCGCCTAGCCTATAGCAAGTATTCCTTCCAAAACCCTGTTTTCTTCCACGCACAATTCTCTTGACAGCCAAGCTCTCAAGAACGTAGTATCATTAGGCATCTGGCCACTGTAAGTGTAGACGCGTCCCTCCTTGAGGGCGTCAACTTGAAAAGCCTTTTCTTCAGCCCTGCAGAGGAAAGAGACAGTGTTCGCGTTCAAAGCTTGAAGCTTATAATCATCCCACTGCTTGCACCTGACAATCACTGGAGGACCGTGCAAGCTCTCGTCCCTCACCATCGCGGATGAGGGCAACGAATTGATTAACTCCGAGATTTCTTTTTGAACGGCTGAGAAACGAGTCTCAATATCACCGATTTTCTCGCTTGCAGCCGAACCCATGCCCGAATCGTCAGCGATCCGGCGAACCCTGCAGATCACGTCACTCAACCCTTTTCCATGCGTCTTAAAACCCTCGACGACGCCTGTGTATTCTTCATACTTGTCTTGTGAAGACTTGTTCATCTAGATCCCAAAAAGCCAAGGTACTCGTCTTAGATAAGCCTAATGGATTTCAAATCTATAGCGAAATACCATGTACAACTTTAGCCAAAAGATTAAGGCACCTAGTCCAAGCATGTGATGGTGGATCAGTGGGGAATTGAACCCAGAAACTTCAGAAAAGAAGCTTCACCCATGTTGGCTGGTCATTCACTCCAGTTTCCTTTGGTTTTTCAGCCATTCTGCGAGCTGTTTGAAAGACATGGGTTGCACAACATCGTCACCCTTCAAGTTTATGAGAAAAGAGTCGACATCCATAGCACCTGCCCATTCCGCTTGTATTTCCTGCATAAATCTGGAATAATCTGAGAAGTCCCTGTGAACTGAAACTGATATTCTATCATAACCTAACCCGTTACCGGAAGCACCGAACAGGATGTTTGGATGATCTCTAGCACAGTTCTTTGCTTTTTGAATATCTATTTCCGGATGTTTCTGGTAGTTCCGTCTCCCTAGGACTACAGCAAGTATTTCGAAACCCAGCTTGGCAAGATTGGGCGATGCACTATATTCTATCATTCCCTCCCTCTCAAGTCTCACCCTCACCCTTGAGACAGTGGGCTGGGAAACACCGATCGCCTTGGCAAGCTCTCTGTCACTCCTTCTGCTGTCCTTTATCAGCTCCGAAATCAGCCTAAGCTCAACATCCTTCAACTGTGATCCTTTCCCCTTAGGTTCGCTCCGTAATGTCCTTCGCATGAGCTGACTTATCTTGCACGTAGTGTAAAAGGATTTCTTGTTCTGCGTTCAAAGCAAATAATGAAGGTTCCAGGCTAGAGTTATCCCTAGAATCGCACAAGGGTACAGGTAATCATGAGTGAAGCGTATTCCGAGCAACTGTGGTTCAACGAGGTAACGAGTCACATCCGCACTACAGTTGGAGAGATCTCACCTTCAGCTGGCAAAATCGAATCCAAACTACGGCTTCTGAATGGCTTCGTGATATGTCGGTTCTCTGATCCCGCATTCTTCCATAAAGAGAATTCAAGCGGGCCCGACGGGAATTGAACCCGCGACCACCGGATCTCTCTGCTGTGATCTTCAGCTTAAAAGTCCGGTGCTCTGTCCTGACTGAGCTACGGGCCCTTATCGGAGTTTTGGTTTCTAAGAATCATGTATGTGTCTTTTTAGTATTTCGATGCACCACCCCTCTTCTGAAACGCTAGGTCAATAAAAATGGTTTTGAAGCAGCAGTTTCCGTTGATCATGCTGCTCAGACCGTGTTGTTTCGATTGTTTTTGGTCAATTCTGAATGGCTAACGATATTTCTTGATGGTCAGTTTTTAAACTTTGATACTCAAAACCGCAAAGGCAAATGGGGTCATAGTAGTCAGCGATATACCAGCATGTTGACAAGAGTTATCTCCAGCCTTCACAGGATATGCCTAATCGGTGCAAGGATTGATCTCTTGGAAACATTCTTTTAAGAAACTAGAGGAAGAGTACGAGACTGCCAAGAAGAAAAAACAGGCTCTCGATAATCTGATGAGTGTCGGGAAAATCTCACAATCCACATATGAATTGTTTAACGTCGAAATAGCCGAAGCCATCACGGACATTGAAAGACAGCAAAAAACACTGTTCGAGAAAATGAACGGCAAAATGATGGAGCTCAAAGAACAAATCCGAACATTGGAAATTCTTCTTGCCAACTCCGAGATTCAACATGTCATTGGCGAAGTCAACGAGGAAACCTATCAACATGAAATCAACGTGATATCAATGGGACTCGAAACATCCCGAAAAGAACTAGATCTGATCGAACAAGCAGTGAAGGCAGTTTCAAGCGGAAATGTTATTGGGGAATTGGAGACTGAACCTCAAACCTTGGACAGCAGCGAAAGCAAGGAGCCATGCTCAACCGAAAACACTCAGAATGAATCAGAAGACATCGACGCCCTAAAACCAAAAGAGATGACGCTTGAAAGCAAAGAAAAGCAACAAGCATAACAACAAACACATTCACAATCTTTTTTCTATCTATATAGCCTTCAACTTCGTCACAAGACCCTTTTATTAGAAACAGCCCTAGATTAACCTTGGAGAACTCAGGGTGCTTGAGAAGACTATCGTAACATTTCACGAAAAATACGGACAATACGACCTTGGTGAGGGACACCCTTTCAGAGGAGACCGTTTCGAAGCCGCTATGAAGTTCTTCAACGATCAGTCACTATTCAACCACCCCAACGTCGTTCTTGTCACACCGCAACCTGCTTCAAATGAAGACTTGTTAAGAGTTCACGATGAAGGCTACATCCAAACCATCTTCAAATGTGCAAAGGAAAACAAGCCTTGGGACATTGAAACACCTGTTTCCCCAGCGATTTTAGAAGCCGCGATGCTTATCGTCGGTGGCGCCGTCGAATGCGGCAAACAAGTCCTCGATGGAAGCGCGACCAACGCCATTTCTGTGGGCGGTGGTTACCATCACGCAGGCAGAAACTACGGCGGAGGATTCTGCATATTCAACGACGTCGCCATCCTGACCGAGTACTTGAGAGCCAAACATCACCTTAAACGGTTCCTAATCTTAGATTATGACGTGCACTTTGGAAACGGAACAAGCGACATCTACTACCAGGATCCCACCGTCCTCTACATTTCACTCCATCAAGACCCACGCACAATCTACCCCGGAACCGGATTCACTTGGCAGATCGGCGAAGGAAAAGGAGAAGGCTACAACGTCAACGTGCCGCTACCTCCAGGAACCAGCGACAGCACATACCTCTACGCTTTGAACGAGGTTTTCGTACCCCTGGCCGAGGAGTTCAAGCCAGAGATAATCATAGCAAACGGCGGAAGCGACCCACACTTCGCAGACACGCTCGGAGACCTGAGTCTAACCGTCAACGGTTTCTTCAATCTATCCAAGCTCATTCGAGAAACAGCAAACAGAATCTGCGATGGCCGACTTGTCCTGATACCTGGAAGCGGATACAACCCGCATGTCTTGCCACAATGCTGGTATGCCCTAGTGGCCGGAGTAGTCAGCCTGAAGGAAGTCAATGTCAAAGATCCGTATTCTCCACCGAAGGAACCACCGCAATGCCGCAAAACAGTGGAGCATACTATTGATGAACTGAAGAGGCTGCTGCGAAAGCACTGGGCCTGCTTCGGCGGCTTTGGATTGAATGATGTACCATAACATGAAATCTATACCATCGACTCTGATAACCAGAGTAGCAATGACCCTTGATCAGGTTTTGTCAGACATATTGGAGAACTGCAGTCAAGCTTTCAATGGTGTCGACGTTTGCTGGGGTTTCTTTGGTTCGGTTAATAAGCAAAGGCTTCAGACCGGCTTTCTTGGCGCCTTCAAAATCATACTTAACCGAGTCACCAACAAACAAGGTTTCCTTCAAATTCACCCCGAGCTTATTGACAGCATAAAGGAATACTTCCTTGTCTGGTTTTGCCTTACCGCACGCATCAACCCCGACGACAACGTCAAAATAATCAGCCAACGCGAGCTTTCCCAGAATTTGTTGGTAGTCTTTCTGGAGTCCGTTTGTCACTATTCCCAGTCTTATTCCCTTAGCCCTCAAATGGACGAGCGTGTCAACAACATCAGGATAAACCTCTAGATGAGCGTAATTCCACCACATCTCATCAATCTTCTTTGCCAGAAATTCCTTGTTTTCGTCGATACCAAGTCTTTCCAAAAGCTTCATGTTCCACTTAACCCAAAAAGCTGAACCCATCTCAGCCATTTCTTTAACGTCAAATTCTCTCTCATTTTCCGAGTGAGCCTTGGCAGCGTCTCCAGAAGAGACTTTGATGCCGTAAAATTCCAAGATCCTTCTATGGACCTCAGGCGGATCTTCAGTTTTCACCAGCGTCCCTCCGAGATCGAAAAGTACTGCTTTGAACTTGCTTTCAGTCAAGCCGCTGCACCGAAAGCGTCTTAAAACAAAGCCGGAAATAAAAACCTTATAGTCTATATCATAGACCGATTGATATTCAACGATAGGTGAGAATTCTGTCACAATCCGTCAAAGATACTGCAGAAAAGATCAAGAGACTTGAAATTCAAGGCGCTAGAAACGTTGCCATAGCTGCGATAAAGGCAATCGAAGCATCTGCTATACGAACCAAAACCCAAAGCAAAACCCAGTTTCTAAATGAACTCTCAGAAGCCAAGAACAGCCTATTCGCCTCAAGAGAAACAGAGCCTCTCATGAGAAACGCCATCCGATGGATAGTAAGCCAAGTTGAAAGCAACACTGAGAAAGAACCCGCGAAGCTGGCGAGAATAGTCTCAGGGGCCTCGGCTAAGTTTCTTGAAAACCTTGAAGAATCAAACGAAAAAATCGCTGAAATAGGTGCTCGACGAATAAGAGGCGACTCAGTGATCCTAACACACTGCCACTCTTCAACAGTTACCCACGCACTGAGAAAGGCAAAGCAACAAGGAAAGCGCTTCGAAGTAGTCTGCACCGAAACTAGACCAGTCCTCCAAGGCAGAATAACCGCCAAAGAGATGCTGAAACTTGGGATAAAGACGACGATGATCGTGGATTCAGCAGTCCGATATTTCATGAACCATGTCGATATCGTGATTGTGGGCGCCGACGCCATAACTTCGGAAGGAAACGTCATAAACAAAATCGGCACAAGCGCAGTCGCCTTGGCTGCCCACGAGGCCAGAACACCCTTCTACGTCGCATCTGAACTCCTGAAATTCGACCCAGCAACCACATACGGCGACTACGAAGGGATAGAAGAGAGAAACTCGGATGAAGTCTGGAAAGATGCCCCGGATAACTTAATCATAAGAAACCCAGCTTTCGACGTGACAAGGCGTGACTACATCCACGGCATAATATGCGAAGAAGGAATTGTCTCGCCACACACAGTAATGGAGATTGTAAACAGGAAATACCCCTGGATCTTCCAATAGGCGAATCCGTTAGCGGTCTACTTCCAGGTTTGAAGCGCCGCCTCCAACTCCTTATGAGTCTTAGCATACTCATTGAGTGAAACACCTTTCAGAGTTGCATCCACAGCCTGACGCATAGCTCTAGCCCCAGCAACCGTACCTTCACTGTGGCCGTGAATCCCACCCCCAGCTTGAATGACGAAGTCTTTTCCAAAGAAATCGATCAGGGACGGGACCAGCCTCGGATACAGACCTCCAGAAGCAACGGGCAAAACCACCTTCAACCCACCCATCTTCATCTTCAGCGCCTCCACGTTCTCAGAAACTTCCTTCTTGGTTTCTGCCATCTTTCCCACGACCGCGCCAACGTGAAGCTGATCAACACCGATCATTCTAGCTATCTTGGTTATTACGCGCATTGAAATCCCGTGCTTGGGGTTTCTCGTGAAAGCGGCATGCCCAGCCCTGTGAGCGTGAATGACGAGGTCAAGATTCCGATCGCGAAGCGACTGCAAAGCGGCAAAGCCGCATGTCAGAATATCCACCATGACATATTCTCCACCTTGCTCAAGCACCAATTCTGCCCGTCGAATCATCTCGCTCGTTTCCGCCGTGATGTTAATCATGTAGACTTTCTTCTCACCTGTTTCATTCTCAGCTTGGTCTCGCCTCTCCAAGGTTTTAGTTACACGCTCCTCAAACGGGTTGAACCTTTGACTGCTCAGGTTTTCGTCATCCTTCACTATGTCACATCCGCCAATCCAAGCCTCGTATGCCACGCGTGCATGATCGGTTGTTTTCAACCCGAGCTTCGGCTTGATTATGGTGCCAACCAGCGGGCGATCGTAAACCTTCAAGAGTTTTCGTATTCCCTCAATTCCATATTTCGGACCTCTGAAACTATTCACAACTTCTTTGGGAAACTCAACATCATTGAGCCTCAAATTCCGTAGCGTCCTCAACCCGAAAACGTTTCCCGCGATGCTGCTAAGCATGTTGGGCATGTTCCCAAACTCGAAAAGCTCCATCGGATAGGCTATCTTCATAGTATTTCCATTAATACTGAAGACGTGTGCAGCAAGCTTCCTAACGTAAGCCTTCTCGGTCGTCAATTCAGTCCATGTTCCCACCGAGCTTTCAGCGGCAACCCCGCCAGTAGCTTCCTTCAGGCTTATGCCTTTAGGCTCAACATAAAACGTACAAACAACGTCAGTTTCTTTAGGCGTGTAATCCAGATCCACAAAATCCACGTACTTCAAACCGTTTTCAGCCTCCAGATTCTGTTTACCCATTTGGCCTTAAAACCTTTAACTGATGACATACATAGTTGACTGGTCGTG
>Ga0315288_10001855_pt1 | contig 27401 bp, 20 predicted proteins | sample YL17G11_20_MG_FD_203454 | JGI IMG/M metagenome (GOLD analysis project Ga0315288, IMG submission 203454) | Sediment microbial communities from Yellowstone Lake, YNP, Wyoming, USA - YL17G11_20 | ecosystem: Environmental > Aquatic > Freshwater > Lake > Sediment | place: USA: Wyoming | collected... | reverse complement strand
ACTATCTACATGTGGGAGGACATAGCGATGACAAGAGCGTGCATTCGGTTGAGGGGATGATAGGTGATACCATCACGAATGGAATGGATTTCACCTTGAGTTATCCTTTTTATAATTTCTCCGATTACATCGTTCCCGGCGCCGGAGCCACCGGGATATTCCGTGTTACCGGAAAAGGCTCTACGGTTCCCAGAGAGGGAGTCCAATTAGACGACTATTTTAAATCTAATCCTACCGATACCCTTTGCGCTTTACGTTATCCCGCTTCAGGCTCGTCAACCTACAAGGTGGTCTTCTTTGCCTTCCCCTTTGAGGCGGTTCCTCAATCCGGCTCCTCTCCTAACAATAGTCACACTCTCATAGCGCGGATCTTAGGTTGGTTCGGCTTAGGAAGGTCGACTCCTTCTTTCCTGCATGGGGATGCTAATGGAGATTTCCTAATAGACTTGTCGGATGCTGTATTTTTGATCAACTATCTATACAAAGCTGATGTTCCGCCCAATCCGGTGGAAGCAGGGGACGTTAATTGTGATGGTCATGTGGACTTAGGGGATGCAGTTTATCTGATCGATTACCTGTATAAGAACGGAAGCCCGCCACCCTGCTAAGATAGACCAAGACAAGATGGGTATTATTTAAAGTGACCCCCATTCCCGCAGATTGCGGGAGTGGGGGTTGTTTTTTGATGCCTTCTCCCCTCTCTGTGAAAATGTCCACCGACCGCCGACCGCAGTCCACCGCAAAAGCATAATTTTATAAAAATGTCAATCGACCGTCGACCGCTGCAATAACCTGTTTATCAGCAGATGGTGGGCTGTATGTGAAGAGGGAGACAACAGAAGGTGAAGTTTTTTAGAAAATGCTTCTGACTGAGACAAAAAAACGCTTGATTTTAGAAAGGAAACAGGGTAACATAAGAGAAACATGTTTGCTCTGAGGTGGATGTTATCAACCACCTTTGACCCGCTGGATGACAATCCCACGGATCTAAATAGACATTGTGGCGGGAGCAAGAAAAAGCAGATTTAATATGACCACAGTTGACCAAACTATTTTTAAAGCTTACGACATACGGGGGATTTATCCCAAGCAGCTGAATGAAGAGATCACCTACAAAGTGGGAAGAGCGCTGGTTGAGTATCTTAAGCCCAAGACTATAGTGGTGGGAAGAGATATGAGGCTTTCTTCACCTGATCTGTTTGAAGCGCTTACCCGGGGAATTACTGAAGGTGGATCGGATGTGATCGACATCGGCTTGGTCTCCACGGATGGATTATATTTCGCTGTAGGTAAGTATAGATATGATGCTGGAGTAATGATCACCGCCTCGCATAATCCCCCGGAATACAACGGATTCAAGATGTGCAGAAAAGAGGCGGTGCCTTTAAGCGGCGAGTCGGGACTGGATGAGATAAAAAATCTAATTTTAAAAGACGAATTTCTTCCCCACCCCAAAATAGGGAAAATAGTGAAATTGAATATAGACGTTGCTTATGTGCACCATCTGCTCTCTTTCGTTAATAAAAATAAAATAAATCCCTTTAAGATTGTAATAGATGCCGGCAATGGAATGGCGGGTAAGATCGTCCCGAAGCTTTTTTCTAATCTTCCTTGCCAAGTGATCCCCATGTTTTTTGAGCTGGATGGCTCGTTCCCTCACCATCTGGCTAGCCCGATTGAGCCTCAGAATATCGCTCCTTTGAGAGAAATGGTGTTGGCTGAAAAAGCAGACTTGGGAGCAGCTTTTGATGGAGATGCGGATCGGATGTTCTTGGTGGATGAGATGGCAAATCCCCTGGGCGGTGATATGGTTACCGCACTGGTGGCGAAAAATCTTTTAAGGAAAGAGAAAGGGGCGACCATCTTATACAATTTGATCTGCTCCAAAGCCGTTCCGCAGGTGATAGAAAGTGAAGGAGGTAAAGCCATTCGCACCCGGGTGGGGCATGCATTGATTAAGCCTTTGATGAAAAAATATAATGCCGTCTTCGGAGGAGAACACTCCGGACATTTCTATTTCCGTAAAAACTTTTTTGCCGATTCCGGACTGATCGCTCTTTTGGTTTGCTTGGAGTTGATCTCCGAAGAAAACCAGCATCTTTCTGCCTTAGTCAAGTCCATTGATCCCTATTTTCGCTCAGGGGAGATTAATAGCCGAGTGGAGAACATTCCCCAGAAATTAAAGGATATGGAAAAAAAGTATTCCCGTGGCAAAGTGGATCATCTGGATGGATTGACCGTCGATTTCGGAGATTGGTGGTTCAATATCCGACCCTCCAATACAGAGCCTCTCCTTCGCCTTAATGTTGAAGCTGATACTCAACCGCTTCTGAAACAGAAAACTGAAGAGCTTATAAACTTGATTCGCAGTTGAAGGTAGTATGTCAGGTGGCGAGCTTATGGTGAGCTACCCGACATTTGGATAGATAGAGCTCCGTGATATAAATTTATTCGCTATGGTAGTCGCTTGATTTATGACTCGATTCCCTTACCCTCCTGAGCATGTCGAATGATCAGGTGGTTCGGTGTGCTAAAGCCCAAATGGATATGGGAGTTCTTCACTTCAAACCACAAACTAAAGGGCGTATTGAAAAAGTGGTTTTGGAGTGCCCATATGGGCGATTTTATTGAAATGTAATCTTGTTGTTCCATAACAGCTTCAATTAACCCGAAAAACGTCCATATGGACACCAACTTCGGGTTTTCAACTGTCCCTTTAAATCGTGGAGCCTGCATGTCCCTTGCCTCATGATCCTCCTAAAAGGGTAAAAAACTCCTCAAGGAATTCCAAAAAGCTTCGATAATATAAATAAACTCTGGACAGAGGTGCGAAAGTGTCTATGCAGACAGACCTAGTGAATGAAAGAATAGAAAAGCAGACCAAGAGAACACCAAGAATTCTGGTGGTGGACGACGACGATCGCATCCGTACCCTTTTAGTAGACACTCTCTCCGCTCTGGGCTATAGCACATTGAGCGCAAAAAACGGAGAGGAAGCTTTATCCTTACTTCCGACCGAAAAATTTGATTTAGTGATCACCGACGTGAGAATGCCCAAGGTAAATGGATTCACTTTACTCAAGAATATCAAAAATCAAAATCCGCTTATACCGGTGTTAATCATCACCGGCTATAATTTCGCTTATGCCAAAGAGCAGGCGTTAGAGTGTGGGGCGGATGGTTTTCTGGCAAAACCTTTCCGAATCAGTAAAATTGAGGAGTTGATTCAGAATGCTTTAGGCATCAAAGCTGTCAACAACAAAGAGAAGCTATATCGGCTCAAAAAGATCCTGGTGGTGGATGATGACGATGAGCTTCGTAACATGCTTATGGAAGTCTTAAGCAGTCTGGATTATTTCCCTATCGGAGTGGGAGACGGGGATCAAGCCATAAATCAACTGAAGATTCAAGATTTCGACTTAGTCATCTCAGATATCCGCATGCCCAATATGGATGGGTTGACCCTGCTTAAGAGCATCAAACATACTTCTCCTGAGCTTCCGGTAGTGATGATCACCGGTTTTCCCTCCACCTGCCCGGTGCAAAAGGCCATGCAGGAAGGGGCGGATGGTTATTTAGCCAAGCCATTCCGCATTGAAAAGATCGATGAGCTGATGCGTGATCTTTTATATGGTAACGGAGAAGCACACTCTCCTGCTCAATAAATATCCTCCTTCAAGCTTTATCCTCCCTATAAGGAAATTTCTTTCAAATCCCCAGGTAAGTAAATCTGTCGTTTTTCAGTTATTGAGAGTAATTTATTGGTAATGAATAATTCGTTATGGTTCGACCATTCGACAGGCTCATGGTGCTGAGCGAAGTCGAAGCACAAACTCACCACAAGTCTGTCATTAATCATCAGTCGTTCTTAATCCGTCATTTCTTGTCCATTAATTGTCCTGGTGGACACAAACGCCTCAAAAATTTCCTTGCTTTTTACTTAAAGCCTCGTATAATAAGGAAATTCATAACCTCAAAGGAGGATAAGATTATATGAAAAGAATATCTAAGAAAAGTAAAAAGGTCAAAGCTACGTCTACCTCAAAAACTAAGTCAAAGAAAATCAAAGAATTAACCGCAAGGTCTAAAGTTACAGAAAAAAGGAAAAAGTTCATTCACTACTTCGGCGATGGAAAGGCAGACGGTGATGGAAAAATGAAAGACGTTCTGGGGGGTAAAGGTGCCGGGCTGGCAGAGATGACTAATGCCGGTGCTCCTGTGCCTCCGGGATTCACCATCTCCACCGAAACCTGTCGTTTATTCTATAAAAACAACCTGACTCTTCCTAAAAGTCTGGAGATGGAGGTTAGAAAGTATCTGGTCTTGATGGAAAAGTCCATGCGCTCAAAGTTTGGCGATCCGTCTAATCCACTTTTGCTTTCGGTCAGATCGGGAGCCAAGTTTTCCATGCCCGGAATGATGGATACGGTATTGAATCTGGGATTAAACGACAAAACTGCGGAGGGATTAATCAAGAAAACCCAAAACGATAGATTTGTCTATGATAGCTATAGACGATTTGTACAGATGTTCAGTAATGTGGTTTTGGGAATAGACAAATCCGAATTCGAGCACATACTTCAAAAGAAAAAGGACGTCAAACGAATCAAGCAGGATACCTCTCTAAGTGCGGAGGATTTAAAGGAGCTGGTGAAGGAGTTCAAGGCCAAGGCAAAGGAAAAGACCAGAGAGGAGTTTCCCTCCGATCCATTCCAACAGCTTTGGATGACCATTGAGGCGGTATTCAAATCCTGGAACAACCCGCGTGCCATAGCTTATCGAAGAATACACAAAATCCCCGGCGATCTGGGGACGGCGGTGAACGTGCAGGCAATGGTTTTTGGAAATATGGGTGAAGACTGCGCCACCGGCGTCGGTTTCACTCGCAACCCCTCTAATGGAGAGAACGAGTTTTATGGGGAATATCTGACCAATGCTCAAGGCGAGGACGTGGTAGCGGGAATAAGGACACCCAAGCCTATAGTCGAGCTAAAAGAGGATATGCCTCGGGTATACAAAGAGCTGAGGTCCATCACGTCTAAACTGGAAAAGCACTATAAGGACATGCAGGATTTTGAGTTCACCGTTCAGCAAGGGAAATTGTTCCTGCTTCAGACCCGCACGGGCAAAAGAACCGCGCCTGCCGCGGTGAAGATTGCAGTAGATATGGTGAAAGAAAAACTGATCACTAAAGATGAAGCGCTCAATCGTATAGAGCCGATTCAGCTAAATCAGCTTTTGCATCGCCGGATAGATCCCAAAGCGACCTTGACCGTGATCGCCAGGGGTTTAGCCGCCTCACCGGGAGCGGCAGTGGGGAAGGTGGTTTTTAGCTCAGAAGAAGCGGTGCGATGGGCGGCGGAAAAGGAGAAAGTGATTCTGGTTCGACATGAGACCAATCCGGATGACATACAGGGGATGGCGGTGGCGGAAGGAATTTTAACCGCGCGAGGTGGAATGACCTCCCATGCTGCGGTGGTGGCTCGAGGCATGGGAAAATGCTGTGTGGTGGGTTGCGAGGCGATCAAAATCAATGAACAAAGAAGACAGTTCATGGTCGACGGACATATTGTCAGGGAGAGAGACACAATTTCTTTGAACGGCACCACCGGCGAGGTGATACTGGGAACCATCCCCACAATCGAGCCGGAGATGACCGGTGAGTTCGGCGAGTTTATGAAGTGGGCTGATCAGGCCAGAAGACTGAAAGTGCGCACCAATGCGGATACCCCCAAAGATGCCGCTCAAGCCATCAAGTTTGGAGCTGAAGGGATCGGCTTGTGCCGAACCGAGCACATGTTTTTTGCCCCGGAGAGGCTTCCCATAGTTCAGGAGATGATATTAGCGAAGACCACTTCAGAGCGACAGATTGCTTTAGACAAACTTTTGCCCTTTCAGAAAAACGACTTTAAAGCCATCTTTGAGGCGATGCAGGGACTTCCGGTCACCATTCGCACTCTTGATCCTCCATTGCATGAGTTTTTGCCTAATCGAGAAGCGTTAGTCGAAGAGATCGCCTCGTTAAAAACCAAGGAGACAGACCCGGCTTTAATCGAGGAGAAGGAGAAACTCTTATCTCGGGTGGAGGAATTACATGAGATGAATCCGATGATGGGACTTCGGGGCTGTAGATTGGGTATTGTATATCCGGAGATCACCCAGATGCAAGCCCGAGCCATCTTTGAAGCCGCCTGTGAGCTGGCAAAGCGTGGGAAAAAGGTCATTCCGGAGGTGATGATTCCTCTGGTGGGACATATAAACGAATTCCACAATCAGAGAGAGGTAGTGATCCGGGTAGCAGAGGAAACCATGAAGAAATATAAGGTAACGTTTAAATATCTGGTCGGAACCATGATCGAGCTGCCCAGAGCTTGTCTGGTCGCAGACCAGATCGCTTCGGAGGCAGAATTCTTCTCTTTTGGAACTAACGATCTCACCCAGATGACCTTTGGTTACTCCCGAGACGATGCGGGAAAGTTTCTGCGATATTACGTCGAACATGGCATCTTGGAGCAGGATCCTTTTGTGAGCATCGATCAAAGCGGAGTGGGGCAGCTGGTGGAGATGGGGGTAAAGAGAGGTCGCTCTGCACGGAAGGACTTAAAGGTGGGCATCTGTGGTGAACACGGTGGTGATCCAGACTCTGTGATCTTCTGCCATCATGCCGGATTGGATTACGTGAGCTGTTCTCCTTACAGGGTTCCGATTGCCCGTTTAGCCGCAGCTCAAGCTGCTATTGGGAAGAGAGTGGAAGAATATACTTCGGCTTAGATAAATCTATAGAAATGAGATTTGAGTATTGAGAACTGAGTTAAGACTATGTTTAATGACTAATGACTGTTGACTATTGACTGCCTTTACACGGTGGATGTAGCTCAGCTGGTTAGAGCACCAGGTTGTGGCCCTGGTGGTCGGGGGTTCGAATCCCCTCATTCACCCTTTTTATTTAAAGGCTGGGCAAGAGTGCCCAGCCTTTGATTTTTGCTGGACTTACTGGTGCATCTGGTGTTACTGGTGGTTTTTTTTATTTTTTTCTCACTTTTCTTCCAGCTCGTTCTCCGGCAACGAATTGTGGATATTTATGGATGTGCTCTAAATAAGAAGTTTTTCGTCCCAACTGATGGCGGAACAACCACTTGGAGTTTTTGTGTTTCGGAAGCTCATTTTTTGATGGTTAGAAACTCACCATAAATGGTTCGAAGCTCACCATAAACTGAGTTCAGAGTTAAGAGTTTAGAGTTTAAAATTCAAGGTTCTCCGCCATAGGCGCCCGCCTGCCATCCGTCGGGCAGGGATACGCCTTTGGCGGAAAAATTCAAAGTAACGCATTCTGCAAAAGCGAAAAGGGTGCATGTATAATATACTGCCTCTCATAAATACTGGAGCTATCCTATTCACCACAAAAGTTGTAGTGAATTTGCTTCTGGTGGTAAGAGAGACTACGGGTTAGCAATGTGGAGACTTATCTTGGTGTCAGGTGCGAAGGGCACCGGACCTACGGACTGGTGCGCGTGGTTTGCGCGGATAACTACAAATTCTACCTCGCCTCTACGGCAAACCCTGGCGCAATGCATTTTCCCGCCACCGACGCACGCTCATAACGTCGAACCGCTCACCCTCGAAGATGATTTGCTTCACCGGTTTTTTGCCGTTATCGCTGGCGCGTTTCAACCAATCTCGCACTTCCATCCAACGGACTTCGCCCTCTGATGTGCGGATAACCAGCAGTACGTGAAATGCCTGAGCCATCCAGTAACGGGCGTGTCGTTCGACTTTGATCCTGAACACCTCCACCTCGTCACGCTGCCGCTTGCGTAGATAGGAGTCACCGGACTTGAGCTGGAGATAGAGCTTTTTTCCAGTGGCCTCGCCGGCGTCGTTCTTGAACTCAATCTCCATGTCGATGCCCTTGTCGCTGACGTTGAACTCTCGGCAGATCTGCCCAGCCAACGCCACTGTGGAGATCACCTCCCCGACCAGCACTCGCTCCTTACTCTCATTGCTAAGAACGATGGCGGACTCCTCCTGCATGTCGCGGACCCGCTGCTGAATCTCCGGGCTGGCGAAACACTGCTCCATCTCATCCCAGAGCGGCACGCGCTTCTCGCACTCGGTGCAGACGATGCTTGGTGATTTCTCCTTGGCCTTGCGGAACTTGTGCCAGCCAGACGCATCGGGTTCCTGGGGAAGGCCTTGCAGCCAGGCCTTGAGCCTCTTCATGGCCACCTCGCGGTTGCCCACTGGCGTGTCGCAATGCGGGCAGACATAATGCCGCAGCCGCTCCACGTCCCGGGCGTGCTGTAACAGGTGCTCGTGAACGTATTTGCTAAAGATGATCTTTTCTTCTATTGCGACCGCTGGATCGAAATATACCTCCAACTCGCCCACGCCCGGCGCGCGCCGAGTTAGCTTCACGCCAAGTTGTTTCCCGGTGTTCGTTTTGAAATCGGCGGCGTAGCGCCAGAGTCGATCCTGCTGAATCGTCTCGGTGTGATGCAGCCGTGTTACGAGCGTGGCATAGATCTCGTCTAGAAACCCGGTGAAATGGTAGCTCACCAACACCCCTGGATGACCAACTTGCTCCGGTCGCTCGCGACGGTAATAGCTGGGGAAGACCAGCAGGTTCCCTTTGGCGGTCGGCTGCCGCAGGCAAAGACCGCGCTCCACCAGCGTCTGGTGCATGGCCAACAGGACGAACCGTTCCTCGTCGCCGGCCAGGCGCGGCATCGAGGATTCATACACCAGATCGCCCTTCAAGACCCGCTCCTCCATCAGGCAGCCGCGCTGGTGCTCGTCTGTCTGCAACGTCCGGATCACGGCCTGCGCGTAGGCGTTGATGCGCTCCGGCTGAAGCAGCACCCAACTGCCGAATTTCAATTCCCACACGACGCCGGGACCGGCCAGCAACGTCAGCACCGCGCGCAGTTCCTCGTCGGCAAACCGCTCGAACTCGCCGGACAGCTGCAGTTGCAGCGTCTCGCGCAATTCGTTGAAGCGCATCAGTACCCGGCCTTCGTCCTTAAGGCGGATGATCTCCTCCTTGAGTCGCTTGAAGAGCACCTCCGTGGTGCGGCAGGGAATCTCGTCCCAGTTAATGCTGGCGAGAATGGCCTTCTTGAGCTCTTCGCAGCCCATGTTCTTCTTCGCGCTCGTCTCCAGAAAGCCCTGGAACTTGCGCTCCGAGGCAAACTTCTCGACCTCGCTCCGGCTGACGCGCAGGCCGCCGGCGTCCACGCGCCCGGCGACCAGCAGCTTGGCGAACTCCTTGCGCGCGGCGCGGGAGAGATCGCGGTCCCACTGGCCCAGCGTCTCGAACAGCTCTTCCTTCTGGCCGTCGAAGACCAGCACCGCCAGCGCGGTCTCGTCCATGTAAAGCTGGTGAATCAGTCGCTGGTCCGCCTGACCACCGAAATCCCAGAGCCAGATTTCCCGCTCGACGCCCTCACCGGAAGCCACGGGCAACTTCCATTGCGTCGCCCACGCGCCGACCGTCGAGTCACTGGGCTCCCAAACATTCGAAGCCAACCACTTGGAAAGCCCCGTCTTGCCCACACCGCTCTCACCGACGAGGAGGACTTTGGCATTTGTATATTGGACCTGCTCCGGCGCGAGCGGCAAGGCTGGCACGGTGACTCTTTGTGCTCGCGCCTCGGTGACAAACTCCGACAGATCCCACACCCGGATGCCACCATTCTTGTCACCGGAGAAGGAGTGGCGTCCATCGGCGCTCCAAACCACGGTCCGGACTCTAGCCTTGTGGCCTTCGAACACGCGCAGACAACGTCCTGTCTCCACGTCCCATAGGCAAACAGTCTCGTCATCGGAGCCCGAGAGGGCCAAGCGCTGCTCGGGACTCCAAGCAACGCACCATACTCCCCCTGTGTGGCCTTTGAGGACGCGCAGGCAGCGCCCAGTCTCTACGTCCCACGACCGGACGGTATTGTCGTCAGCCCCAGACAGAGCATAGTGTTCTTCGCTGCTCCAATCCAAAGAAAAGACTGGACCCGAGTGGCCCTCGAGAACACGTAGGCAGTGTGCCGTCTTCACATCCCACAGCCGCAAAGTATTGTCAGCGGAGCACGAGAGGACACGCTGTTGATCGGTGCTCCAAGTCAATCCGTTGACAGTGGATTTGTGCCCAGTAAGGCTTTGAAGGCATTGACCTGTGTCGAGTTCCCATACCCGTATCGATGAATCCCCAGCACCAGATAGTCCCCTTCGTTGATCGGCGCCCCACACCACGCTCGCGATGATCCCGAGCGTGTGGCCTTTAAGCACACATAGGCAGCGCCCCGATTGCACATCCCACAACCTAACAGTATTGTCGCCCCCGGAAAGCACACGGTCTTGATCGGCGCTCCATGCCACGCTGCAAACCGTGCTGGCGTGACCTTCAAAAACGCATACACAGCGACCCGTCTCCAAATCCCAGAGACGAACAGTGGCGTCCTCGGCACCGGTGAGGACGCGCTTTCCATCCGGGCTGAACGCGTAGGCATTGACGTCTGCCTTGTAATCGAGTTGGATGGCCTTTTCTGCAAGCTGTTCGCGTGCGGCTTTTGCTTCCGCCGCCTTCGGCTTCGCCGGCGGACGGCAGGCTTCGAGGAGCTTTGCATACTCCTGCTCGCGGTCCTCCGGGAGCCAGTTAATGTAAAGGAATTGCGCCAAGGAGCCTTTGATGGGGGAGTCGTCGAGCCTTAGGGGAATGAAGCGGCGCTCCTTGTTCAGCGGATCGCGAAAACGGAATGTGCCAGCCTCCAACTGCGTCCATTCGGACCCGAACGCATTCGCCGACATGCAAAGCACCAGCACACGGGAATGCTCCAGCCCTACCTCGATCTTCGCCGGAATGCTGTCGCCGGGCTTGATCTCCCATTCATCGAACCACACCCGCAGCCCGTCCTTCCGCAGCCGCTCCGCCACAGCGCGCACGACCACCTTGTCCTTCGCGCTGTGGCTGAGAAAAACATCAAAGGAGAATTTTCCATTCATGTGCATTACACGCTCCAGCGTCTAATAATGATTATGCAGTCTGTATAATACGGGAAACGCAGACTGATCCTTTTTGGGTCATGTCAGGATCTAATCCTGACATATTTTGATTTGTATGCATCTGTCACCAAGATTCCCCGTACGGGGAAGAGTAACCTCCTGACACAATCTTTAAAGCCCGATTCCTGAAAAATCCACTCTGTTTGCAATATTCATTATAGCCATTTACACTTTCATGTCAACTTCTAATTTGCATTATTTATTCGATTATATTGTCTCAGGACTTCCCGGACGGTTCGCCAAAACACTGGCATATACTATAACCCCCTCTCCCTGTATCCCTCTCCCACAAGGGGAGAGGGGAAATTAATATCTTTCAATAAAAAAAGGCATCCCATTTTTTTGTTGAGACGCCTTTATTTTGTGTCAGGAGCTTGAAGTGCCTGACATACGACCTGAATTTAGAATTCTGTCTTGCCGGTAAATTTGAAGTTATCAATCAGCATGGCGGGAGCGACGATGCAGCCGACGTCTCCCCACCAAGAATTGATGATCTTTCTCTCTTTGGTGATTAGCCTTACATTTGAGAAAGCTTTCAGCATGCTCTCGGTGAAGCGCAGATTCTTGATCCCGTGTTTAATCTTCCCGTCTTCCACCCAAAAAGTGCCATCTCGGGTCATGCCGGTTAGAACCGCATTGTTGGTGTCCAAAAGCCCGTTGATGTAGTGAAACCGGGTGATCAAAATCGCCTTTTCGGCTGACTTGATCATTCCATCCAAAGAGGAATCTCCCCCTTCTATAAAAAGGTTCAAAGCCAATCCACCCTCGGCACTGTCCGGGGTAAGGGCATGGCCGGTGGACTTCACCTTGTCTTTGTGAGCGGAGATAGAATCATACACCACCCCTTTGGCTAAACCTTTCTCTATCAGCATCACCTTCTGTTTGGGCACCCCTTCAAAATCGAAGGGGAAAGCGATGGCGCTCTCATCGGTTCCGTCATCATACATGGTGACGTTATCCCCCATAATTTTTTTGCCGATTCGATTGGACAGGAAGCTGGTCCCCTCCTGAAAGGATTTAGATCCGAATCCGATATAATTCATCCATTCCACCAAAGCGGCTACGGCTGAAGGCTCCAAAATCACCGGATACTCTCCGGCATCGACATCCTTTGGATTTTTGCTATCCATACATTTCCGGATGGCGGTTTGGGTTAGCTCCTCCATCTTTATATCATCCACATTTCGGGAGAGCTGATCTGCATAGCCGGAGCTGTTGTCTCCCATCACCACCAGGTTAATGTAGGCCGTGGTGAGCGGCTGATAACAAGCTACATGATTGCTATTGACCACCGCTATCTCAGTGTCACCGTTGGAAAAAGATCCAGCGACGGTAAGATTGAAAGCTTGGGCTTGGTCAAATATCTTCTTAGCTTCTTCAGCTCTTTGAATAGGGGTGAAACGTGCGGTCTTCTCAAAATAGGTATTAATTTTGGAGTAATCCTGCTGGTGGGGAAGACCGGGGAAATCGGGATTTTCCTTTTGGTTTTTGGCAATCTCTATAGCATTGTAAAGAGCTTTCTCTAAATCTTCCCGGATGAAAGAGTTGGTGGACGCTACTCCGATCTTTTTCCCGATAATGGCGCGGAAGTATACCCGACTGTTCCGCTCGGAAACGTTTTGATGGATGGTGGAGTTGGCGAAGCGGGTAAGCCCGCTTTCACCGCCAATGTAAACCGCATCGGCTGAATCCGCTTCCGCTTTTTTTAAAACCGAGCTCAATAAACTTAGAATTTTGTCCTTTCCGATCATTTGCTCACTCCCACTTTAACGTTGCGAAATCTTGCCGGTGAAGTCCCATGCGCCACGTGCATGGTTTGCATAGGCTCACCTTTTCCACAGTTAGGCACTCCCCAGATCCGCCAATGTTTACGATTGCAAATGGCGTCACAGCTATTCCAGAACTGAGGGGTGATTCCGGTGTAGATAGCGTTTTTATACGTTTTCCCCAATTTCCCATTTTTGATCTCCCAACAAGCTTCTACCCCAAATTGGAAATTTAACCGCTTATCATCTATGCTCCAGCTTTTATTGATGTCTAAGAACACTCCTTCTTTGGTATCTTTGATCAGATCCTCCAATTCCCATTCTCCGGGTTCCAAGTTTATGTTGGTCATCCGGATCAAAGGGATTCGATTCCACCCTTCGGCTCGCATGGTCCCGTTGCTTTGTTGATTCAAAACTGCCGCGGTCTCACGCGAGGTTTGATACCCCACGAATAGACCGTCTTTGACCAGATATGCCCGTTGAGCCTTGACTCCTTCGTCATCGTAGCCAAAACTTCCCAATCCTCCGGGAATGGTGGCATCCGCAACGATACTGACCTTTTCAGATCCATACTTGAGCTGATTTATCTTGTCTAAAGTCATGAAGCTCCCCCCCGCCAGACTTATCTCCGTTCCTAAAACCCGATCCAGCTCGGTGGGATGTCCGCATGATTCGTGCACTTGAAGCGCCATCTGGTTGCCGGAGATGATGATGGTGGTTTCCATTTCCGGAAGGGGTGGGGAGGAAAGAAGCTCTACCGCCTCCTCTCTTACTCTTTCCGCATTTTCCAAAAGCTTTAGCTGTTCTACGAATTCATAACCTCTGGAGGCATAATCGCCTCGAAAGGAATTAGGATAAGAGCGTCTTTGCGCTTCCGATCCCTCCACCGCGGTGGCAATGATTCCCGCACCGCTTTCCAATATCGACTGCTCAATAAAAGCGCCTTCGGTGGAAGCAAAAACTTTCTCGGTTTTGAAAAAGCTCATGGAGCCTTCTGCCACCTTGACCTTTGGGTTTTTCTGAATTATGGCACAAGCATCCAGAAGAAGCCCGATTTTCGTGTCGATAGAGACTTTAAACGGATCTTTCTGGTATTGACTTTGATACTTATCCTGATGAATCTCCGTGGGGGTTAAACGGACGTCTTCCTTTTTGGTTAAAGCAGAAGCTTCAGCAATTTCGCAAGCAGTATCGGATACTCTTTTCATCTCCTCCGGGCTAAGGATAGAACTAGCGGCAAAGCCCCAGGCGCCATTTTTGATTACCCTTATTCCGAAGCCCTGGTCTTCATTTCGAGATAAAGCTTCTACAGTGTTATTTTTCACTCTGATATCTTCAAGACTGGTTTTCTGATGTCTGATGTCCGCATAGTCCACCTTCTTTTTCTTGAGATAATCGATGATCTCTTTTATTCTATCTTTCAAAATCTCCTCCTTTCTACCAAAGGTGAATCGCCAATGGTACGATCAGCTAAACCCTCATTCACAAGCCCCCTTTCGGATTTTGAAAAATGAAATTACATCATAATCTAAAATTTGTCAAGCAAATAAAAAGGCAATGATGAATGACGAATAAATTCAAAATTATAGATTCAAGATTAGAGTCTTCTCCGAATTATAGCAAACGCAACAAATAATTTTACATCGTCATTGCGAGCGACTGAAAGGAGCGAAGCAATCTCAAGGGATTGCTTCGTCGCTTCGCTCCTCGCAATGACATTTTATTTATTACGTTTGTATTAGTTACCCTAATCTTTGATAAGATAGAGATTCTTTATGACTTAGATGGTTTGGCATTCTTTCGATCACACCTTCCATCTTTTCGGGTCTTCGATCCCCCTCTCTCCCGCCTAAGACGGGGTGGGGAATCACCTATTATCTCTTTTTCTGGCTAAAATAGACCAGATGGTATAAGGAAAAGGGTTATACTCTAAGAAATCGTCTCCGCGCTCAACATAGGTGATGACCTGTTCAGCTGATATCAGAAGCTCCCAAGCTTTGAAGAGGTTGCGTATGCTCACCTCATCAAAATAGTGATGAAGTATTCCCTTCTCCTTACCGCTGTCCGGAACAAAAGTATTAGGTTCTATTTCTTCTCCACTTCCATACGAATCCGCTTTAGTGGATTTGAGGGTGCCCATAAATAAACCGCCGGGAACAAGTCGACGGTAAATTACGTCTATGGCCTTCTGGATATTATCCAACGTGTTATGATATATCGCATTCCAGCTTACCACTCCATGAAACGTAATTTCAGACCAGGGGCAAACCGTCATATCCGCCAGGTCGACTTCTGCCTTAAGATTCATTTCCGCAAGCCACCTTTGGATCAATTCGATGGCATTCGGGGCATTGTCACTGGCATAGACTTTGTGTCCCAGCTGAGCCATCAAAACCGTGTGTCTACCAGCTCCACAGCATAAATCCCAAAGACGCAATGGTCGCTCTGAAAACGACTTCTCTAAAAGAGCAACGAATTTATAAATCTCGGATTCTGGAGCTTTGGATCTGTTTTCTTCGTCAAGAAATAGCTCATTCCACGTGGTCATGATTTTAAATCTCCAGTAGGGGCAATTTAGGATTCCCGTTCTGTCAAGTCCTCACACTAAGCGAGGCGAAGTCTCAGGGAGCAAAGTCGAACTACCGAAAGTGGGGGAGAGGTGTTTTGTAGGGACAACTCATGTGGAACATCCCGCTATAAGCGGGGAGTTGCCCTTACAGCTTGACACTCCTAATTCACACTGGGCGAGCAATATTTTGCTCGCCCAGTCAATATATCTGCCATCTTTCCTGCTTAATCAAGTCTTGTCGGTCGGCTTAATGATGACAATGAAAACACACGCGCATGCAAAGGTAAGGTGCTACTTCCATGCAGACCCAGGTACAACACATCATAGGTTGTGCGGCATGAGCGGCATTGGCGATCCGGGGAGCACTCAGCGTGGTGAATCCCATAACCAACATGGGTATTGCAAAAAGGAGCACTAAAATCCTGAGCTTCCTTAAAATCTTCATCCGTTTTCACCTCCCTTCTTATTCTTTAAATTAATTTCACACCATTCCGAAATTCTAATATGATGTGGGATTGTAGATACCCTATTACCATCATGCGCTTTTAGCACGCAGATTTTGAATTCCACAATTTACAATTCGAATACAAGTTAATAGCTTTCTTTATCTGAAGGAAACTCACCAGATTTTACATCACTCAAATAGCTCTGGCATGCTTCTCTTATCATTTTTCCTAAATGGACATATCGGCGCACGAACTTGGGTTGAAAGTCTTCAAACAGTCCCAGAATATCGTTTATTACCAGCACCTGTCCATCACAGCCAGCTCCCGCTCCGATCCCTATGGTGGGGACTTTAAGAGACTTAGTAATCTCTTCCGCCAGCTTTTTGGGCATCGATTCTAAAAGGACAGAAAAACAGCCAGCTTCTTCCAAAACTTTGGCGCTTTCGATCAGATACTTTTTCTCCTCCTCGGATTTTCCCCGAACCACGTATCCCCCAAATCTATTGATGGACTGCGGAGTCAAACCGATATGTCCCATCACCGGAATGCCCACTTCAATTATCCGCTTCATGGTCTCAGCCATCTCCAATCCCCCTTCTATTTTGACCGCACCTGCTCCGCCTTCCTTTAAGAATCGTCCGGCATTGGATATGGCTTCCGAGACATTCGCCTGGTAAGAGAGAAAGGGCATATCGGCAATCACCAACGCCCTTTTAGCTGCAGATGAAACCGCTTGGGTGTGGTATACCATCTGATCCATGGTGATGGAGAGAGTGTTGAGCGAGCCATAAAATACCATGTTGACCGAATCCCCTACCAGAATGGAGTCAATTCCGATCTGATCCAAGATGCGAGCGGTGAAGAAATCATAAGCGGTCAGGATGACAATCTTTTCCCCTCTCTCCTTAAATTTGATGAAGCTTCTTACCGTAACCTTTTCTTCGCTCATTTTATTATTTTCCTCATAAGAGTCTGTTCAAACCTTGGTTTGTCATGGTGGACAACGCGTAAGCACTCATAAGAGCCGTAGGGAGCGTGGCAATTTCTTTCCGACATATTACTGGGATTGCTTCGTTGTCCATATGGACTCCTCGCAATGACATTTTTGAGACGCACTCTGGCTGGGGAATTTTCAGCTTTCATTTATCGACATATAATACTTAGTTCCCGAAAAGGGGGTCTTGAGTAAAGCCAAAAGGTTAGCCAACTCTCTTTCCTGGTTGACCAGATCTACTTGATCGGTGTTCACTACCAAAAGCGGAGTTTTGGTATAATGGAAAAAATAATGATTATATTCCTCATTTAACGCTCTAACATAATCCGTATCCATGTTCTTCTCATAGGGACGCCCCTCTTTTTTTATTCTTTTGAGCAAAACCTCAGAGGAAGCCTGAAGATATATCACTAAATCCGGTCGGGGAACGTCCTTTTCCAAAAGGGCAAGAAGCTTTTCATACAAATAGAACTCCCTTTGATCCAGGTTCACATAGGCAAATATTCTATCTTTATCGAAGAGATAATCGGAGACGGTCTTTTTGTGGAAAAGATCGGTAGCAAAAAGCTTTTGTTGTTGTTTGTGTCTTAAGAGAAGAAAAAACATCTGGGTCTGGAAGCTGTATCTTCTTCTGTCTTTATAGAAATCGGGAAGAAATGGATTCTCCTCCGTCTCCTCCAGAATCAATCGGGCTTTCATCTTTTCGGCTAAGATTTTTGCCAGACCGGTCTTTCCCGCACCGATAGCCCCCTCGATAGCGACGTAATCAATTTGCGCCATTTTAATTCCCCCGCAAGATTAAAGCTATTTAAGCTTCGGATAAACATAAATGGTAACCGATAGAGCTGAAAGTAAATTAGATTAACTTTTAAGGCTCATCTCCAATTTAGTGGCTGAAGATTTTAGTAACAGGATGACCTTAATGACTTGACTAAGATTATATTCTAAAAGCTTTAGCTTCCCCCTCACCTTAGTCCTCTCCCCGGAGGGGAGAGGAAAACTCTTCCCTCTCCCCTTTGGGGAGAGGGTTAGGGTGAAGGGGGATTAAAATTCATCGAAGCATCATCCACATTTTTCCCTTTGTTTTAGCAACTCTTTTGGAGAAGACCTACTTTTAAAAACATTAACCTCGGAATTATCGTCACAGCTCTCTTTTATCTCTTTTACGTTTTTTTTCAGCAAAGGATGCAAAGTTTGGGGAGCTATCTCTGCCAAAGGGACCAAGACGAATTTTCTTTGGTGCATTCGAGGATGAGGTATGGTTAGCTGATCCGATTCCATAACTAAATCATCATAAATAAGAATATCAATGTCAATATTTCTTGGTCCCCATCTATCCTCCCTTTTCCTCCCCATTTCCTTTTCTATGGCTAAAAGACGCTCAAGCAATGGCAGTGGATCCAAAGACGTTTGCACTTCAATAACTAAATTCAAAAATCGGGGTTGATTTTCGTTTCCCACCGGTTCGGTTTCATAGATAGAGGAAATATTTATTACAGAGATTCTTTTCGACTCCCCGATTTTCTCAATCGCCTTTTTTAGGTATCGAAGTCTATCCCCTAAGTTTGATCCCATACTTAAATATGCAGTTGCCAAACCAACCCTCGAATTTTGTTTGACTCTTTTGGGAACGGTAAAAATAAGCAAGGTGTTTTTACCTCACCCCCCGTCCCCCTCTCCATCCTTCGACCCTTCGAAAAACTCAGGGTGCTGAGCGAAGTCGAAGCACAAGCTCAGGACGGTGAGGGTTCGACTTTGCTCACCCTCCCTGAGCGAAGTCGAAGGGAGCAAAGTCGAACCGTGAAATGGAAGGGGGGAGGATCGAAGATGCATACGCATAGGGTATGAGGTTTAAGGAATCAACTATTTTGGAAAAAATAGCTTATTTATTTTTTGTTTACGTTAGGGTGGGGGTTGTACCCCCACCCTTAATACGGACAGGGGTTCAACCCCTGTCCGAACAAGAAAGAGACCTTTTAAATTTTATTTTGCGACTTTACCTATTTAGATTTTACATCTTTGTGCTTTCTTTTCACTTCCACCTCGATATGATCCAAATTTCCCGGCACCGGTGGAATCTTTTTTCTCACCCGTACCACCACCTCTTTTGGCTTAAATTTCTTCAGTATCTGGTTTGCCAATCTTACTGCTATGGTCTCCAAAAGGGCAAAGCTATTTTGCAAAACGATTTGTTCCACGATGCGGTAAACTTCGGTATAATTAACGGTATCTTTCAGCTTATCGGTTCTGGCGGGCTTATCCATATCTACCATCAGCTCCACGTCCACCTCGAACCTTCTTCCGGTCTGCCTTTCCGCTGCAGATATTCCATGATAGCCATAGAAGGTCATGTTATGTAATCTGATTACACCCATAATTAAAACCTATGATTAATGATTAATGGCGAATGATTAATGCCGAATAAAACCTACAACAAATAATTCTATCCGTCATTCGTCATTAATCATGGTTCGACTTCCTTCGGTATCCCTCAGGACAAGTCGCTCACCACAAGTCCGTCATTGTTTTTTTATTCGTCATGGTTCGAAAGCTCACCACAAGTCAATCATCCATCATTGCTTTTGTTGGTTTATATCTTCTTTGCCAAATATGAGAATGTTTCTCTATTCTCGCCAGAGCCTTTTGGATCTGGTCGGCGGGAAGGTTTAAAGCTATCCGAATATACCCCTCTCCATATTCGCCAAATCCGAAGCCGGGAGAGACCAACACCCCGGTTTTTCGCAGTAGCATCCGTGCAAATCCCACTGAGGAGTACTTCGGTGGAATTTTCACCCACACAAAGGGCCCGGCCTTGGGCTTTTTTGCTTTCCAGCCCAAATCAGAAAGCCCCTTCATTAAAACCTCTTTTCTGGAGGTAAATTCCAGATTGTTCTTTGGTGCGATTTGCGAGTAGTTTTTAAGAATCTCGAGAGCCAAATGAGCTGATGATTTGGAGACTCTCTCTTTGAGCACACCTTCTACCGATTCCACACCAGAGACGATACCTTTACCTCCTACCAGAAACCCAAACTCGATACCGGTTGAAGGAAAGAACGAAAATTTCTCTACTGCGAGTTTTCTGGCACCCCTAGTCTGCAAAAGAGAAATGGGGATATAATCGTCATAACATATCTCGTTTCCGGACGCATCATTTATCACCAAAACGTTGATTTCTCCAGCCCATCTCACCACCTCCTGGAAGAAGGATGAGTCGGCAAGAGAGGTAGTGGGATTGTGCGGATAATTTAAAAAAAGAATCTTGGGGAATCCCGCCTTCGGAGAAACTTTTGATCCAGACAAAAGCGAAGTCCGGAGCTTAGTGCGTCTCTGGGATGGAGAAAGCGCACCCAGATTGGGCAGATAATCGTTTCTTTCCAGCAATGGGAGGCTCTCCACTTCCGCATCTGCCAAGATGGAAGCTCTTTTATATATGGGATCGCATGGATCGGTCACTGCCACAGCTTCACCCGGATTGAGAAGTCCCAACAGAAAATGATAAATCATCTTCTTTTCACTGAAGAAGGGTAAAATCTCTTTTTCGGATTTCACCTTTAAGTCGTATCTTCGCTCCAGCCATTTACCTATCTCTGTTTTTAGCTCAATCCAGACGTCTGAATTTACGGGAGCAAAAATCTCCTTAGAATCAATGGAAGGGATGAAAAAATCTCTTAAGGATGGGTCCGGATTAAGCTCACTTAAATCTATCACCTCCACCTTTCTTCGCATCAAGCCCTGTTTGATTCTCTTAGCTTCTACGAAAGGGGTGGGAGGAAGCTTCTGGAGTCTATCCGATTTCTCAATGATAACCTTCTTTATCATTGCAATAAGCCAATCTGGGGATTAATAATCATGTCTTTCATTGCCATCACAAAATATATACTTATATATGTTTTATGGCAAGGAATTTATTCGTATGGTTTGTTTCAGTTGCCAGTTGGCAGAGTTTGGCAAGCTACAGGTTGCATGTTCGGGCGGGGGTTTAATCCCCCGGCCCGATCAAGGTAGGGATTTGTCAAGCAGGTTTCGGCATGAACCATGCGGTTCATACCTTCGCCATGCTTGACCTACAAGTTTTAACAATTCATTTGAAGAAAAACCACGAATAGGAATCTGTCAGTCTTAACCATTAAAACCGGCTTAAAAGCTTCAGCTCCCAGCCGTCTAAAGCCGGTTTTTCCACGCAGATTCCACCGGCACAGACTTTGCCCGCACGTCTGGAGCCTACACCCAAGCTGAGATTATGATTATCGCCAAGCGCCAGATCCAGAGTGGTCATAAACCAGCTCTTTTTGCCCAGCCAATTCGACGTGGTTTTCCATTGAGTAGTTCTTTCGTGAGAAAAAGTGAGGGAGATAATCGGAGAATGAGACAGGGAAAGGGACAATATCTGATCGTAATAGCTCACCTTCCCTTGATATTCACTGGTCCATAGGTGCTCTAATATGAAATTGATGCTGTTGCTTTCGGATAGGTGATAGGTCATATCAAAAACCGGAGCCAGCCAATAAGGCTCACCTACCTCTCTTTTTTTCTGCATTCGGCTAAAACTGGCTTTAACCGTTGCCCGATCTTTATAATCATACTCTGCTTCACTGTAAGTTTCAGTGAAGAGCGGATTATTTTGGCGATCCGTGGTATAACTAAAATTAGTCAAGACAGACAACTGATCCAAAGGACTGCTGGTGATCTCAGCCTGAATTCCTCTTTCATCCGATAAATCCAGCACGTAAGCCTGTCTGTTCAAGAGAGTGTAAACATGTTCCCGGGTGAGTGCAGGAGGATTGTTCAGGGTTACACCCTGGTTGAAGAAAACAAACCTCTGGTAATCTTTATATTCGAAGGTCAATCCCGCCCCGGTGGTATACAAGTTTACCGACAGATATTTGCCTTCCCCATCTTTCGGGTTGTATTTGCCGGGAGGATTGTCCTTCTGGGCATATTCGGCATACAAATCCAGATGCGGGAAGGTAAAGCTCGCATTTCCACCTAACAATCTCACCAAACCCAAATCGTTTTCGGTGATATGAGTGCGAAGATAGCTTCCGCCCAAAGTCATCCAATCGGTGAGGGAGATCTTTCCATCCGCGGCTTGCATAGGATCGTTTATCCTCTCGTATTCTCCCATAGCCGTCCCGCTCAACAGCGTTAACTTGAAGCCATCCAGGTCGATGGATCCCATCACCCCATCCAGATTGTTATCGAATCTCAAATCCCGGTTCTCATAAGAACGAAGAATCAAACCCCGCCCGATGATCACGTAATAATTGCCCGCGGTGATGTCGAAAGGCTCGCTGGAAAACTGGAAATTCCGGAAAGAAAGCCTTTGCCAGGTCTTTCCCTGGTCATCCGGTTGATGAGCCTCATATCTTAAACTGGCTGTGTAAATTCCATAACTCAAATTTACGTCGGTCCAATTGTGAAAAATGTCCTTATGGGTCTTGCCATCCGAAGAATACTCCAGCTGGTTGCTGGCGCTGATGGAAAAATTACCCGGCTCAGTTTCTTGAGCAAAGGAAAAAGGAAGAAGGAAAAAGGTAAAAATCAAAAACCAAAATGCAGATTGCAAAGTGCAAAATGCAAAATGCAAAATGCCCCTCACCCTGACTCTCTCCCCAAAGGGGAGAAGGTAAAACTTTTCTGCTCCCCGTTGGTGTTCTTCCCCACGGGGAAATAAAACTGAAGACAAATTTTTACTTTCCACTCTTCTCCCCCTCTTTGGTTGCCTCCTTTTGCTCTTCTAAAAGCTCGTCAATCTTCTTCTGGATGACTTTCTCATCTCCGGACTTATAAGTGGTATGGGTATATCGAACGTCTCCATTTTGATCTATCAATACGGTGTGTGGAATTCCCAACACCTGATATTTTCTGTAGATATCTCTGTTGGTGTCCAGAAGCACGGGGAATTCCCATTTGAGTCCCTTAACTTTGGGTTTCACTGCCGAGACGCTGCGAGGACCATCCACATCCACCGCCAATATCTCACAACCCTTTTTCTTATAGTCCGGATAGAATTTCTGAAGCTCACTCAGCTCTTTGATACAGGGCTTGCAGGAGGTAGCCCAGAAGCTCATCAAAACCGGACCATCCAATAGCAAGGTCTTTAGCTCTATCTTTCTACCGTCCAAATCCTCTGCCGTAAAATTTGACGCCTTCGGTTTTTGCTCGACACTCTGAGCTGGAGAAAGAAAAAGAGCGGTGATAACAAAAGATAAGAGGAGTTTTAAAAGTAAATTTTGTCTAAATTCGGATATTGTCGACATCGCGTTCCCTTTCCTTAGGTTTCTAATAACTGATATTCTTATTTTCCAAATAGCTCATCTAATTTCTGTCTGAACGTAAGCGCTACGCTTTCATCCTCAAAGCCGATTTTGTAATGGTATATTTTTCCGCTTCGATCCAGTATAATAGTAACCGGAGTACTGGATAGTCCTCCATAATCACTTTTGACGCTGGATCCCACACCCTTGAGCAACGTAAAGGTGATTCCTTTCTGCTGACGGACTAATCGGATGATGTCAAATTCCTCTTGACCGAATTTACCTCCATAGTTGACGCCGAAGATGATCAGGCTGTCTGCCAGATAGTCGGTATAGATCTGTTGAAGATGGGGTAATTCGGTCATACAACCCGGGCAGTCCTTTGCCCAGAAATTGATAATGGTCACAAATCCCCGATGAGCATATAACCTGTGCGAGACTGCCGGCTCGGAATCATCGGGGAGCTCGAAATCCGGAGTGATGTTCCCCGTCTCTTGTCCCACTTCAGCCAAGCTCAAGTTGAAATGAGTTTCTACCGTGTCCCGGGTTTCTATGTTCACTATCTCTTTAGCGGGATTGTCATTGGAATAGCCCGCCTTGAATATGGAGATTATGTGAGTTCCTATAGGCACATTGTTGAAAAACACATGCGGTGTGAACGTAGTGTCTGGTTTATTGTCTATACAAATAGTGGCACCATCCACATTGGAGGTGACTTTAAGCGAGCCATACAATGTGTCTAAAAGAACGAAATCCGCTCGGCTTATCCGTCCCTCATCCACAGTAACCACCAAAGAATCGGGAGAAGGAAGATAGCCAGCTTTGGCTACAGACACGATATGATTTCCCTCATTTACGTCAAAGAGCGTATCCGGAGTTATTTTGCCGGTGGAAACATAATCCAGAATTATAATGCCACTCACCGGGTCAGAATTCACGAAGATTGAGCCGGTTTTAAGGGTTAAGATGAAATTTACCGAAACCAAAGAGTCCTTGACTACTTCTACATTTTCAGATTTCGGAGAAGATGAATAGCCGGATTTATCTACCGACACCACATAGTTTCCTTCCGGAAGGTGGAATGAATGGGGAGTAAGCTCTCCGCTATTTTGAGAATTCAAGTATATCTTAGCACTGTCGGGTGTGGAGCTCACAGACAACCAGCCTAAGTTCTGAGATAAGTTAAAATAGATCTCGGTTACGGAGCTTTCGATCACCGCAACTATGGCAGAGTCTGGAAAAACCGAATAGCCGGATTTTGTCACCGAAACCAAGTGATTTCCCGTCATCACGTCAAAAATCGTATCCGGAGTCATTTTCCCAGTTGAATCATGATCCAAAGATATCTCCGCTCCACTTATGTTAGAGTAGACAAAAATATTTCCCAGTTTCTCCATTAAGACGAAATTTACCGAGATTAAGGAATCTTCGACCACTTCCACTGTATCAAAGCCTGGTGAGGCTTTATACCCTTCTTTTTCAACTGAGACTATGTGCGTTCCCACGGAAACGCTATCTAAAGTGTCGGGAGTTACTTTTTGGGTGTTTTTATGATCTAAGATTATCTTTGCGCCTTTAGGATCGGAATCAACCGATATGTTTCCGACTTGGTTGCTCAAAGAGAAGGTGATCGTAGTAACCACCTTTCCCTCGACAACTTCAACCGTATCAGATTCCGGAGTTGAGTTGTATCCGTCTTTTCTTACCGAAACCTTATGTTTCCCCACTACAATATTCTTTAAGGTATCCGGAGTCTGTTTTCCAGTTGGATTATCGTCCAAGGATATCTTTGCTCCGGGAATATTGGAGCTGACAAAAATGGAACCCACTTTCACAGTCCCGATGAGATTTTTGGTGCTGCAGGTGCATAGACTCAAGCCAAAGGTGAGGAACAAAACAAAAATCACCAAGAAACTGTAAGATGCCGTTATCTTTTTTCTTTTGTCACTCATAAGAATCTTCCATCCCTACTCTGCTTACATCTATTATATAACGATTGAAGCGAAAATTGCAATGGATTTATTTTAAGACTTGGAAGGAGCAATGGCTCAACTACGATCAGCCAATGAAGATAAAGCTTACCTACTCTCGTCTACTTACTTTTCGGGCAGTCCCACCAACGGCAGAACTGCCCGAAGAAAACCACTAATCCTTTTGGCTCACCTAAAGGTGAACACTCCAACTTCCTCTATCTACGTTTGTCTTACCGTTTTAAATCTTCTCAACATCAAATACATGCCTGAGGACAGAATCAGCAAGAAGAGAATGACCAGCCCCCATTGATTGGTTACCGGACCATATGGACGCGCGGTTAAATAATAATACAGGTATTTGGAAAGAGAAGGGTTAAATGTGGATTGCACGGTGATCTTCCAGTTGCCATTTCCTGTAGTTCGGGGTAAGGCATCCAAAAGAACCTCAGCTGAGTCTCCCGGGACTATATAAGTTTTAGCCACAGTTATGTTGGAATCATAGCAAATCCCTCCCACACAAAAATCCGCCCACCAGTCAGTTGGGGTGGGAGGATTTTCAGTCCGAGTCACGTAATAAGTATCTGCTTGGGTTCCAGTGTTTTTTAATATCGACTTATACTGGACCTGCTCCCCTATATGACAAGCTCTCAGCGTGTCTCCAACGAAGGTTAAATTAAAACTATAAAGCTCAGCGAAAGCTTTGCCTTGACCGGTAAGCATGTTCCCAAACAAAACCGTCAATACCACCGCCCCCAAAATCAACCAGGAATGTGTAGATTTTTCCATCTATCCTCCTTAGTGTTTTAACATTTAAGATTCACAACAATTTTCAGCCCCTTCGGTTGACTGCAATCATTCAAATGCTTTAGGTAACGATCACCTCCTTTTCTGAGTGCACCAGGTTTCCCAGACCTGGAGGGGAAAAACGATTATGTGCAATACTGCTTAATGCGCTCGCATTAATCACAACCTTTCAACGGTGCGGGTCCGCTTTTGTAAACATAGGTAATCAGGTAAACGGCGTCTCCCACGTCTATGATGCAGTCTCTGTTCACGTCTCCTCTTCCGTAAGGATTGGGAGAAGGTCCACCTTTATAAAGAAAGCTTATCGAAAACACTATGTCTGCCAAATCCACTATTCCATCCCCGGTGCAATCTCCGAACACATAAGTAGGGAACAGACCACCCTGACCGACTCGGAACACCGGATGACCGAGATAATCATCCGCCTGCACAAAAACCACCACATCGCATTTTCTATCAACCCAGCCCGCGCTTAAAGTGTAGGCTTGGGAATCAGCGAACGTCTGTCCCGGATTAATGCTGAAAGCAACTCCGTTATAATCGGGCAACATCTTTCGCACAATATGCTGAAGGCTGTCCAATCCTCCCCAATGGTAGTGCATATGACCTTCTGCAATAGCATATCGCAGGTGAGCATTGGCGTGGGTAAAGGTGTCCAGAGCGGTCACCCAAGTTTTAACCTTGAGAAGACGAGAAGTCGAGTCATACAGAACGTCTACCCTGAGGGTGCAGGGTGAAATGTTCAAGCCGGGGATCATCGTCTCCTGATTATAAGCCCCCAAAAAGCAACCATAGGTGCCGGTACCACCTCCGGAACAGGTTCTTTTCCCGTCGATCTTGGCATTGGGAAACGAGTTAATCCCATAATAGTTTAACCTGCCAAATCCGTCGGTGTTCGTGAAAGCGTCAGGATGCGTACCATCACCCCAATGATAAGATAAAACAGCCAGACTGTCTCCCTTCACCTTCTGTAAGGAATCAGCGGCAACTGCCGCATAAGGACAGTATGGTCACCAGGTGCCGGTGCCTATCTCCAGCAAAACCCGATTGCGGAGCACACCCGCCTTGGGTGTAAAATCATCTCTCGCTGGGTTATCGTTAGAGGGTTGTTCCGGAAGACATTTAACTCCTGTCGGCTCAGAATCAGCCCACAACAGGGTGGCACACAAAAGCAAAAGAGAAAGCGCCACAAAAGCTACTAAGACTCTTTGTTTTTGTGACATTCACACCTCCTCCTTGAAAGGTTTAAGGTGAAAGGTTTAAGGTTAAAGATCAAAGGTTAAAATTCATTTGTATCAATCAATCTCCCATCCCCGAAGTGGCGCCGGTCCTCCACGATAGAGGTAATCTATCAAATACACAACATCTCCAACATCGGTCACGCAGTCCTCATTGGGATCACCTGAAGCTGAAGGATAGGATTGAGGACCATGATAGAAAACGTAGTTGATCAAGAAGACCACATCCGAGATAGTCGTTACCTTATCTCCGTTGGCATCCCCGGAGACGTGTCTCTGGTATACCGGTATTTCATTAGATA
>Ga0315288_10001853_pt1 | contig 27408 bp, 21 predicted proteins | sample YL17G11_20_MG_FD_203454 | JGI IMG/M metagenome (GOLD analysis project Ga0315288, IMG submission 203454) | Sediment microbial communities from Yellowstone Lake, YNP, Wyoming, USA - YL17G11_20 | ecosystem: Environmental > Aquatic > Freshwater > Lake > Sediment | place: USA: Wyoming | collected... | reverse complement strand
CCTCTTTCGCCCTTTCAGGGCTTAGATCCATTCGCTCTCATCTCCCCAGGGTGTTGCCCTGGGCTAGCATATCCTGCCCCTTCGGGGCGAAGCTGGTATATAACCGTATTAAATGCGATTGCCCTGGCGGAAGGATGAAGGATGATGCCAGAAAAGCCGAGGATGACGGCAGAGCGATAAGGCGGAAGCAGCCAGGTCTTGCGGGCTTAGCCATTATCAGTGGCCAGGAGGATAAATTCAGGTAGTGCGGGGAATTGGAAGGAGAAGGCCAGGAGGCAAGCTTAATAAGTAAACAAATTCTTGCAGGAAACGTCTTATATATAGGGGAATAGTTTTATAAATCGCATCGGGAGGCGGGGAAATGAAAAAAACACTTGTGATATTGGCGGTCATGCTGGCGGGGATCGTGCCGGCCGCCGCATCGCCGGCCGCGCCCGCGGCGGAAGGGAAGCCGCGGCTGGTGACCAGGGAGGTATCGCTGGGGAAGGTTGATTCTGACATAGAAGGTTGGCAGATTGCATTGAGTCCAAACATGAAGCGGGTGGCTTATTGGAGTTGGCAGAATGATAAAGGATGTGTGGTGTTGGATGGAAAAAGAGGCAAAGATTACGATGGGGCCGGAGACCATCCAATTTTCAGTCGGGACAGCAACCATGTGGCGTATATTGCGAAAAGAGGCGCAAAAGAATTAGTGGTAGTAGATACTAAAGAAGGAAGAGAATACGATGAGATTGGCTGCGCTCCGAGCTTCAGCCCGGACAGCAGAAAGTTGGTCTATACCGCGAGACGCGGAAACAAATGGTTTGTAGTTGAAAATGGAAAAGAAGGCGCCGAATATGACGAAGTTGTGAATTACTATTTAAGATATAGTCCTGACAGCAGCAAATTAATTTATAAGGCCAAGCGGCGAGGGAAATCTATTGTAGTTATTAATGGAGTGGAAGGGAAAGAATATGACGGAATTTTGGAGAAGATTTCATTCAGCCCGAACGGGAAGCGCGTGGCGTATTGGGCGCTGAGGGGCAATAAGTGTATTACCGTAGTAGATGGCGCGGAAGAAAAGGAATCCGATCCATTTTTTGATTGGTCTGCAGTTTTTAGCCCCGACAGCAAGCGATTAGCCTATCGCATATGGAGTGAAAAAAAACGAACGATGCGCATGGTCGTGGATGGAAAGGAAGGGGAAGGATATGACTTCATATATGATGCGGTCTTCAGTCCTGATAGCAAGCATTTCTATTATATGGCCCAGCTTGATGATAAATGGTTTATTGTGGCAGATAAGGGGGAAGGCAAGAGATACAACAGGGTGGGGCCTCCAATCATCAGTCCCGATAACAGACATGTAGCCTATTCTGCGGAACTTGCCGACAGTTACTTTGTAGTGATTGATGGCAAGGAAGGAACCAGACATAAAGGTGGTTGGAATGACGGCAATCCAATCTTCAGTCCTGACAGTAAACATATAGCATATGAGTTCGTAATAGAGGGCACCAAACAAAAAGAGCTCTGGATAATGGATGGGAGAGAAGGAAAGAAGTATGACTCCGTGGGGGATATCATCTTCAGTCCAAACAGCAAGCGCATAGCTTATACTGCTCATTCCGATGGAAAATGGCGCACAGTCCTGGATGGAGTAGAAGGCAAGCCCTGCGATTGGATTGGTGAAAGTTTAATATTTAGTCCAGACGGTAAGCATCTGGCATATTGGGCTGAAACCGCAGGAAAGCGGCGTGTTGTGGTGGATGGAATGGCTGGAAAGGAATATGACAATATGATCCGCGAGAGCAAGATCATTTTCGACAGCCCAGCAACTCTCCATACTTTGGCCGCGCGCAATAATGAGCTTTTCCGCGTGGAGATTAAAATAGAAGAATAGCCCTTCATTGGGACAGTAACCACACTTCGGTTACAGTCCCCCCTAGTCTTCCGCCTTCCGCCTCGCTGACACCAGCAAATAGCAGAAGAAGGGCGCGCCGAGGAGGGAGGTTATAACGCCGACGGGGAGGATCTCGGTGGCGATCCGGGCGAGGGTGTCCGCCCAAATCAAAAAGATCGCGCCGAGCAGCGCGGAGGCGGGCAGCAGCAGGCGATGGTCCGGCCCCCAGAGCCGCCGCGCAATGTGCGGGATGATCAAGCCCACAAATCCGATGACCCCGCTGACGGAAACCGCCGTGGCGGTCAATACCGCCGCCAGCACGATGACCACCTTCTTCAAGCGCTCGACCTCGACCCCCATCTGCTTGGCGGGTTCTTCGCCCAAAGAGATAAGATTCAAGTCGCGGCTGAAGGCGTAAAGACAAAGACCCGCAACCAGGGTAACGATGCCTGCCAGCCAGACGCTCGACCAGGAGGAAACCAGGGTCAGGTTTCCCAGCAGCCAGGTAACAATTCCGGTAAGCTGGCCGCCCTGGGAAGTCGCCAGAATCAACGTTAGCAGAGACCACATAAAAGAGCCGACCACGATGCCGGCGAGGACGAAGGACTCGCGGCCCACGCGCCCCTGTCGGAGCGCGAGACGATAGACAATTAACAAGGTAATGATGGCCGCAATGAAGGCGGCGAAGGTGCGCCCCAGGCCCACCGCGACATCAATGAACCGCCCCAGAATGGGAATGGTCGAAGCCGCGCCTTCCGACATTTTGTAAGACACCGAGGCCCCCAGCGCCGCGCCCGCGGAGACGCCGATGAGATAAGGATCGGCGAGGGGATTGAGCAATAATCCTTGGAGCGAGCCGCCCGCCAAAGAAAGCGCCGCGCCGGCGATAGCGCCCAGCGCAATGCGTGGCAGGCGCAGGCTCCAAAGCAACTGATCCATATCACCCACCCCGCCGGCCCCGCCGGCCACTCCCCGCAACCGATTGAGCACGGAATGGAGCAGTTCCGCGGGAGGAATGCTGACCGCGCCCAGACCGGCCGCGGCGATGATGCTCACCGCCAGCAATAATCCCAAACCGCACAGCACCAGAGCCAGGCGAGCGCCCAGGTTTCTTCGAGGCTGAACGCTCAACGCTGAACGCTCAACGCTCAACGTCTTTTGTGTGCCGGTCGTCATTTTCGCCATTCCTTGTCTTCAAGGCTGATAAGGTCGCCGATGCTGCTGTTGATTTTCACGGCATCGTCTCTATATTTATCGGCCGCCGCCTGCTTTCCTTCCGTTTGCAAAATGCCGGCGATGCGGAAATAACACCGCGCCCGCAAATCATTCAACCTTTGCTCTTTGCCGGCTTCGCCTTCGCCCAGAACGCTGCGCTGTTTATCCAGCTCTTTGCCCGTGGCGGCATAATCATTCAGCACTTGAACAGCGAACTGCAAATGCTCCAAAGCCGCGGCCTTGCCCCCGCCGGCAACGCCCTGCAAGATGGCCGCCGCGAGTTCATAATGAGCGTCGGCATACTCGGTCCTGACCTCGTAATCAATCGCCGGATACTTGCCGGCCGGGCTTTGCTGAACTGCAATTAGCTTTTCGTAGGCGCCGGCAGCGTCTTTGGGCAGATTAGCTCTCAACTTCGCTTTCGCCAAACTCAACCAGGCGTTCAAGTTCTGCGGATTTATGGTCGTCGCTTTTTCATAGGCCTCCAGCGCGCCCCGCAGGTCTCCAAGCATCTCCCGCGCTTGGCCCAAGGTAGTCCAATAGGGGGAATATTCCGGCTCCAGGGCGATGGCCTTTTTCACCTCCGGCAGGATTTCATTGGGAGGCGATAACGTGGCCAATCTCCAATGCGCCCGGCCGTATTCGGGAGTGAGTTGCACGGCCGTTTTGAGCCGGTCTTTCGCCTCCCAGGTATTGCCTTTGCTGGATAATTCCTGAGAAGCGCGAAAGGCCTGGTCCGACCCGCCCACCAGGACGGCCTTGTAAATAAATAAGAGAAGAATAATCATGCCGGCGAAGTGCCAGATGGTGCGTTTCCTCGGCTTGTCATCGTCTTCGCTTGGAATAGGCGCGGCCGAGAAACCCAGCGCGCAGGCCAGGAAAAAGAAGACGCAATTCGCGCCGATATACCAGTCATAATCAAAAAAGCTGTGAATCGCCATCACCAGCAGGGCGCTGAGCGCGGCCGCCGCGCGCGTCTTTCCCGCCGGGTATTGCGCGCGCTTGATTGCCAGCAGCAATCCGATAATTCCCGCCAGCATCATCCAGACCAGACAGGCCAGCCCGGGCAGGCCGGTTTCCGCCGCGGTTTCCAGATAATTCTGATGGGCGCGGCGGGTATAGCCGCCCACGGCATAATGCTCAAAGGCGAACTCGAAGGCCCCCGCCCCAACGCCGATCCAGGGATGGGCGCGAATCATCTTCACCGTGCCCTGCCAGGTCAGGTAGCGAAACATATTGGAGCGACTTTGCAGGCTGAAAGATTCGGCGGCCTTGGCGCGCAGCCCCGGGCGGGCGGCAATTATCCCGGCCGGGAGCAAAAACATGATGCAAAGAATGGCGGCGATAAAAAGTAGCCGCCTTGTCTTAGAGCGAATAAAGATAAACACGAGAGCAACTAGAAAGACCGCGCCACTGATATAGATTGCCACATAGGCGCCTTTGGAAGAAGTGAAAGGCAGGCAGAAAAGCATGAGCAGTGTGGCGATGATGGGCAAGAGGCGGCCGCCGATTTTGAGTTGTGCTTCAGGTGCGGGTTTGGCCAGCGCGCCGAGCGAAATGAAGAGCGCCATTCCCAAAAATCCCGCCAGGGAATTGGGATTGAAAAAGGTGGCGAAGGTCTGCCAGGAAGTATTGCCGGCCGCAAAGCGCATATAGAGCCAGTCGAAAATGCCATAGGCCGCGACCAGGCCGCCGGCAATGAGGGCGACTTGCAGGGGGCCGACGGCTTCGGGCTTTCGCCAAAGAAACCAGGCTATCAGCGCCAGGGAGATAATCGCAAAACCAACCAGGAATAAGGCCTGGTCCGTTGAGAAATAAAAATGCCAGTTATTGCTTGACAGGCCCGCGCCCGCCAGAATGGCAAAGCAGAGCGCGGTCAAGGCCTGGGTTGGCTCGGATTTGCCTTTTCCCCTGGCCCGCTGCGAAGCGGATAACGTTGTTGTTTCCAGCCCCTGACCCCTAATCCCTAACCCCTGCTGTTCCGCTCGCAGAGCGAGCAGAAACAGCAGCGCGCCGGCGCACAGGCGCATCAAATCCAGGATGCTGTCATAGGGAGAATAGCTGAAAAAAAAGGAGATAAACGAGATACCCAGCAGCCCGGCCAGCGCAACATGAAACGAGGCGAGCGGGAGGCCCGCAGGAAGCAGCCGTTTGGGCGCAGAGAGCAGCAGGCCGATGCTGCTCAGGCACAGACAAGTTAGCACCACGCCCCCGCCGAAGCCGTCAAATCGGCCCCAAAGCAGGGGGGCAAGAAAAATCGCGGCCAGCAGGCCGGCGCGCTGCAGGGCCGGACCGACGGCGCTATTTTGACCCACGGCGGGTTTGGAATTCTGTCGAGAGCGAGATTTCATAATTTTGATTTAACCCGCATTATTCACGATAAGATCAAATTAACAACAGAGTGTTTTTGGGGGCGGGGTTCGTGAACCCCGCCGGCGGGCTTTACAAAGCCCGCCCCCAACGACATTCCTATTTTCCAGGTGAATTATTCGGGTTAAGTGAGTCAGCGCCGCCGGGGCGAACGCTTGCCCGATCTGGATTTATTATTCTCGGAATCGGCCGGCCTGTCCAATTCCTTATTACTCGATGCTGGATCTTTGCTCGTCTTTCGGCGGGTCCGAAGGAAGGCGAAACCACATATCGCAATCGCCAGCAGACTGACGCGCGCGCCGGCCCACAGATAGATATTAGCATAGTTGAATTCGATTGTATGCTCCCCGGCCGGCAGAAATATCGCGCGCTGATAAATATTCGCGCGGTAGATGCGGCTTTCCATTCCATCCAGTTTGGCCTGCCACGCATCATCGTAAAGTTCATTGAGCACCAGCAGGCCGTCGGCGGCCGTGCTGGTATGCAGGATAATCCGCTCCGGTCTGGGATCTTCGATGCGCAACTGGGAAGCTATCTCCCCCGGGCCGGAAAGCAGGGCGGGCGGCGCTTCCTCCAGAATGACCGACCGGCGGGGATCGAACGAAGATGAAATAGTCCTTTTATAAGCGCTTGCAGAATCGGAAAAGGTTTCCGCCGCGCCCACCACCCAGGCCCGCGGCAGGGCCCGGGGATCGCGATAGAGCCATAACCGCCCGCGCTGCTCCACCAGCTCCATCTCCTTGTCTGCATGGCGCAAGATCATATATTTTACGCCCAGCAGCCGCGCCAGATTCCGCAGATAAACATAGTCCTTTCCCTGGTGGGAATAGGCCGCGCTCTCCGTAAGCTGAACGGAATAATCCAGCGGGCGCATAAAGGCGGCATAGCCCGGCAAAGAATGGATCTGCCATAAGAGATTTATATTGGGCATTAAGCGCGCTTTATCCCATTGATAATAATCCAGATTGCGCGCCCAGGAGCTGAGATCTTCATGGAAGGAGCCGCCGGTCAGGGTGGTGCGAGACGGCCAGATCCTGAACCAGGTGGTATCTTTTTGAATCTGCTGCACCGTCCAGGGGCGTTTCTCATAAAAGGAGGGGGCCGTAACCGGCGCCAGCGGGACCGCAAAGGCAAACAGGTCGGCCAGGACAGCCGCCGCCAGCGCCGGAATGATCAGCCTCTTGGCGCCGAGGCGCGCCGCCCAAAAGAGCGCCAGGAATAGCGCAATTCCGCAGGTGAGCAGCATCCCTTCCGCGGGCAGTATTGCGGGGCGGGGGGCATAAGCCGGCAGCAGGCGAGAATACCTTACTTGTGCAACCATCCACGCGATGAGCAGGGCGATAGCGATGGAAGCGGCAAAATAAGCTTTCCGCCTATGGTTTTGCGCGGGCTGTTCCAAGATTGCTTCCATGCCTTCCGCCGCCAGCACCGCGCCGGCCACCGTCCAGAGCAGGAGGTAGCGGCCGGCAGCACGGAAGAGATTAAAGCCCGGAACATATTGAAGCACATAATAAATTGGATTCCCCGGGCCGAAAGAGAGATATAGGCCGATGAGGCCGATGATGACGAAGGGCCAGGCGCGGGGCCACTTTTTCACCGCGCCGATAAAGGCCAGAAAGAGCGGAATCAGGCCGATATAACCGCACACCTCCCAGAAGTGTCTTTCCCCCACATAGGTGCCATAGGCCGCCGAGCCGAGGTAGTGAGGAAATATGAAAGTGGGCAGGTGCTTGGGGGTAAGGCCGAAGGAGGTGATGAAGTCCAGCCTGGAAATGGCGCCTCGTTCGGAAGAGAAAGCCAATTCCATCGTGGGCATCCATTGCACGGCCGAGAGCGAAAATCCCACCAGCAGGCTGCCGAGAAAGAGCAGGGCCGGCCGGCGGAAGGGCAAGCCGAGGCTGCGCCAGCGAAAGCCGGTATAAGCAAGGGCGATTAAAAGCGTGTAAAAGACCATTGGCGGATAGCCCACAAGCAGCTGCATGGCGAGCACCAGGCCCGCCAGGAAAACGCGGGAAAGGACTTCCCGGCCGGCCGCGGCGCGCTGCAGGCCGTCCTCCAGAAAATAGAGCAGCAGGGGCAGCCAGGCAACTGCACAAAAGATGCTGGGATGTTGCAGATGGCCCAGCATAAAGCCGCTCCATTGGAAGATCGCGGCGCCGATGAAAGCTGCCCCGGTTCCCAGCTTTCTGCGCCGCAGAAAAGCATAAAAGAAGAGGCCCGCCAGGGCATAATGGAGGAGGACGTTATAATTATAGGCCAGGGTGAGCGGCAGCAGGCCAAATAGCAGCAGATTTAATGGATAAAGAGCCCCAATCTGCCCCTCGGCAAATTGGGGATAGCCGCCGCCGATATAGGGATTCCAGAGCGGCAGGCGGCCGGTGCGGAGACATTCCGCGTAATAAGATTTCATCGGGTAAAAGAGGCAAGTGATATCTTCGTGAAAGAAGGTCCAATGGCCGCTCGCCGCCCGCCAGAAAAAGGCCAGGGTGATTAGTATCAGCCCAGTCACGGCCGCCAGATCGTATCTTTTTATCTTCAGGGAGATGTCTTGTTTCGTCACCGAGCAGGCTGCCTTTGTTGATAGATAGCAATTATTATAGCCGGCCTGGAGAAAAAATGGAGGATACCGGGCGGCGACGGCGTATACTAACAGATAGTTCAGAGTTGAGGGTTCTCAGTTGTCAGAGTCGAAAACCCGGCGATATAGAAATTGAGGGCGAATTATGCTCCTTGCTCGGAACTCAAACTGATAACTGGCAACTGACAACTGGTAACTGGCAACTGGTAACTGACAACTGGTAACTGGATATATGAACATACTCATTGCGCCGGATTCTTTTAAGGGCAGTTTATCGGCGGCGGACGCAGTGGAAGCGATCCGCCAGGGCATCCGCGCGATTATGCCGGAGGCGGAAACCGTGGGCCTGCCGCTGGCCGACGGCGGAGAAGGAACCGTAGAGGCGCTGGTTGCCGCCACGCACGGGCGCTTCATAACCACCAAGGTTACAGGCCCCTTGGGAGATCCCGTGGAGGCGCGCTGGGGCATCTTAGGGGATGATATTACCGGGGTCATCGAAATGGCGGCGGCTTCAGGCCTGCCGCTGGTGCCGCCGGAGAAGCGCAATCCCCTCATAACCACCACTTTTGGCACCGGCCAGTTGATTTTGGCGGCGCTGGAGGCCGGCTGCACCAAACTTATAATCGGTATCGGCGGCTCGGCCACCAATGACGGCGGGGCCGGCATGGCGCAGGCGCTGGGAGCGGAATTGCTGGATGCCGACGGGCGGCCGCTTGCCAGGGGCGGCGGGGCGCTCATAAACCTGGACAAAATTCGTATTGACCGCATGGATAGCCGGCTGGGACGGCTGGAGGTAAAGGTCGCCTCTGATGTTAAAAATCCGCTGTGCGGGCCGGAGGGCGCTGCGGCCGTCTTTGGGCCGCAAAAAGGGGCCACGCCGGAGATGGTGGAACAGCTCGATAAAGCGCTGGCGCATTATGCCGAGGTTATCTTGCGCGACCTTCAATTGGATGTGCCGAACCTTTCCGGCGCGGGCGCGGCGGGAGGCTTGGGCGCGGGATTGATGGTCTTCCTGAGGGCGCAATTGCACCGGGGGGTGGCCATCGTGCTGGAGGCGATAAATTTCGAGGAATATCTTCAAGCCGCGCATCTGGTTATCACCGGCGAGGGTAAACTGGACTCGCAGACAGCCTTTGGCAAAACCCTGTCCGGGATTGGCGCTTTGGCCAAGAAATATGACGTGCCGGTGGTGGCGATAGCCGGCATGATTGATATTGACGCCGAGGAACTGGAAGAACTGGGCATCAGCGCCGCCGTTACCTGCCTGCCGGGGCCCATGGACGAAAACCAGGCCATGGCCAACGCCGCGGAATTGGTGCAGGACGCCGCAGAACGCGTGATGCAATTGATTGCCGTCGGCGCAAAACTCGAACGGACTTGGAGGTAAGGGAGATGGGCGAAGAAACCACGCGCGACCGGCTTTCTCTGCGGGCGCATCATCTATTATGCCTGCACGGTTTTCAGGGGCTGGGATATGATGACCGCTTCGTCGAGAATATGGGGGAGATTTGCGCGCGGGTGCGCGCCGAGCCCGGCCCCGAGATCGTGGTGGTGAACGAGCCGGATGATATCTGCGCGCCTTGTCCGCATGCTCTCGGGGGCGCATGTGGCAAGACCGAAAGCGATGCCGAGGAAAAAGCGAAACAGTTGGACCATAGAGTGCTGGCGAAGCTCGGCCTTCATCCCGGGCAGGTCTTCTCCCGCGACGCTTTGCTGGCCTTGATACAAGAGAAGATCACGCCGGAAGATTTGGTATCGGTATGCGAGGGGTGCGAATGGCTGCCCTTCGATTATTGCGCGGAAGGGCTGAGAAGGAATAGACTGGGGAGCGACTGACAGATTTGTCGCGACTAAATTTAAGGAATATATTGCTCAATTGCAAAGATGAATCTGTTGTAGGGCTGGCGTTCCCACGCCAGCCGAATTGACGGCGGGCGCAGGAGCGCTCCGCCCTACAAGGATATGCTTGCAATACAGAAATATAGATTCAGCCGATTTTAATTGAGATAGAAGATGAGCATTCCCAAAAAACGAAAATCCCTTTCCGATGTGGCGGCGGAGCGCGACCGCCGGGGAATCACCATTCAGCGGGTGGGGGTGAAGGATGTGCATCTGCCCATCCAGGTGCGGCGCAAAGGTCAGGGACTGGTGGGGGCGCTGGCGCGCATTGACCTGGCGGTGGAACTTCCCCACCACTTCCGCGGCACGCATATGAGCCGCTTTTTGGATATTCTCTTCAATTTCAGTCAGCATCCCATAGGCCCCGCCGAGGTGGAGAAGATGCTGGCGGAAGCGCAAGCGAAGCTGGGCGCGCGCAAGGCCGATCTGCGGCTGGCCTTCAAATATTTCATCACCAAGCATGCGCCGGTCAGCGGCGCGGAGAGCGCGCTGGATTACGGCTGCCTGTTCGAGGGAGAACGGGATGAAGCCGGCTTTACCTTCAGCCTGGGCATCGAGGTTCCGATAACGTTGCTTTGTCCGTGCAGCAAAGACATCTCCGAACGCGGCGCGCACAACCAGCGCGCCCTGGTCAAGGTGAAGATTCGCACCCGCCCGGGGGAGATTGTCTGGATCGAGGATTTGGTGAAGCTGGTGGAGGAGCAGTCCTCCAGCGAAATCTACCCGCTCTTGAAAAGGGAGGACGAAAAATTTGTTACCGAGCGCGCCTATGACAATCCCAAATTTGTGGAGGATGTCTTGCGCGATATCGTCTCCTCGTTGCGCCGGGAATCCCACATCATCTGGTTCGAGGTCTCCTGCGAAAGCCTCGAATCCATCCATAACCACTCCGTCTTCGCCTATCAGCAGGAGGGGAAATAGCAGCATTCACCGCAGCCTACTTCGCCATCCTAATTCGCTAAAGCTTCGTAGGACTTCGGGCTTCGTAGCCCAAGAAGGCGCTAAGAAACAATCTTGCCCGCCAATGAAATGTGGAGGCTCATGTCATTTCGTTTCTTCTATCTCCACCCCCAGTTCTCTCAGCTTCTCCTCTAAATCTTCTGCTCCGGTAAAGAGAATTCCTTCCCAGCCGAGGGCTTGGGCGGCGATGAGGTTCTCTTCCACATCATCTATCATGACATGCTCGGCGGCGGGACGGCCGGTGGCGCGCTCGACCGCATGAAAGGCTTCCGGCGCGGGTTTGATGGCATGAATTTCGTGAGAATATAGCCGCCGGTCGAAGCGCGCCAGCATTTCGGGGAAGCGCTTTTCCACCCAGCCGATATGCGAGACATCGGTATTGGACAGCAGAATTTTTTCCACCCCCTGAAGCCGCGGCAGGAGCGCGATAGTGGCCGGCATTGCGGTGAAGATATCGTTCCAGGCCTCGGCGAATTCCTCGATTCCCAGGTTGACGCCGAGCTCGGTCCTGAAGCGGTCGTAATATTCCTGGAATGACATATAGCCGCGGCCCAGAGTCTCATGGCGCTGGGCGGCCAGGGCCTCCAACTCGGCGCGGCCCACGCCATTCGCGCAATGCGGCAATACTTTCTCATAAAAAGGATTGAAATCAAAGGCGAGGATTACGCCGCCCATGTCGAAAACACAAGCTTTAATCAATGCGCTGCTCCAAAATAAAACTGCTTCTGAACCACAAAGACACTAAGGCACAAAGAACTGCAAAATATTTTTCTTCGTGTCTTCGTGTCTTCGTGGTAAAAATAAGTTCCTACCATAGCGGAATTTTCGGGAAGGCGCGGCGCAGGAACCAGTCTGCGCCCCAGGCGCGCCCCGCGCCGGCGAGCATGATAAGCAGGCAGGACAAGACAAAGGCCTCGTTTTCCAATTTGAAGGCGATAGTTATATGCGCGGTTGCAAAGAGATAATTAAGGCACAGGAAGGCTCCCAGCAGACCTGCCAGCCGGGTGCAGAGGCCGATGATCAGGAAGGCGCCTACGAGTATTTCACCCAGGCAGATGAGAATTCCGAAGAGGTGGGCATTGGGGATAACCACTTCGGTAAGGAGATCGTGATACCAGCCCGGTAATGCACCGGGACTGGCCATAAACTTCTGCAAGGTGGCGGCCAGCGGCTCCACGGCGGGTGAGGGATTGAGCCAGTCGCTTTGATATTTTCCCCAACCGGCCATAAGGAAGCTGTAGCCGATGAAAAGCCGGAGCAGGACAAAGAGGCCTAAAGAGGTTTTCTCCTTCAAGATGCTGCTCCAAAATGAGCCGGCTTTGCCGCCCTGGCTTTGTTGTTCTTTTTTTGCCATGATTCTCCTCTGCGTTGATGATATTCGCTATCGGGGCGGGTTATTCCTTTCCCATTTCATTGGTTGGCCAGGCTGGTTGGACAGGTTTTCGTCAGGGCCTGGGCGACGGCTTCGGGATAGATTTCGCCCTGGGGCTGAAGATGTTTGCCATACAGGCCGACGGAGCGGAGGATATGGACGGCGGCGCGTTGGCGGCAGGTGCGTTCAGAGTCTTCAACCAAATCCAGCTCCAAAACCTCAATGGCGGTTTCCATGAGGAGGCGGAGGCGGTTGGTATTGGCCTGCCAGAGGGCCTGGGATTGGGTGTTGAGTTCGGCGATAAAGGCGGGGTTATGATTGCGCCAGTTGCAGACGGTTTCCCGAGAGACATGCACTCTTCGGGCGGTTTCTTGATCGTTACAGCCGAGAATTATGAGTTTTATTGCGCTTTTTTGCTTGCTACTCAGGCCCTTGTTGTTCTCTATATACTTACTTTGAATAGTAGGGCTGTCGGCCACTTCCGCTTGAGTCATAATCGGCTCAACCTCTGATGGCTCTTGGGTTTGTTGGCTGCCAAAGGCGGGAACTTGAAGGCTGTTTGGATGGAGTTTTTTGATCAAATCTTCTTTCGTCATTCTTCCTCCTGTTAAATATTTATTGAAAAAGTGTGAGGTTTTGTGAGATTTAGTGAAATCAGGTTTCGGGTTTCAGGGATTGAGTTCGGGAAATTGGATTTTGAAGTTAATTGATACATTTGTTTGCCTCAATTATATTATAGCACGGGCTGTCAAGGGCCAATGGGAAGGCAAAAGGAAAAAGTCAAAAGGCAAAACCAGAAATGCAGGGGTTAAGGGCGGAAAAATCAAACAGCAACATCTTGTCTGAACCATGATTAATAGGATTTATGGATTACTTGATGACGGCAAAAGCTTGAAACGCGACGAGTAAAGAAATTGGCTGGCCAGAGGTTTGCGCGGATCAACGCAGATGGCGATTTACGGCACCATCCCTCCCGCGGGAGGTTTTGTTGGAAGATGAACATGTAAAAGGTTGAACTCCCCGCGAGTGAGAACAAACTCGCGGGAAGGATCATCCCATCCCTCCCGCGGGTTTCAAGACCTGCGGGAGGTTCATTTCCTCCAATTACTCAGGAAGAACATGCGCGAACCTCCCGCAGGACTCAAGCCCTCCACACTTCTTAGGCGGGCAGGCCAGCGGGAGGTTTTGTCTGGCAGGTAAGCCCCGCCCTACAACTGCAACGGCGGGCGCAGGAGCGCTCCGCCCTACAACTGCTCATGGCCGAGACGGCCGTGCCACGTTTGACATAATCGGCGGGGGATGGAACCCCCGCCCTACAAAAGCAATCGCTCCTACGGAGCGCGGCGGGGGATGGAACCCCCGCCCTACAAAAGCAATCGCTCCTGCGGAGCGCGGCGGGGGATGGAACCCCCGCCCTACAAAAGCAATCGCTCCTGCGGAGCGCGGCGGGGGATCCCTCGACACTGCTCGGGATAAATCCCTCGACAAGCTTCCCTTCGATTTCACTCGGGACAGGCGGGATGAACGGCGGCGCTCAGAATGACATTCTACTCACTATTCGTGAACTGTTACATGAGCATTCCGACAGAAGCATTTTCCGGCCATATGTTCTATACTTAAATATGATTAGGACATGTTCTGTGAAGAGTTACAAATTGAAAGAGAAACGTATGATTTTGCGCGAGATTTAACTCTTTCATTTTGCAGCAAGGATATTCGATGTCTCCATTATACGGATTAAGGGCATCATTTCATAAGAGTCGAATGCTATGGCTGATCATATTGTCTTTGCTGCTATTGACGATTGGCCTATCGTGGTTGCTCGGGAACGACCGCGTAATGAGTGTGGCGATTATACTTTCGACTGATAAAGGCGCTCCGATTGTAATATATCAAGGAGAAAAGGCCTTTAAAGGCGGCAGGCAAAAAGGGCTGGAGCTTGAGGTAAATATTGATCTTGCAAAATGGGAGGGTCAACTGGTTCGTTTTCACATAAAGGGAGAGGTGTTCAATTCAAAGGGGGAAAGAGAATTGACAGGGATACCTGCGTTGTCAGCAGAATTAATCGAGCCAAGCGGCAAAAGGCAAATCGAGTTTGCGGGCTGGCAAAAAGGCCGGAGCCCTGGCTACCACGCGGCAAAAATTGGCTCCCCGGCTTATGTTGCGCCAACGCATAGCAAAGCTGTATATATATATGGTGAAAATGGTATGCTATGGCACGTTTTGCATGTTCCCAAAGCATCCAGGCTTAAGTTCATATTTAGGCCTTTACTCTTTAAGGAACTGGGAGCAAAACACCACTTGCGCTTACTGGAATCTTCGAGTAAACCTGCACTTCCGTCGAAGCAGTCAAGCAATCCTATGCAGCCTATGCCGCGCAAGGCGGATGTATTTATCTATTTGATGGATAGTTTGCGCGCGGATCATCTAAGCTGTTATAACTACGACCGGTTGACTTCACCATCAATTGATACTTTTGCGCGCAAGGCAACCCTCTTTGAGCATGCTTATCCGACATCGAATTGGACCGGGTCCTCTGTTGCGAGCTTGCTTACCGGCTTATATCCGTCCGCCCATGGCATAATTAAAATAAAAGCAGACAAAATGCCTCTTTGGCCGGAATTTCTGCCTGAAGTTCTTAGAAAAGCAGAATATAAAACTTGTCATGTGGTTACTAACGTTAACATGTCGGAATCCTTTGGATTTGGGCGAGGAGTAGATAAATTCGCTTTCAAGAGCTACTCGACGGCCAATTGTCATTGGGTTAATGAGCAAGTGGAAGATTTCCTGGAAAAACAAGAGTCCGATCAGCCAGTCTATATATACGCGCATACTATGGAGCCACATTATCCCTATTCTCCCAGCGCGAAGAGTTTTGCCTTGTTCGACCGAGGTTTCAAAGGTTCATGTGATGGTTCAATACCAGCGCTTTCACGGATCGGATGGTTCCATCCTAAACTCCTAAAAGATGATGTTGAGCATTTACTTGATCGCTACGATGCAGACATCTTTGAGGGTGACGCCGGTTTCTCGGAATTTATAGATATCCTAAAACGACATAACAGATTCGATAATTCATTGATTATATTGCTCGCCGATCACGGCGATTCATTCGCTGAGCATGATGTTATGAGGCATGGTCATAGTTTCAATCAGGAGGAGATGCACGTTCCCCTTATTATTCGTTTCCCTAAAGGACGCTTTGCCGGTTTTCGTGTTGTAGAGCGGGTAAGTCTATTGGACATTTATCCAACAATTCTTGCAGAGGTTGGTCTTAATGCAAAAAACTGGAATATCTTAGCGGGTGCTAACTTGGGCAATGGCGAGATACTTTCAAAAGGGAATCAATCCCGACAGATATATGCTGAAGGGTGGCCGTATGCTGAGAGGCCAAATCTTGCTTGTGTCATAGATGAAGACGGCTATAAACGAGTTTTGGAAACCTCAGGGAGGTCAACTGTAGATGGAATAGAGAAGACAGTGGGGCTTTGGGATACAGAAAACGATCCGAAAGAGCAACACAATCTTATCAAGTCTTTACCAGTGCGCGCAGCCTATGACGAGCAGCTTATCGCGCACTGGCTTAATCGCCAGAGAAAGTTGCGCGGCGAAGTAAGCGCTGCTGGAAAAACGCCCTCAATAAAGATCCAGGAAAAGCTCGAAAAAGAATTAAAATCATTAGGCTATATTAATTAAATACCTGATGGAATCGCCCCTATTAAATAATCCTCCCGCAGGACTCAAGCCAGCGGGAGGCGGAAGGATGAAGGCGGAAGGCGGAAGGCATAGTCTAAAAGTCACTCGTCTATCGTCCATCGTTCGGGGGGAGGAACGGCAAGGATGAAGGCGGAAGGATGAAGGATGAAGAGGGAGGAAAAGACCGGAACGACAAGGATGAAGGCGGAAGGATGAAGGATGAAGAGGGAGGGAAAAGTAAAAGGTAATATTAAAACTTCTTGCGAGTCGAAACAGAACTGGTAACTAAGAACTGATAACTGGAACCTCCATTTAACGCAAAAATTATGCAAAAAAACTTCTGCCGACCTAGTTGCTCGGAGAAATCTGTGGTATGCTATATGTATGACGCATTACGTCCTGCCTGCTGATTGACGGGCCTGGTCGCCGCTGCCGGCTAGGGACTGCTGCGCAAAAATGGCGAGTTACTCGCCCAAAATATGTTTCCGGGCCAGGCCTCGGCAGACGAAAAGGAGGACGTAAATGGCGTCCAAATCTCTCTATGTGGGGAACCTGCCCCACGGCACCAATGAAGAAGAGCTGAAGGAGCTCTTCGCGGCATGGGACCCGACCGAAATCCGCTTGATTCGAGACAAGGGATTCGGGTTTGTGGATGTGGCTGAGGACAAAGCGCCGGAAGCCATCAACACCATGAACGGCAAGGACTTCAAGGGCCGGCCGTTGACGGTCAACGAGGCGCGCCCGCGGGGCGACCGCCCCGGTGGTGACCGGCGCGGCGGCGGCGGATTCGGCGGTGGTGGTCGCGGCGGCGGCGGCGGTGGCGGCCGCAGTGGTCCACGACGCTGGTAATCAGCGTAAAAACAGGGGCCAGGGGTTAGAGATTAGGGGCCGGATAAAGGCAACTACTTCTGACCACCGAGACCCGAATAATTGCTAACGAACACAAGGCCGTCCCCATAAGGGGCGGCCTTGGCGTTTAACATCAACTGCTTTTGAACCACTAAGACACGAAGAACTGCAATAAATTGAGCGGCCTGCGGCGCTGAAAAGAGAACGTTGAGCCCTTCGACTCCGCTCAGGATAAACGTTGAACGTTGAGCGTTTGAATCCAAACAACAGATTCAATTTTTGGCCACCGATTGGAGCAGATTGCGATTTCCGGCAGCAGCCCTCCCGCGGGTTACAAATCCCGCGGGAGGTTTTTCAAGTGGCGACCCGCCTGGGGCAGGCAAATCCTTCAAAGACGGACCTGGAGGGAGAGCAGTTTCTCTTTCGCGCGCTGCGAACCTCCCGCAGGTCTCAAACCAGCGGGAGGGGATGCGTTCGGGGGAATTGCAGATTTGAAATTTGAGATTTGAAAATGAAACAGGAGGAGCATTGAATTTTAACTTTATTGCACCACCCCGCGACAGGCTCCCCTCGACGTTTGCTCGGGACAGGCGGGGCAGGCGAGGACACCAAGACACGATAACGGAAATTGTAGGGTGAGGGGGAATAAATAGGTTGGATGTCCATGATTTCCGGCCATTAAAAGCTGCCGGCGAGACCCTTCGAGTCCCTCAGGATAAACGCCGGCGCTACAAGAAACCACATCTTGCGTATTGTTCCCCCTTGATTTACCTTCCCCAATGCCACTCTATACGCAAACATAATTTTGCTAAAAAAATATATAGACATACTACATATAGTGTGGTAATATAATACAGACGCTATATGGGGGGATAAATATAGTTCTCAGTTCCCGGTTCTCAGTTCTCAGACAGGTGTTTAGACTATTGAATTTCCGCATTATATCTTGATTTTTCAAGCTTTTGCTCTGAACTCTCAACTGAGAACTGGGAACTAAAACGCGGAGCGTTTTTATGAAGTGTCCGGCGTGTGGTTATGAAGACAGCAAAGTAGCGGACAGCCGGCTGTGCGAGGGAGGGGTAGCGATACGAAGGCGGCGGGAATGTCCGAATTGTGGTAAGCGCTTTACCACTTATGAGCGCATTGGCGAGACAAGGCTGTTCGTCATCAAGAAGGATGGCCGGCGGGAGGCGTTCAGCCGCGAGAAGATTTTGCGGGGACTTACGAAGGCGTGTGAGAAGCGCTCGGTGCCCAGCGAAGATTTAGAAACGCTGGTGGATGAGATCGAGCGGCGGCTGCGGGATGAATTGGTGCAAGAGACGCCGACGACGGAAATCGGCGCGATGGTGATGGAGAAATTGAAAGGGATTGATCCGGTGGCCTATGTGAGATTCGCCTCGGTGTATAAAGAATTTCATGACACGGATTCGTTTTTGAAAGAGATAGAGGAATTGGGAAGCGAGAAAAATATATCCACAGATTACGCAGATTTCACAGATTCCAGCGAATCAAAAGCTTCGCTAACTGAAAAATAATCTGCGCAATCTGTGTAATGGCTAAGCCCTTCGGGCCGCTGGCTAGGTTCGCTTGAAGCGAACCGCCATCACGGGCGAGACGCCCGTGCCACGACAAGCGCATTTTTAGATTTTTTCTTAGTGCCTTAGTGACTTAGAGTCTATCTCAAAACCCTTGCCGGAGGGTTTTGAGATAGACTGGAGGGCAGTAAAATGCTCCTCTGCCTGTAAATGAATGATGTTATCAGGTAAGTTTTGATACAGTCTGTTAGTGGTGAAAGATGTTAGGAAGTTCGCAGGTTGGTCGCAGTAGTACACTGAAGCATTCGAGGAGACGAACATGGCAGAATTGGCAAAAGTCGCACTATCTGAAAATGCATTAACGGTCTTGAAAAAGCGTTACCTCATGAGGGATGAGGCGGGGAACACAGAGGCGCCGGAGGAGATGTTCTGGCGGGTGGCGAAGGAGGTGGCCTCGGCGGACCGCCGCTATGAGCCGGGCGCGGATGTGCAGGCGCGGGCGGAGGAATTTTACGGGCTTATGGCGCGGCTGGAATTTCTGCCCAACTCCCCCACTTTGATGAACGCGGGGCGGGAGCTGGGGCAGCTCTCCGCCTGTTTCGTGCTGCCGATCGAGGACTCCATGGAGTCCATTTTTAATGCCATCAAATATACTGCACTCATACATCAGAGCGGCGGCGGCACGGGCTTTTCCTTTTCCCGCATTCGCCCGGCGAACGACCGCGTGGCTTCCACCGGCGGGATTGCCTCCGGCCCGATTTCTTTCATGAAGGTTTTCAATGCGGCCACGGAAGCGGTGAAACAGGGCGGCACGCGCCGCGGCGCTAATATGGGGATTTTGCGCATTGACCATCCCGACATCATGGCCTTCATCAATTCCAAAAAAGATTGCGACGCGCTGAATAATTTCAATATCTCGGTCGGCATCACGGAAACTTTCATGGAGGCGCTGAAGAAAGACGAGGAGTATGACCTGATTAATCCGCGCACGGGCCGGCCGACGGGCCGCCTGTCGGCGAAAGAGGTTTTCGATACTATTATCGAGGGCGCCTGGCAGAACGGCGAGCCGGGGATAGTGTTTCTAGACCGGCTGAATGACGACAACCCGACGCCCGCGCTGGGGAATATCGAAAGCACGAATCCCTGCGGCGAGCAGCCGCTGCTGCCCTATGAGGCGTGCAATCTCGGCTCTCTCAATTTGGCGAAAATGGTGATAGAAAAAGAGGGCCGGCTGGTGGTTGACTACGCGCGGCTGGAGCGGACTGTGCGCAGCGCGGTGCGTTTCCTCGATAATGTCATTGATGTCAACCGCTATCCCCTGCCGCAGATTGACCAACTGGCCAAATCGAACCGCAAGATCGGGCTGGGGGTGATGGGTTTTGCCGATATGCTGATCAGGCTCGGCATCCCGTATAACAGCGAAGAGGCTTTGCGGTTGGCCGATGAGGTGATGGCTTTTATTCATCTCAAGGGCTGGCAGACTTCCAGCGAGGTCGGCCGGGAGCGGGGCGTCTTTCCGAATTTCGAGATGAGCATCTATAGCGCGAAGGGGCCGCGCTTGCGCAATGCCACGGTAACCACCATCGCGCCCACCGGCACGTTGTCCATCATCGCGAGCTGTTCCAGCGGCATCGAGCCGCTCTTTGCGGTGGTCTATACGCGGCGCATCCTGGACGGCCAGCAGATGCTGGAGGCGCATCCGATCTTTGCCGAAGTGGCGAAGGCGCGCAATTTTTATTCCGAGGAATTGATGGAGGAGATCAGCCGGCACAAATCGCTCGCCGATATCGAGCAGCTTCCTACGGAGGTGCGCCGTCTCTTTGTAACTTCCTATGACATCTCGCCGGAGTGGCATATCCGCATGCAGGGCGCGTTCCAGCAACATACCGATAACGCGGTTTCCAAGACGGTGAATTTTCGCAATGAGGCCAGCCGCGAAGACATCCGCCAGGTTTATCTGCTCGCCTGGGAACTGGGCTGCAAAGGGGTAACGGTGTATCGGGACGGCAGCCGCGACTTCCAGGTATTGACCACCGGCGCGCCCTCCAGCGAGAAGAAGCCCGTGGTAGCCGCGGCAATCGCGCCTGTGGGCCGCAACATCGAACCCCGCCCCCGGCCGACGATCACCAGCGGCATTACCGAAAAGGTGGAGACCGGCTGCGGCAGTCTGTTCGTTACCATCAATGAAGACGATGCGGGGCTGTGCGAAATCTTTTTACGCATGGGACGTTCCGGCGGCTGCACGCATGCGCAGACCGAAGCGACGGGGCGGCTGGTATCGCTGGCTTTGCGCAGCGGGGTTGACCCGGAATCCATCTCCACACAACTGAAGGGCATTCGCTGCCCGCTGCCCAAGTGGAACAACGGCGACGCCACGCTCTCTTGCGCGGACGCCATCGGCAAAGCGCTGCATAAACATATCGCCACCCGCCACCAGAGCGAGCAGATCTCGCTGCACGCCCTCCACGCCGAGTCCAATTTGCTGGGCATGTGCCCGGAATGTCCCGACTGCGGCGGCATTTTAGAAAAAGCGGAAGGGTGTCTGACCTGCCGGGCGTGCGGGTATTCGAAATGCGCGTAAAATAATTCACCGCAAAGACGCAGAGGGCGCTTTATGGGCGCGGATTGAAATGCAGGGCGGGGTCGCCTCACCCCGCTCTTTCGTTATATATTCAGCTAAACCTCAAACTGACTGGATGATCCATGAATTACGCGGAGATTATTCAGGAGCTAAAAGCATCGGCGAATTCGAAGAATGCCGAGGGCATGGCGCGGTATGGGATTTGCGCGCCGCATGCGCTGGGTATTTCGATTCCCGCACTGAGGAAGCTGGCCCGGCGGATTGGGAAGAACCACGAGTTGGCATTGAGGCTGTGGGGATCGGATATTCACGAGGCGCGGATTTTGGCCGCTTATGTGGATGAACCCGCGCTGGTCAGTGAAGCGCAGATGGAGGAGTGGGCGAAAGATTTTGATTCTTGGGATGTGGTGGATCAGGTGTGCAGCAATCTTTTTGACAGGACCGGCTTTGCGTATCAAAAGGCCCTGGAGTGGAGCGGGAGGGAAGAGGAGTTTGTAAAGCGGGCCGGCTTTGTAATGATGGCGACGCTGGCGGTGCATGATAAAAAAGCCGACGACAGGGCCTTCCTGAAATTCCTGCCTATTATCAAACGGGAATCCGGGGATGGGCGAAATTTCGTAAAGAAGGCGGTCAACTGGGCCTTGCGGCAGATTGGCAAACGCAATCTCAACTTAAATAAAGCCGCCATCAAGACCGCGCAGGAGATTCGAGAAACCGGCCTGAAGGCGGCGCGCTGGATCGCGGCGGATGCGTTGAGAGAGCTGTCGGATGAGAAGGTAAGGGAAAGAATAAAAAAGCTGAGAGACGAAGATTAATGGGATTTTGAAATTCAGGGCGGGGCGTGGCAACCCCGCCCTACACCAGAAAACCCCTATGACCTTGGTGGGGCTGCCCCGTCGGGCTGCTCTAGCAGACTTGTGATAAAGTCATTTTACTGAGATTTGGCTGGCGCAGTTACGCTCAGATTTCCATGTTAGCTGACAGGGAAGGGACTTTATCCCTTCCCTGCTGGTTTGAGGGCGACCACGCTGGGTCGCCCCTACATAAAAACATCATCTACTGGCTTCATTCCTGCAATAACTGCTTCACCCACTCTTTGATTTCCTTGCCGTGTTCGGGGTCGTTGAGGCAGATTTCGATGAAGGCTTGGAAGTAGCTCAGGTGGTTGCCGATGTCGAGGCGACGTTCTGATTCATTCATGCAGACGCAGAGGATCTGCTGTTTGCTTTTGAGCAGGAGGCGGAAGGAGTCGGTCAGCCACAATTCGCCGTTGAGGCCGGGTTTGGTGGCGCGGATGGCGTCGAAGATGGCGGGTTCGAGGATGTAGCGGCCGGAGGCGGCGAAGTTGCTGGGCGCTTTGCCCGGCGCGGGTTTTTCGATAATATCCTTGATGAAAAATTCGTCGCCCGTTTTGCCCACGGGCGCGACGATGCCGTAGCGGCTGAGATGCCGGGGATTGGGGATGGCTTCGACGGAGATGGTGGCGGCCGGCCGGTATTTCTCATGGGCGGCGATCATGCGTTTCAACAGCGGATGACGCGCATGGGAGAGCATGATAGTATCGCCCAAAGCGACGACAAAGGGCCGCCCCGCGGTAAAAGGCTCGGCGATGCTGATGGCGTCGGCGAGGCCTTTCGGGGTGCTTTGGCGGGCATAGAAAAAGTGCAGGTTCATCCACGGCTGGCTGGATTCTTCGCCGTGGCCGATATGCCGATCCAGATGATCTTCCAGGGCGCGCTTGCCCTGGCCGGAGATCAGCAGCACGTCCTTCATTCCCGCCACGGCGAGTTCTTCGACGACATGCTGAATAGTGGGCTTGCGGCCCACAGGCAGCATCTCTTTGGGCTGCGAGCGCGTGGCCGGCATCAGGCGCGTGCCGCGGCCGGCCGCGGGGACGACGGCGAGATTTATCAAAGGCGTTTTTCGTGCGGAAGGCTTGGTTTCTTTTTTCATTCCTCAACCTCTCGGCGGGGCTCCCAGTTTCCCTTCGATGACACTCAGGGCAGGCGGGATAAACGGAGACCCCGCCCTACAACTACTTTAGTTCAGCGTGCAGGGCAATCGCATCTTATTATTGAATTCAGGAAACTGCCTAAGCAATCGGTAGATATTTATAAAGGCTCAACTTAATTGTAAATCCAACTATACAGTCATGCTGAACGAAGTGAAGTTCACCCGCTTCGGCAGGTAAGCCGTGCCTCTGGCGGGCAAGTCCCGAAGAGATTCTTCGCGAAGCTCAGAATGACCGTTGTTTACGGTTTGCGGTTCAATATTCCAGGATCTCTTTTTCCCTTTACTGTTTAAGTGCGATTGCCCTAAATCAGCGTGGTTTTTACATGGTCTGAATGGTTGTATAGTGATAGCCTTCGGCGGCATAGGCCTGCGCCAGGGCCTGCTCGGCCTGCGGATTAGTATGGTTGAGCAGGACCAGGGCGGCGCCTCCGGAGCCGGGTAATTTCGCCGGGAAGCCGCAGGCGCGGGCGAGCTCGATGAGCCGGATGCTGTGCCGCCCAATGACCTTATCGCCAAAGAGCGCCCGCCGCAAATCGAAATTGCGGTTCATCAATCGGCCCAAGGCGAGGGTATCCTTTTGCTTGAGGGCCTCGAGGCCGGCGGCGGCGAGCCGGGCCAGGGCGCGCATGGTCTTTTTCACTTCGGGATCGCCGCGCTCCCAGCGATATCTTACCTGATTATGCACTTGACCGGATTCCCGCGTGCCGAATTGTTCGTCGGCGAGATAGGCCAGCCCGAAGCGGGGCAGCAGGCGCGAGTCCAGGCGCTCGTGGAAGGCCGGTTGTTTGGAAAAATCCATATAGGTCAGGCCGCCATAGACCTGGACCACGCGGTCCTGCAAGCCCGCGGTAATGCCCAATTCCTGCATCTCCACACTCAGCGCCAGATCGGCGAGTTCGTTGTCGGTCAGGGCCTTGGCGGGCACGCGGTAAAACTTCAACAGCGCACGCAGCGCGGCAATGATAATGGCGCTGGAACCGCCCAGCCCGGATTGCCGGGGGATGTCGCTTTCATATTCGAGCGTGAAGTTCGCCTTGCGAAGTTTGATTTCCCGCTCCTGGCAAAAATCCGCAAAGCGCCGGCAGGTGGCCAGGAGCAGGCGCTGCATGCCATAGTAGCCGTGGGAACGCACCGCGCTGACAAGGTCCTGGAGGTCGGCGAATTCCGTGCGGTCATGCTGAGGATGAAGCCGAAAGGTTAAGGATTGACTCTCCCATAAGCGCACGCGCGCGGCAAAATTTTTAATCACAAACGAGATGACCTTGCCGCCGTACATATCCGATGGATTGCCGAGCAATCCGGCCCTGGCATAAGCTTCGTTTTTAAGAATCATGGTGGATTCCAATTATAGTTGTCAGTTGAGAGTTGAGAGTTGAGAGTTGAGAGTTATTGGCTTTGCTCAATATAGCCTATTTCGCCATTAATGCGGAGTATCCTTTGCCAGCCAAAAAATTGTTCCGGATTGTTGCCGCCTAATGAGCGCGCTGACAATATAGTTACTATCTGTGTCGTGTTGCTTTGGCGCGACAGGATTTGGCCGGGTGGGGCGGAAATAGTGGGGGAATTTTAATTGGCGGGAGAAGGGCCATGCAGTCTCTTGAGGAGCTTCGGGGGGAACATCGCGTTATTGAAATGGTCTTGAACGGGCTGGAGCAGCTTGCCGCCCAGGTAAAAAGGGGGAAGCCTTTGGATCGTGAAAAGGCGGGAAAGGCGCTGGAGATTTTGCGCAATTTTGCCGACAGATGCCATCACGGCAAGGAAGAAAAGCATCTATTCAAGATCATGGAGGCGCGGGGCGTAACCAGAGAAGGTGGGCCGCTGGGGGTAATGCTGCAAGAGCATGAGGAGGGCCGGGCGTATATTCGCGAGATGGTTGAGTCGGCGCGGCCGGCTGCGAGGGGAGACAAAGAGACCGCGTTGGATTTTGCCCAACATGCCAAGTCCTATATTGAATTGCTTCGCCAGCACATCTTGAAAGAGGACGAAATTCTATATCCCATGGCGGAGCATCTGCTGAGCGCCGAGGATGACAAACAGCTCGTGAAGGCCTTTGCGGTCGTCGAGCAGAAGGAGATGGGCGCGGGCGGGCACGAAAAATATCATAAATGGGCGAAGGAACTGGCAGATTCAAGTAAAAAGTAAAAAAGGCAAAAGGCAAAGGGCAAAAGGCAAAACCAGAGTCGCTGGGAAGAAGAGCCGAAGGGAAGAAAAAGGCAAAAGGTGGAAGACTGCTAACGACGGCGCAACAGTTCACAAATCATGAGAATTTTGGGCTAAATGAAGTATAAAGAACTCATGCAATATGAACGATTAGGCCAATATGGAGTGCCCGCCTCAGGCGGGCTGCCGCTTTAAGACCTGGAAGTCATGCCTAAGGCAGATCGGCCTTTGGCGGACTTGCTTCCAGGAAGTTGCCGGAGCAAGCTCCGGCGGCCCAAAGCGGGAGCAAGCTCCCGCAGTCCAAAACGGTTCCGTTCATATTTCCAATCTATCCTCATCAAGCGTGAACTCTTACACGACCGCCCCGCATCCTCCGTTTGTACCTGGTAGTATGGTAAACTAATGATGAAGAGAAGGCGGGAAAATGGAAGCGAGAATTCAGGCCATTTTAGATGAACTGCGCGCGGGATTGGCGGCGCTTTATGGGGAAAGACTGAAGGCGGTCATTCTCTATGGCTCGCACGCGCGCGGCGACGCCAAGCCGGGCTGGGATTCGGATGTGGATGTGGCCTTTGTGCTGGATGATTTTGAGGATTCGTGGCAGGAGATTCGTCGGACCGGGCAGCTGGTTTCGGAATTATCGCTTTTGCATGATATGACAATTTCCGCCTTGCCTTTTCGAGAACGCGATTGGAGGGAAACAGATTCGCCTTTGATGATGAATATCCATCGAGAAGGGATCCCTGTCAGTTAAAACGAAGGGCAGTGTCAATCAATGGACTATATTCGATCTTTTTGTTGGGGACAAGGATATGTATTGGCTGTTACAATGCTTTTGCTACATTTCATTGGGGGCTTCCTCCTTATATGCATTCCCAAGCCAGTTTGCAATGTGATCAGGTGGTATATGGCCCAATATTGGTTTTCGCCTGCCAACGAAGATGCTTTTATCTACGCTCTCAATACCTGATTCAGTTATCAATGAATGAATGCATAATTGGCATATAGTCCTTCCGGGTTTGATTGAAATTGGGATTTCACCTTGATTACAAAGCTCCAAAGCGAGGGAACCCACAAAGCCAGGATGCACACCAATAGCGGTAGCAATCACAAGCCCCCGTCTACCCCAAGTGGAGCGGCCAATGACATACGCGGCATAATCCTTGGGTAGCCGGATCCATTCCAAAGTTGCTCCCAGTACAAAAGCGCCAGGATGTAAAACATAGCTGCGTCCAAAAGGAACGTAGTGCGTCTTGGTAAATTCTGTTTCGGAGGTTTGTCCACTTGTTTCTAAGTGTGTCATTCGCGACTGGCGCAAGGTCATAAACCATCGGCCTAGACGAAGATCCACAGACGCGGCCCCGCTCTTCTTCAGCAGATCCAGATCGGGCATTGGTGAGATCACCAATGGATCTGGAGCAGTTTCGCCAGTTCTAAGAAGCTCTGCTATCTTCTCCGCTTTGAGCACTTTGACTCTCCATCCTGATTTGATCTATTTCAAGAATTTCGATATTCTTCAAGATAAGCTCTTTCAAGATCGTGTCTCTGTTCTCCTCATCGCCGATATTTGGGATATCCCGCCAAAAGTCCTCTTCAAGAAACGCGCTCCATGCTGCATTAATTAAATCGGCAAGGCATGAAACGCGCTCTGCCGGAACGACAAATTTAAATCGATCCAATATCCGCTTTAATTCGTCTGGTGTGGGCGCTTCTTTCTCGGGATTGACTGCGTTCTTCCGTGTCGGATGCGCTGCGACTTGGGCCGGCACTAATTCATGTGCTTTTATGATTAGACTATTAACTATCCGCGTCAATACCTCATCTATGATATCCAACAAAAAACGGTCACCCGCAGTTAGTTCGGGTTCGCTTTCCAATTCAAATAATTCTGAATAATTCGGGATGGGATCTAGGCCATATTCATTAGACGCCTCAATTAGATATTGCGCGCGTTTATGCAAATCTGGATAAAAGGGAGCCCGTTCGATGCCCGTATTAGGGGCGAGTAAATAAGCAAATGCATGTAAAAATGAATTGCCGAATAGGCGCACCCCGACGCAATCACAAAAAACCTCCTCGGCAAGCTTACTTGCCCATGGCACGGCTTTATTCCAGGTTGGTAGAGCAGTGAGCGACTCGAGATCCTCCTCAATTTGGAAAATATCTTTGTATTCTTGCCTTCGATCTCTGATACATTGTATGATCTTGTTCGCGATTATTGGGATAAATTCAGCATCACAATTTTTTTGCTGCCACAAAGAGTGTCCCAATTCATGCCCAGCGAGGGGAATGAGAAGTGGG
>Ga0315288_10001852_pt1 | contig 27418 bp, 25 predicted proteins | sample YL17G11_20_MG_FD_203454 | JGI IMG/M metagenome (GOLD analysis project Ga0315288, IMG submission 203454) | Sediment microbial communities from Yellowstone Lake, YNP, Wyoming, USA - YL17G11_20 | ecosystem: Environmental > Aquatic > Freshwater > Lake > Sediment | place: USA: Wyoming | collected... | reverse complement strand
AGCACTCCGTGCCAGCCGCCCACGCTCTTCACCTCGTTGTCTTCCCAGCCCGGGAGTCCGGTGGCGATGGCCTTACGGATTTCGGCGCGCGCCTTCGGGTCTTTCAGGCGGGCAACGATCTGTTCTGAGGTTCCCTCCAGATACTTCGGCGGCAGACACATCTCCAGGCCGGTCATGGCCGCGATGTAGGGGTACTGGTCAACCGTAATGTCCACGCCCCGGTCGCGCGCGGCTTGAATGTGTCTCACCTGCTCCACCATGCGGCCCCAGTTGACCCGGCCGTCCATCTTGAAGTGGAAGATGTGCGCCGGCAGGCCGCCTTTCTCACTGATGGCGATGGCCTCGTCAATCGCCTGGATCCCGTGCGTGCCTTCGCCGCGAATGTGGGTGGCGTAGATGCCCCCGTACTGCGCGGCGACCTTAGCGAGCTCGATCAGCTCGTCGGTCTTGGCGAACATGTTGGGAGGGTAGATGAGTCCCGAGGAAAGTCCGATGGCGCCCTCGCGCATGGCCTGCCCAACCAAGGCTTTCATTTTCTCCAGTTCCTCGGCGGTGGGCGGACGGTTCTCATTGCCCAGAATGCATTCGCGCACCTGGCCGCTTCCCACATAGGAAGCAATGTTCACCGAGGTCCCTTGCCGCTCGACCCGCGCAAAGTATTCGCTCAGCGTGGTCCAGTCGCGCTGGATGCCGAGCGGGCGAAGTGCCTTGTCAAATTCAGTTGCCGCCGGACCGAGGACGGGTCCTGCGGAGGAGGATTCGCCCAGGATTTCCGTCGTCACCCCTTGGCGAATCTTGCTCTGCGCGGTCCCATCCACCAGCAACGTGTAGTCGGAGTGGCTGTGCAGATCGATGAAGCCCGGGGCCACGATCAGCCCTGTGGCGTCAATCACCCGCCGCGCCGAAGCGTTAGGCAGCCGGCCGACTTCGACAATCCTGCCGTCCTTGACCGCTACCGACCCTGCAAACCACGGGCTGCCGCTGCCATCGAGGATGTGCCCGCCGACAATCAGCAGATCGTATTGTGGTTCCTGGGCGGCGTAATGCCGCGCCATCAGGCCCACTAGCACGGCCAAGCTGAGGGCCACCGCCCATGCCCTGCCTCTGCACACTCGCATTCGCCTGAGAGTGAGTGACACGGAAATCCTCCCTTTCTCGGCTGGGGAAGTCGAACCGTGAAGCCAAAAACAGACTACACCCTGCTGACAACTGACTACGGACTATCAGCCACCAACAACGGCCGAAGTGGTCATCGCTACTTGTTGCGGATCTGGATGAGCAGCACGGCAATAGCGACTGTCAGCAATGCCATCGAACCTCGCCAGTAAAAGACGGGGTCCGCGGGCAGCCCGCCTTTCAGGCGAAGCACGAGCCCGATGAGTATGCCCAGCGCCGCCAGAATTACCAGAACATTGGTGAGCACTCGCATAAGAGCCTCCATGGGAATGCGGAAATTAGAGCAGAACCACAAGTCCCACAACAAATCAGTGTCACAATCAGCGGGGGCATTATACGCCTGCCGCCGCGGTTTGCGAGATTCTGCAACGATGGCCGCGGTAGGCTGGCCCTTCGGGTTTATACTGGTATCGAAGTGAGTGGGTGCTCGAATATGGACCTCGTGAAGATTCGAACCTTCAGCGGGCCGACGGCCCGGCTCGACGCCAAGCTGGCCGAGAGCGTGCTTGAGGCGGACGGAATTGAGTGCTTTGTCCCCGACGACGGGGCCGTCGAGCCCATTCCCTTCTTCGAAGTCCACTTGATGGTTCACCAAGCGGACGCAGAAAAGGCCATCGAGGTTCTTGAGACTTACTTCGATTCGCCGGGATCTACTCCCGCGGAGTGATTCACCGCGGGGGAGATGCAGGCGCCGCCGGGGGCTTCTTCGAGGTTTTGAGCTGCCGCTCCAGCCGGGCGACAGCGTTCTGTACGTCTTTAGCCTGTTCCGCTTCCTTCGCCGAGGGAAGCGAGTCCAGGTATTTCCGGTAAGCTTCCAGCGCCTTCTGTTTGAGCCCGATTCTGTCGTACACCTTGCCCAAGCCTAAGTAGCCTTGAGCATAGTAAGGGTCCGTCTTGATCGCTTCCTGGTAGCGGCTGAGGGCAGCCCGGTATCTTTTCCTCCGCAAGTAGAAATCCCCGATCTCCACTGATTTCCAGGCCGGCGGCGTAACATACGGCCGGGTCTCGTCCGTAGTGTCTGATGGTGCTGCCTTCTCCTGCGCGCGAGCCGGGGGGGCTACAACGCTGAGGACGAGCGCGAGAAGCAGAAGCGCTGTTAACGGCAACCGCATACACTGAATTCTCCGCGCCGCCGCTTCTCGTGTCAACCCTCGGGGCCAGCCACGTCTTCGCCACGCGTGTCGAACCCGCACCGATAGCTTTGCCGGGCGTCCCCGCGACCCGCAATTTGACAACACTCAGGGGCAGCGGATAATGAGGAGAGAGGAGCGTTCGGTGAGCGAAATCCTGGGGCAAAAAGCGGAAGCGCTGCCGGCTCAGCCCGGCGTCTATATATTCAAGGATGAGACAGGCCGGCCCATCTATGTCGGCAAAGCGAAGTCGCTCCGGCAGCGCGTGCGCTCCTACTTCCAGGAGTCCCGGCCTGCCGACGCCAAGCGCGACCGCATGTTGGAGGCTGCGCGCGACCTCGAGACCATCCTCGTCGATAACGAGAAAGAGGCGACGGCACTCGAGAATAACCTGATCAAGCAATTCAAGCCGCGCTATAACGTCCTGCTCCGCGACGATAAAACGTACCCATACATCAAGCTCACGCTCGGCGAACGCTTCCCGCGCGTGTATGTGACCCGGCGGTTGAAGAAGGATGGCTCCGTTTTCTATGGTCCGTACTTTCCTGCCAGCCTCGCCTACCGCATCGCGGATCTCATTCATCGCCGCTTCCTGGTGCCGTCGTGCAACGTTGACCTGACGCGTTATCACCCGCGCCCCTGCCTCCAGTTCTACATCAAACGCTGCCTGGGGCCCTGCGTCGAAGGGCTGACGACGCCGGAAAGGTACGGGGAAGCTGTCCGCCATGTGCGGCTGCTGCTGGAGGGGCGCGAGAGTGACCTGGTCCGCGATCTCCACGAGCGCATGCTGGCCGCTTCCGAGGCCCAGCAGTTCGAGGAAGCGGCACGCTGCCGCGACCTGGTCTCCACCGTCGAGGAACTCCGCGAGCGGCAGAAGATGGCGGCGGCGCACGGCGAAGATGTGGACATCTTTGGGTTCCACCAGGAAGGACCGCTGGTGGCCGTGAACCTGTTTCACCTGCGGGGCGGTCGGGCGGTCGACCGCCGGGAGTTCTTCTGGGAAGATCTGGAGGATTTCAACGCCCGGGAGTTGTTTTCTTCGCTCGTGAAGCAGGTTTACCTGGATCAACCGTACCTGCCGGGCGAGATTCACGTTCCTTTGGATTTCGAGGACCGCGAGATCCTGGAGGAGCTCCTCACGGAAAAGCGCGGACGGAAGGTCCAGATCCTGACCCCCCAGCGTGGCCCGAAGCGCGCGCTCCTCGAATTGGTGGCGAAGAACGCGCGCCATTCCTTCGAGCGCCGCTTCCGCATCCTGAAGCCGCAGGCGCGCGAAATCCTGGAGAACCTGGCGGAGGTGCTCGACCTTCCGCAACCGCCCAACCGCGTCGAGTGCTTCGATGTGTCCCACATCCAGGGTTCCGATATCGTGGCCTCTCTGGTCGTCTGGGAAGCCGGGCGCATGAAGAAGTCTGACTACCGCAAGTTCATCATTAAGACGGTCTCCGGCAGCGACGACTTTGCCAGCATGCGGGAAGTTGTGGGCAGACGCTATCGGCGATTGCGGGAGGAAAAGAAACCCCTGCCGGATTTGATCCTCGTGGACGGCGGGATTCCGCAACTCCACGCGGCCGCGGCCGCCCTTGACGCGCTTCAGATCATTAACCAGCCGCTTGCCAGCATTGCAAAGAGAGAAGAAATCCTGTACGTCCACGGGCGCGAAAATGAGCCAGTCGTGCTTGACCGTCACTCGCCCGTGCTGCACCTCATTCAACTAATCCGCGATGAAGCGCACCGCTTCGCCGTCACCTTTCACCGAGCGCGGCGCTCGAAGCGCGAGCTCTCGAGCGACCTGCTGACAATCGCCGGGGTAGGCGAGCGGACAGCGAAGAAACTCCTCGCTCACTTTGGCAGCCTCACCAGCCTGAGGTCCGTCACGCTGGAGGAGCTGAGCCAAGTGGTGACTCCTGCCCAGGCCGCGCGAATCATTGAGTATTTGAAAAGGGGCCAGTCTGCTGGAGATAAATAAACCGTCCATCCGGTCTATTAATAAGCCCTTTAGATCTTGGCCAGATTCTGCTTGCGTTTTGATTGCCTCGATGCTAGATTGCCTGGCGGAGAACGTCGGAGGTCACGATGAAGGGCTGTAAGGGTGTGTCCAATCTTGCGTTCTTGCTGGTCGGCATGGGAATCGGCGCGGGCCTCGCGCTCCTCTTTGCTCCCAAGTCCGGCAAGGAGGTCCGCAGGTATCTGGTTCGCCGGGCGGAGGATGGCCGCGACTATCTAACGGCCGTGGGTAAAGAGCTGCGCCGGCAGGCCGAGGATGTGGTGGAGAAGGGGAAAGATTGGGCCGCTAAACTCGCGTAGTAACGACAGGGAGGTTTTCCATGAGTGACAATAACGGTGCTTCGAAGGTGGCGTTCTTTCTGGCCGGCATGGGCATCGGGGCCATTCTGGCTCTGCTGTTTGCTCCCAAGTCCGGCAAGGAAACGCGCGATTACCTTACGCAGAAGGCTGAGGAAGGGAAAGAGTACGTAACCGTGCGAGGCCGCGAACTGCGCAAGCAGGCTGAGGAAGCGGTGGAGAAGGCAAAGGATGTAGTGACCAAGCAGAAGGAGCAGCTTTCCGCGGCTCTCGAAGCGGGCAAGCAGGCCTACCAGGAAGAGAAGAGCAAAGCTCGCTAGCGCGCCGCGGGGCGAGTGATTCTGTGAAGGGCGAACCATGGCCAATGATGCTGGGTTGATCGTCGTCTTAGTGCTGGTCGCCGTCGCCGTCCTGATGCAAGCCGGGGCGATGGTGGGCATCTGGCTCGCAATCAAGAACATTCATCGTGAGGTCGTCGGCGTGCGTGCCGACGTCAAGCAGCGCTTCGACCCTCTCGCTCAATCCGTAACCGCGCTGCTGGTGGATTCTCGCGAGCCGGTGCGCTCCATCACTGCCAACCTCGCCGAGATCAGCCGCATCCTGCGCGATCGGACGAGCCACGTGGACGGGGTGGTGGCGGACTTGGTTGATAAGACCCGCTTCCAGGTCAGTCGCGTGGACCGGATGGTGTCTGACCTCGTCCAGAAAGTGGAGACCACCGCGGACGTCGTGCAGCGCAATGTGCTGGCGCCGATCTACGAAGTTTCTGCGGTGGTCAAGGGTGTGCGGTCGGGCTTGGAGTTCTTGTTTTCGCGCCGCCGGGCGCCGAGCGTGAGCGAGGCGACACAGGACGAGCAGTTGTTTATCTGAAAGCGCGTCCGTAGTCAGGAGTGAGTCGTTGGTGGTCAGAGCGGGGCTTGCTTGGCCCTGATCACGCGTTGCGAGCCACTGACGCCGTGCCCTCCGCTGGTGGAACACCCGCTTGCCGTACCACGTCTTCGTTAAGCATTCCGTGCAGCTTCCCGAAACGCATCCCTGCGCCCTGGCCGTCTTCGCGCGGCTGCCCGCGCCCGGTAAGGCCAAGACCCGCCTCATTCCCCTGCTCGGGCCGCGCCGCGCAGCGGAGTTCCAAGCGGCGTTGATTTCGGATTCCCTCCGCAAGCTCGAAACGCTGGCAGGATGTGCTTCACCTTACCTGTTCTTTGCTGGCCGCGGTTTTCCGCCCGGAGGTCGGCCGCCGGACTGGACGCTGGTGCGGCAGGGCGGCGCGGGCCTCGGCCAGCGGCTGGAGCGTGCATTCCGTTGGCTGCTGCGGCGGCATGGGGCGGCGGTGGTGATCGGCACGGATTCGCCGACGCTCTCGCCGCGTCTGTTGCGCGTGGCGCTCGGTGAGCTAGCGGCATGCGACGCTGTCCTGGGGCCGTCGCCGGACGGCGGGTTCTATCTTGTGGGCTTGCGCCGCGCTGCCGCTGAGAAGATCCGGGAAGTCTTTCGCGGCGTGCGTTGGGGCAGCAGGTCGGCCTTTCGCGACACGCTCGAGAACCTGTTGCGTTGCGGATTCGCTTGCGCCATCTTGGAGCCCTGTGCCGACGTGGATCGCCCCGCGGATTTCCGTCGTCTCGCCAGGGAACTGGCGCGCAGCCGCAGCCTGCGGCGTCGAGCCCCCGCCGTGTGGCGCTTCGTGAAGCAGCACAGGGGAGCGCCGCAGGATTCCGCCGCAGCTCGCCGGAGGCGCGGCAGACTAGCCAGGTAGCCATTCGCGCGATTCTCACCCATCTCACTGTTCCCGGCGGTTCCCAGGGCACGAGAGGTATGACATTATGTCGCTGACTGAAGGGAATCTATGTTGTTACAAAGAAAGGGGTTGCTATCCTGGCTGGGGGTTTTCCGGAGGCACCCCGGGTTCCAGCGGCCGCGTGAGCAGCGGGGCACGGTCCCAGAATGCGCCACTCGGCGCGCAATGCAGCGCAGTCCGTCGGCTGACGGACTGCGGCTTTGGGTTGCGCATGAAACGAGCCGCAGAGTTCGAGGACAAGTCTGATGGCATAAGGTCATCGGCTCCTGGACGGGGAGAGTAGACTGGCGATGGAAGAAAGAAGCCAGGAACTCTGAGCGAGGAGGAGCCGAGACATGCTGATTATAGGCTGTGATTTTCACACGCGCAGGCAGCAGATGGCGATGCTGGACACGGAGACGGGGGAGGTGGTGGAGCACCGGCTGGAACACGAGAGCGGGGAGGCGAAAAGATTCTACGAAGGATTGAAGGAGCGGGCGCTGGTGGGGATCGAGAGCACGGGGTACACGCTGTGGTTCGCGGCGATGCTGGCCGAGTTGGGGCACGAGTTGGTGGTGGGCGACGCGGCGAAGATCCGGGCGATGGAGCCGCGCAAGCAGAAGCACGATCGGCGGGACGCGCAGCATCTGTTGAACCTGCTGGCGCGGGGCGATTTCCCGCGTCTCTGGCTGCCGAGCGTGGAAGAGCGGGACGTGCGGGTGCTGGTCGAGCACCGGCACCAGTTGGTCGAGCTGCGCACGCGGGCCAAAAATGGCCTGCAGGCGATCGCCCTGAACTACGGCCTGGCGCGACGGGCGAAACTGTGGACCGTGCGCGGGATAAAGGAACTCGCAGCGTTGCCGCTGCGGGAAGGGATGGCGCGGCGGCGCGGCGACCTCGTGCCTTTGCTGGCGCAACTGGACGCCTGGATCGGGGAACTCGATAAGCGGCTGGAGCAGGAAGCGGAGCAGCGCGAAGCGGCGCGGCTCTTGATGACCCATCCCGGCGTGGGTCCGCTGACGGCGCTGGGGACGGTGCTGGTGCTGGGGCCGGTCGAGCGTTTTCCCGACGTGCGGCACGTGACCAGCTACGTGGGACTGATTCCGCAAGAGGAGTCGAGCGGCAGCCGGCAGCACTTTGGGCATCTGACCAAACAGGTCAACCGCCTGCTGCGTTTCCTGCTGGTGGAAGCGGCGCAGTCGGCCAGCCGCTTCGATCCGGCTCTGAAGCGCGTTTACCGGCGGCTGGCCTTTCGCAAAGGCAGCGCTTCGGCCAAAGTGGCGGTGGCGCGCAAGCTGATCATCCGGCTCTATATCATGTTGCGTGATCAGATCGATTACGAGGAGTTCTGTCGGCGCGGTTCGCACGCCGGGATGCTCGGGGATGTAGCGCTGGCCTAACCTGCCTGCCGCAGGCAGGCCATGACCGAGTGTCTGATTGAGCTCCCGGCCTCCCTTCGCTTGAGAGAAGGGAGTCAGAAGCCGCCATCATGGTCCGTCAGCCGACGGATCGAATAGATGTATGGTGGAACCTGGCCACCGGACAGGACCCTAACCACCGCTAGGACCGACTACGAAATTCCGCTTGACGGAGCCGACAACCTTATAGATGCGCTACGGGCTTCCGCAGTAGAAATCCCGGTCGAGAGGTTTTCACGATGAAGATTCAATTTGTTTTGCTTTCGGCGGGCGCTCTCACGCTGCTCGCCCAGCCGCCGAAGACGCCGCTGATGCGCGTTGTGGATCTGAATGCGGGTGAGCCAGCCGAGGTCGTTCTGCAGAGTGGCACGAAGGCTCGAATCGAGTTGCTGGAGCGTGCTGAGGTCAGCGACAGCGTGCGGGGGGCGGTGCGGCACGCGCGCGTACGGGTGAAGGTGAACGGCCAGGAAGTCCAAATCGAATGCGGCAACTACAACTTACCGGTTACTGTCGCCGGCGTTCAGGTGGATTGCGCAATGACGAAAGGCCTTCTCGGCAACACGCGCACGGATCCATGGGGTCTCGTGAAGGATGCCCGGCTGAGGTTGTGGCCGGCCGGCTCTCCGTTCATGGCTCCCGGCGCGTACGTTTACCCCGTAAAACAGCGATGGTTTGCGACCACCACTCAGATGTCCAACCAGCCGTCGTTCGTCGATGGTTCGGAAACACCGTGGAGCCGGAGGATCTACTATCACTACGGCCTCGACACGGGTGGAGCGGAGGGGCTGACGGAAGTGGTCGCCGCGACCGGCGGACTCGTCGTGGTGCGGGGGAAGAGCGCGATGCCAGGGTACGAGAAGAACCCCTCTGCGCAGGTTGGTTATGACGGAGTCATCGTTCTCGACGAGCGCGGCTGGTTTCACTGGTACTTCCATTTGTATTCCATCGACCCGGGCGTGAAGCTCGGCGGGAAGATCGCGATGGGCCAGCCCATCGGGCTAATCGGCAAGGAAGGGAGCGCCGGCTGTTGGTCTCACCTTCACTATGAGATCCGCGGGCCGCAACCGTCCGGGAGAGCGGGCATCGTGGAGGGTTATGCCTTTCTGTGGGAAGCGTACCAGAGGCAATACGCGCCGGATGTGATCGCGGTGGCTCGTCCGCATTCGTACGCCTGGGTGGGCGAAACCGTCACGCTGAACGGCAGCCGGTCGTGGAGCCGTTCGGGACCGATCAGCCGGTATGAGTGGACCTTCAGCGACGGTTCAACGGGAAGCGGCCCGACCGTCACGAGGGTGTACAGCAGTCCGGGTACCTACAGCGAGATTCTCAAAGTGACGGACAGCCGTGGCCGCAGCTCGTACGATTTCGCCGTGGTTCAAATCGCCGGGAAGCCGGTGGCCGAAGGGGAGAGTGAGGAGAGCCTGGCGCCCACGATCCACGCCTCCTACTGGCCGACCCTCGACGTGCGCGCCGGGCAGCCGCTCACATTTCTGGTGCGATCGTGCCGGACGACGTTCGGCCACGAAACCTGGAACTTCGGAGACGGCAGTGCGCTGGTGACGGTGAAGTCCGACGGGTGTGCGGTCGAGAAAAACAAAGAAGGCTACGCGCGAACGCAGCATGTGTTCCAGAAGCCGGGCGATTACATCGTCCGCGTGGAACGGGCGAATGAGCGAGGAGAAAAGGCGACCTTCCACCTTTTCGTCCCGGTGAAATAGCGGACAGCTCGAGCCCACCGCACACATCGCAGAGAGCGCGATGAACCTGTCCCGATGTTTGTCAATCGGGATGCGCCACCCAGCGGGGCATCGATCCATCGGGCCATGGATTCATCGGGCCATCGGGCCATCGGGACATCGATTCATCGGATCATCGGGCCATTGATTCATCGCGGCATCTTCGTCGAACCCCGAATCCCGAGTCGCGAGTCCCGAAAAAGCAGAGGTCAGGAGGCAGAAGGCGGAAGGGTGACTTACCGCGTCAGGAAATCCGAGTGGTGAGTGTCGGCAGGGAAACAGCCTCCAACGATTTCAGGTCGAGCTTCTGCGAGGCGTGGTCGATATCGAGGCCGACGATGTTGCCGGCGGCGTCGAGGTCGATCACCAGGCCGTCGGCGATCTCACGCGACTCCGCGCTGGGCCTCGAGTTGAGGTCGATGTAGAGCGAATCCGTCTCCGGATAGTAATGGAGTTTCACTTTTCCTCCTCTGTCGCCTACTACTCTAACCTGAAATCCCGGTCAGGAAACGCGTTGTGAATGGTTTCCCCGTCCTCCAGGGTGATGACGCGCAGCACGCGCCCGGCCAACTCCGGGACAGCGCCCCAATATCGGATGCGACCGTCAGGTTGAACTTCCCGCCTCAGCGGGCTGGCGAGGATGCGTTCACACCATTCGCGTCGAATGTACGTCCGCTTGCGCAGCACCTGCTCTTCGAAGGAGCGCGTCGTCTTCACGACAGCACTTATTATGAACCACTGGCCCTGACATCTTAAAGGAGAATCCTCGCCCTAAATGGCAACGGGCTGGTTCGACCGACAACGGGAACTGTTCGGGCACGGGACATTACAGACAGGTGCCGGGTGTCGGAAGGGCAGGTTTCAGGTGCCGGGTGTCAGGGGGAAGGGAATTGGTGATTGAAGATTGACGATTGCCGATTGGCCAAGAGCAGTGACCAGTGGCAAGTGACGAGTGACGAGATGAAACACTGGTTCCAGGTGTTAGGTGTTGGGTGTCAGGGAAGGCCCGAAACCCGAGTCCCGAGTCGCGAGCCCCGAAAAAGCAGGAGTCAGAAGGCGGGTGTCGGGACTACTCACCGCCAGGTGTAATCGTCGAAGCGCTGGAGGCTGGCGGGCTCTTCGAGGACGCCCAAGGTGAGGATGGCGAAGGTAAAGACGCGCGTGCCGGGCTCGAGGTGGCCGCCCAGAGTTTTCTGCGTGTCGGAAAATGAGATGTGGGCGTGGACGCGGCCGTCGATGATGTAGCCGGTGGTGGTGAGCAAATCGTAGGGGCCGGTGCCCTTGAAGAAAGCGTTGGTGGGTGGGAAGACGGTGTTGCTCACCACGTGCACATGGTAACTGGTAAGTGAACCGGTGCCGCTCAGGATGACGGCGTTCTTGATTCTCTCCTGGGCGACGGCGGTCTTCAGGCCCTCGAGGAGGTCGGCATCGTTTCTCAGCCGCACCACAACCACGCGACTGAAACGCGAACTGACGGTGTGGACCGCCGAGGCCGCCGTCTCGTTCTCGCTGGTAGATCCTGCGGGCGCCGCGGAAGGAGCGGCGGGCTCATTCGCACACATCGCAAAGAGGCGCGATGGACCTGTCCCGATGTTATTCAATCGGGATGCGCCAGCCGCGCACAACACGCCTCCTAGTAGCAGGAACAGTAACCAGCGTCCGCGGTTTCTTGTCTTCATGTTGCCTCCTGAACTGCTGCTCTGCGCTGCGTTGCTGTAGCGCTGCCCTTCAGGGCAGCAAGGGATGCTGGGCTAAAGCCCAGCGCTACTGAGTCAGTGAATCAACTCCTTGACTGGCTTATACGGGAGTCCCAGAGCCTCGGCAACCCCGCGATGGGTGACGTGCCCGGCGAAGACGTTGAGCCCTTCGGCCAAGCCGGGGTCAGCGCTGAGCGCGCCCTGGAGTCCCAGGTTGGCCAGCTTCACGGTGTAGGGCAGCGTGGAATTCGTCAGGGCGAACGTAGAGGTGCGCGGCACAGCGCCGGGCATGTTGGCCACGCAGTAGTGGACTACCCCGTCCACAACAAAGGTCGGATGGCTGTGCGTGGTGGGATGACTGGTTTCGACACAGCCACCCTGGTCCACGGCCACATCCACGATGACCGCGCCTTTCTTCATGGTGGAGACCATCTCGCGGGTCGCCAGCCGGGGCGCGGAAGCTCCGGGGATGAGCACGGCGCCAATCAGCACATCCGCCTTGCGAATTGACTGGGCAATCGTAATGGTGTTGGACGCCAGCGTCGCCACGCGGCCCAGAAAGATGTCGTCGAGATAGCGAAGCTGGTTCAGGTTGTTGTCGAGGACGGTGACTTGCGCGCCCATGCCCAAGGCGATCTTGGCGGCGTTCAGGCCCACCACGCCCCCGCCGAGAATCACCACCTGCGCGGGAGGGACGCCGGGGACGCCCCCCAGCAAGATGCCGCGGCCGCCTTGATTGCGTTCCAAGAACTGCGCCCCGATCTGCGTGGCCATGCGGCCCGCCACTTCGCTCATCGGAATCAAGAGCGGCAATCTGCCGGCTTCATCCTTCACCGTTTCATAAGCAATTCCCGTGACCTTCTTCTCCAGCAAAACTTTGGTGAGCACCGGTTGCGCCGCTAGATGCAAATAGGTAAACAGAATCTGATGCTGTTTCAGCTGGGGGTATTCTTCTTCGATCGGCTCTTTCACTTTCACAATCATTTCAGCTTTCGCCCAAACCTCGTCGCTGGTCGGGAGGAGCGTGGCGCCCGCCTGCGCGTAGTCGTCGTCCGGAATGCCGCTGCCCTCACCGGCGCCCGCTTGAATAAAAACCGTGTGCCCCGCGTCGCTCAGGGCTTTGACGCCCGCGGGCACCAGGCCGACCCGATATTCGTTGTCTTTGACTTCTTTCGGAACGCCGATCAGCATAGCCCCCCCTTTGAGGTTCGGTGCCATTATACGGCTAAAGTTGCGGGCGGGCGATTGACCCGATGTCGGGACGGCAGAGAGCGCTGGGTTGAATGCCTGGCGATTCCCAGGCCAAATCGTGATAGAAAAGACCTGGGCAGCAGAGCCCGGCGGGGCTGCGAAGGAACAGTCCGAAATAATCTCGGCATTACTAGGAGAAAGTATGGAAAAAGTCAAGAATTCGAAAAATCTGAAGAATCCGGCGGAGGCCGAGGCTGCAGAGCGCGGCCCAGGCGTCTCGCGCCGGTTTTTCCTGAAGTCAGCGATGCTGGCGGCAGCCGCGGGAAGCGGCGGGCTGGCGGCCGCACCGTGGTCCGCGAGCGCTGGCGCACCTGCGCCAGAGAAAAAGAAAGTGACGGTGGGCGCGCACCTGTGGGTTTATGCCGCCAGTCAGCCCGGGTACGATCCCACGCCGGTGCTGGAACAGGTCTTCGCGGACATGAGCTATGCCGGCCTGGATGGCGTGGAGCTGATGCATTCGGCGCTCATGCACGATGACGCGGTGGAACGCATTGGCGGCCTGTCGCGCCAGTACAAGCTGCCGGTCATCGGCACATCGTTTGAGGGCGCGATGTGGAATCGCGAAGCTCACCCTGCCATCCTGAAAGAGGCTGAACTGTTCCTTCCGCGCCTGGCCAAGCTGGGAGGACGGACGCTCGGCACCTCCGTCGGCCACGCGCCCCAAACCAAGACGCCGGAACAGCTCGACGCGCAAGCCGAAATGGTGCGCAAGATCGCGGCGCTGGCCAAAGCGCACGGCATTGTGCTCAACCTGCACAATCACACCTACGAAGTGGAGAACAACGAATACGATTTGAAGGGGACGCTGGCGCGGGTTCCCGACGCCCAGCTCGGCCCCGACCTGAACTGGTTGCTGCGCGCGGGTGTTGATCCGGTGGACTTCATCAAGCGGTACGGACAGAGGATCATCTTCCTGCACCTGCGCGATCAGAAAGCCGACGGCACCTGGCCGGAAGCGATGGGCGAAGGCAACATGGATTACGTCGCCATCGGTCAGGCTTTGCGGGAGATCAAATTCCGCGGCGATGCCATGATTGAGCTCGCGCACGAGCAGGGCTTCCAGTTGACCCGGCCGCTGCGCGAGAGTCTGAAGATGAGCCGGGAGTTTGTGCGCAAGACCCTGGGCTTTTGAGGGTAGCCACGGCAAGTGCTCTGCTTGCCGTGGGTTTTTTGGTAGGTTAATGATAACCAAGGAGAACTTATGAGTGCAGAAAATGCTATGCCAAGAAGGAAATTCTTGAGAAACCTCACCGCCGCTGGCGCGGGTCTGACCGCAGCTCTCCGGGGAGCGCCCGCGATTCTAGGGCAACAGAACCCGAGCGAGGTGATCGGCGTGGCCTCGATCGGGGTGGGAACGCAGGGCCATTACCTGTTGCAGAATGCGCAGGCGGTTCCCAACACGGAAATCCGCATCATCTGCGACCTTTACACGGGCAACGTGGCGCGAGCGCAGAAGTTGACGAAAAACTCCAAAGTCCGCGTGGTGCACGAATGGGAGAAAGTGGTTCAGGATCCGGACATTGACGTAGTCATCATTGCCACGCCGGATTTCTGGCACGCGCCCATAACCACTGCCGCGGCCGCGGCGAAGAAAGACATCTACGTGGAAAAGGGCTGGTGCACCAAGCTGGAAGACGCCAAGGCGATGCGCAAGGCGGTGAAAGACAACAAGGTCGTCCTGCAGTTGGGGCACCACTACAACAGCCTGCCCACGTTTCACAAGGCGCGCGATATCTTCCGGTCGGGTGCGCTGGGGAAAGTGCCGCTGGTGCGCACGTATATCGATCGGACCTCGGAGTACCCGGAATGGAAGTTCTATACCGACTACGGCATTCACGAGATGCCGAAGGATGCGGGACCCGACACCATTGATTGGGAACGCTTCATCGCCCATGCGCCCCAGCGGCCCTTCGACGCCGAGCGCTTCTTCACTTGGCGGCGCTACTGGGACTATGGCACGGGGATCGCCGGCGACCTGCTGAGCCATCTGTGGGACTCGGTCAACATGGTCATGGGCATGGGAATTCCCGAGAGCGCCGTCACGCACGGCGGGCTCTATTTCTGGACGACCGACCGCGAGGTGCCGGACCAATGGACGGTCCTATATGACTACCCCAAGCAAAATCTCGCCGTCCACTTCTCATGTACTTTCCACAACGTCCACGTCGGCGAAATGGCCCAGTACCTCGGGCGCGACCTGACTCTGGAAGTCTCGCCGGAGTTCTGCCGCACTTATTCGCCGGAGTGGAAGCCCGACTACTGGAAGAAAGTCGGCCAGGCGCGTGATGCGGCAAGGAAGATAGGACTGAACCCCCAGGACGCGGCGGTTCCTCCGGACTATTCCTTCAAGGAGAGCGAGCTGCAAGTGACCTCGCACATGGAGGATTTTCTCACCTGTGTCCGCTCGCGCGCCCTGCCGCGTTGCCACGTGGATCGGGCTTTCGAGGAAGCTGCGGCGCTGTTGATGTCCGTGGAAGCCTACCGGCAGGAGCGCAAGGTGCGCTGGGACCCGGTGAAAGAGGAGATCGTCTGATTCGTGGTCTGTAGCGGCGCCCTGTGAGCGCCATAGCGCCGGCTTCCAGTCGGCATTGCCCTCTGCCCCGACGAGTCGGGGCGCCACGTCGGCGGTCATAGACCGCCGCTACAGCACGCGGCCAATCCAGCCGCCGCCCAGGACTTCGTCGCCGGCGTAGAAGACGGCGGCTTGGCCGGGGGTGATGGCGCGTTGGGGTTCGAGGAATTCGACGACGGCTTCGGCTGACGTCTGTAGCGGCGGTCTATGACCGCCGGCTGGCGGTGGGGACACCGCCGCTACAGCAGGCAGGCTGGCATCTGGCGGTCTGAAGGCCGCCGCTACGCGCGCGGGCGCGGGGACGTGCTTGTTCCGAATCTTCACGCGCGCCTCGACCCCCTCGCCGTCGGCCATGGGACGAATCCAGTTCACGTCGCAGGCCACAAACCGCCGTCGGAAAAGTTCCTCATCCGGACCCACCACCACGCGATTCCGCGCGCGATCGATTTCCACGACGTAGAGCGGCCGGCCGAGCGCCACGCCCAATCCCTTCCGTTGCCCGATGGTGAAACGGTGGAGGCCGTGGTGCTCGCCCAGCACCTGTCCTGCTGTGGAAACGATTTCGCCGGGAGACTCGTCCAGCCTCTGACCCTGCTCGGCCAGGTACGCCTCGATGAACTCGCGATAGCTGCGTGAGGGCACAAAGCAGATTTCCTGGCTCTCGGGCTTCTCCGCCACGGGCAACTTCCGCGCCCGCGCGATGGCGCGCACTTCCTCCTTGGTTAGCTCCCCCAGCGGGAACACGGAACGTGCCAGCTGCTCCTGTGTGAGGCCGAAGAGGAAATAGGATTGGTCCTTCGCGCGGTCCACGCCCGCCAGCAGCCGGTACCGGCCCGTCGCGTCATCGCGCCGGATGCGCGCGTAATGGCCGGTGGCCACCCGCTCGGCGCCGATTTCCAAAGCGGTGTCAATCAATTTGGCAAACTTAATCTCGGTATTGCACAGGCTGCAAGGAATGGGCGTTTCGCCGACGAGGTAGCGCTCGACAAAGGGGCGGACCACGCGGTCCTCGAAAGGCTTCTCGAAGTTGACGACGTAGTAGGGAATGCCGAGGTGCTCGGCGACGCGGCGGGCGTCGTGGGTATCGTCCAGCGAGCAGCAGCGGCCGTGCGCATGGCCCGGCGTGGCCGTGCTCTCCTCCAGCCCCAGCAGGCGCGGCAGGCGCCGCTGGTTCCAAAGTTGCATGGTTAGCCCGACCACGCGCGCTGCGCCTTCGGGCACTGCCGCCGGGGATTGGGTCGAGTTGGCCTCTACGAGCAGCGCCGCGGCCGTGGAGCTGTCCACTCCGCCGCTCATGGCAACGACAATGCTCATTGGAAATGAAGCCATCAGCTATCAGCAGTCAGCTTTCAGCTATCGCCCTTATCTACGATCGTTTGCTGATGGCTGACGGCTGACCGCTGACCGCTGAAGGCTTACCTCCTACGACGCTGTCGCAGGCGTCCTGTAGTGCGGCGAGACGGCGCGCAGTTGCTCAGCGACGGCGGGCACAATCTCCAACGCGTAGTCAATGTCTTCGGGCGTACTGAACCGGCCCAGGCTGAAGCGAATGCTGGCGCGCGCCTGCCCCGGCGTCTTGCCGATGGCGGAGAGCACGTGTGAGGGCTCGAGCGAGCCTGAGGAGCACGCGGCGCCGGTGGAGCAGGCTATGCCTCGTAAGTCCATCGCAATCACAAAGCCTTCGCCTTCGATGAAAGCGAAGCTGAGGTTGCTGGTCGCGGGCAGCCGCCGCTGCCGGTCACCGTTGACCGTGACCAGCGGCACGCGGCTCAGCAGGCTCTCCTCCAGGCGGTCGCGCAGACTCGCCAGGCGCGTCGCATCCTCGGCCATGAGCCCCTGAGCCAGTTCTGCGGCCTTCCCCAGGCCGACAATTCCCGGCACGTTCTCGGTGCCGGGGCGGCGGTCGCGTTCGTGGTGCCCGCCGTGCAATAGCGGCCGTAGAACCGTACCCTTGCGAATGTAGAGTGCGCCCACGCCTTTCGGGCCGTACAGCTTGTGCGCGGAGAGCGAAAGCAAATCCACATCCAGCTTTTCGACATCCACCGGGATCTTACCGACCGCTTGCACGGCGTCGGTGTGGAAGCAGATGTCGTGCTGCCGCGCGAGGCGGCCGATTTCCTCCAAGGGTTGGATGGTGCCCAGCTCGTTGTTTGCGTGGATGACGGAAATGAGTACGGTCTCAGGCCGGATGGCGCGCGCGACGTCGGCCGGATCCACCACGCCGCTCGAGCCAACGCGCACGTAGGTGACGCTCACGCCGCGTTTTTCCAGCGCTTGCGCGGTGTGGAGCACGGCATGATGCTCGATGGCGGTGGTGATGATGTGCTTGGTCTCCGCGCGCGCCGCTTCCACCACGCCGACTAGCGCCGCGTTGTCGGCTTCTGTGCCGCCGCTGGTGAACACTATCTCGCCGGGCCGGGCGTTCAGCAGCCGCGCCACCTGCTCGCGCGCCGTTTCCATCGCTGCTTTTGCTCGCTGGCCGTACCAGTGGATGGAGGAGGCGTTGCCGTAGTCCTCCAGCCAGTAAGGCTTCATCGCCTCGAAGACTTCCGGCGCGAGCGGCGTGGTGGCGTTGTTGTCGAGGTAAACTCTACGCATGGATCTGGTGCCCGCGGGCCTGCGGATATCAAAGCATCAAGGAGAATCTTCCTGCCTAGCCCCGAAAATCAGACTAGCCGAGCGCGCCAGGCTTGTCAAACTGCGGCGCCCCGGGGTGACGGCCGGCGCCAGATTATGATTACACTTTGCGGGCTTGCGAGGCTGGCGGGTCGATGGTAATCTACTTGGGTGCCTGATTGTTCGCGGGGGTAATTCAGCGGTAGAATGCCAGCTTCCCAAGCTGGACGTCGCGGGTTCGATCCCCGTCCCCCGCTCCAATTCCCCTCTTATTCAGCAGAGCTTCTTTCTTCGTTGACTCAAAAACGTCCCAGAGATTCCGAGCTCTCCGGCGGCCCAGGCGCGCACACACGACCAGGCCCTTGCTATGAATTCCACCACACCGCTACACAACCTCCATGGTGGAAGGAGGCTTGGGCGCGATATGGTAAGTGACGCTCACCACCTCGGGCATCTCGGCCAGGATTCGGCGGCTGAGGTCTTCCAGAGTTTCCCAGGGCAGCCGCATGGGGAGGGCCGTACGCGCGTCGGTGCTCTCCCAGCAACGAATCTCTATCTGGTAGCCGAATTGTCGGCGACCCTCCCGCATGCCGGTGACGCGGTCTTCATGCAGGATGGCCATGTACTGAAACGCTCCGGTGGTGGAAAGCGCAGCTTCGGTGATGACTGTCGCCTTGCGCACCAATTCCAGGCGCTCCCGCGTGGCTTCGCCGATGACGCGCGCGGCCAGCGCCGGACCCGGGAAGGGCATCCGGGCATAGACTGAAGGGGGCAGGCCCAGCGCCTGGGCCACTTTCCGGACACCGTCCTTGCGAAGCTGAATCAAGGGTTCGATGATCTGGTAGCCAAAGGCTTCTTGCGGATTGATGCCCAACTGTTCGAAAACGTTATGCTGTCGCTTGATCCCGGCAACGGTCTCGTCCACATCGGTCAGGATGGTGCCCTGGAGGAGAAACTTCGCGCCGCCTTGCTGCACCAGGCGGCCGAAGACGTGCTTGTAGAACGTCTGCGTGACCGCCTCACGCTTTTCTTCCGGGTCGGTAATGCCCCGGAGCGCGCGGAGGAACTCGTCGCGCGCGTCGATCAGTTCGACGCGTACACCCAGGCTGGAAAACGTGGAGACGACTTGCTGCGGCTCATTCTGCCTCATCAGGGCGTTATCGATGAAGTAAGTCTTCAGCCTGTCGCCCAGCGCGCGGTGGCCGAGCATGGTGACGGTGGAGGAATCTACACCACCGGATAGGGCGTTGATGGCGAGCCCGGAGCCAACCTCCGCGCGAATCTTCTCCACCTGCTCGGCGATGAATTGCTGCGAATCCAAACTGCCGGCCGGAATTTCAGTGACTTCCATGTTGACCTCAGAAAAGTGGATTTACTCTGTGGAGTTCGCGTGTTCGGACACGCGAGCCGGGTATCATACCACGCCAGTTCTTTCTGAAAACACGTGCGCCGCGCGGCGCTCTCGTGACCACGGGCAGCGCCACGTTGGCCTTCGGACGTCCCGGTTCTTTAGTGTTCTCAAGAAGCCGCAGGGTCGAAGAGCGGACCCTGCGCTACATTCCCTAGAGCGCACGCGTCAATACTTCTCGAAGTTCATCCGGCGTGAGCGCGATGGGGTTAGCCTTCATGCTGCTGGCCTTGGCGGCTTTCTCGACAAGCACCGGCACATCCTGATCCTGAATGCCGTACGACCGGAGCGGCGGAATTCCCAACTCCTGGCATATCTGCGCCACCCACTCCACAGCGTCTTCGGCTGCGGCGCTTGGCTTGCCTGTCAGAAGGCGGGCCACATCCTCATAGCGGCGGAGCGCTGCGCTTTCCGGAGCGCGGGCGCGCAGGGCGCGGATGTTGACGTCCATTCCGTGCGGCAGCAATGCGGCGCACACGGCGCCATGCGGGGCAGGGAACATTCCGCCCAGCGGCGCCGCAAAGCCGTGCACCACGCCCAACCCGGCGTTGGCCAGCGCCAATCCGCCCAGGAGGCTGGCCAGTGACATATCCGTTCTGGCCTCGGCGTCATGCCCGTGGTGGCAGGCCTGACGCAGGGAGCGACTGACGCGCCGCATGCCCTCCACGGAGAAGCCGTCGGTCATAGGATTAGCGCGGAGGCAGACGTAGGGCTCGATTAACTGCGTGAGCGCGTCGAGTCCGGTGTGCGCCGTGATTGCCGGCGGCAAGTCGAACGTCAACTCGGGATCGACCACCGCCAGCCGCGGCAGCATCCAGGGGCTCCGGAGGCTGACCTTGACCCGATGCTCGGGCGACGCCAGGACCGCGTTCCGAGTGACTTCGGCGCCCGTGCCCGCGGTCGTCGGAAGGGCAATACAGGGTGCGGAAGCGACACGCAGCGCTCCGCCTTTGCCGATGACCTCCAGGTAATCCATCAGCTCGCCGCGGTTGGTCAGAAGCGCGGCGATGGCTTTCCCGGCGTCGATGGCGCTGCCCCCGCCGAAGCCAACCACTACGTCGCACTGCTCCTGGCGAGCAAGCTGCACGCCTTGCTCAATCAGGTCGAGGGTAGGCTCTGTGACCACGGCATAACTGGAACAGGCAACCCCCGCCGCCTCCAATTGCGTCACCAGCGGCGCCGACTGTTCAGGCGGGAGCCCCGTGACAAACAAGGCGCGCTTGCCCAACTCCTTGGCCGCGGGTGGGACTTCGCGCAGCGTGCCCACACCAAAGAGAATCCGCGTTGCCGTCGCAAATTCAAAGCGCATGCATGCCTCCTGCACGTACTCTGTCATGCTGAGCGTGGCGAAGCATCTGCGTAGCGAAGCATCTCAGATCCTTCGTTTCGCTCAGGATGACAGTCCCTTCGCTCAGGGTGACAAGCGCCACTCACCAGCCGCTGTCCGTGGGAAAGAGATTAGAATACTTCACGCTGGTCCGCGGCTCCGCCATCATGGGCGTCACGGCATCCCGCCAGACCTGGTAGTGCGCCGTTTCCTTGTGCTGTGCCGGCGCGTCGCTGGTGCGATAGACCTCCACCAGGACGAACCGCGCCGGATCGTCCGCCTGCTGAATCACGTCGAACCGCGCCACACCCGGCTCCTGCACGCTGTGGCGCGCGTTGGTGATGGTGGCTTCCTTGAAGGCTTCGATGAATTCGGGCTTGACGTGCGCATGAACATGGACGATTAGCATGGTTCTTCCTCTCGAGACCACAGTCGCGCGGGCAGAAGCCTACTCAGACCTCCGCATCCGGCCCGGCAGTCTCTGATTTGTCTTGCGGCTGTAGTTTTAGCCCGAGAGAAACGCTGGGTCAACAGATTCGGGGCAGTGGCTCGCCAGTCATCACCAGCATAAGGCGTGTGGCCGCTCTGTGGCGCTACATCTTTACAGGGCGTGCAGATTTTCTGCCGGCGAGCCAACGAAATGTAGACATATGCTGGTTTTCAGTTCGCGCGGATTGATATAGACTGTCGCCGCCACGCTATTGCCAACTCTGGAGGAGTCTTCCGATGTCGCGGCGAGAAGAGATCATGGTGGGTGTGGATATGGGTGGGACCAGCCTGCGGGCGCTGGTGGTGAACGGCGAGAACAAGATCCTGGCCATCGAGAAGACGCCCACACGGCGCGAGGAGCGGCCGGGCGAACTGATCAACGACATAGCGGCCATGGTGGTGGATGCCGTCGAAGCAGCGGGGCTGAAGCGCTCGGCGCTGCGCGCGGTGAGCATCGGTGCGCCCGGGGCGGTGGACCCGGTGCGCGGCATCGTCCACCACGCGCCGAACCTCGGCTGGGAAGAAGTCCCGCTCGGCCGAAAGCTGAAGGATCTGCTGGGCGCACCAGTCCTGGTGGAAAACGATGTGAACGTCGGGGTGGTCGGTGAGCACATGCTGGGGGCGGGAAAGGGAGCCAAGCATCTGGTCGGGATTTTTGTGGGGACGGGAATTGGGGGAGGCATCATTGTTGGCGGGCGACTCTATGAGGGAGGCCGTGCCGGGGCCGGGGAGGTGGGGCACGTCATTGTCCAGATGGATGGGCCGCGGTGTGGATGTGGGAAGCGCGGCTGCATCGAGGCGCTGGCCAGTCGCACGGCGATGGAGCGGGAGGTGCGTGCCGCCATCAAGGCGGGCGAGAACAGCATCGTGCTGAAGATTATGAAGAAGCGCCACAAGCGGCTCATGACTTCGAGCGTCATTGAGGCGGCGCTGGAAAAAAGAGATGCGGTCATGCGCAGAGTGATGAAGCGCGCGCAGCATTACCTCGGAATTTTTGTGGGAAGCATCGTCAACGTCCTTGATCCGGAAGTCGTCGTCATCGGCGGGGGCATTGCCGAGCGCCTGCAAGAGGAGTTTGTCGGACCTATCCGCGAGACTGCCTACAAGTATTTCCTTCACCACCGTGACGCCGAGCGCGTGAAGATTGTCCCCGGCATCCTGGGCGATAATGCCGGCGCTTTGGGCGCAGTGGTGTTGGCCCGCCAGCGCCTCCGGGCCGCGCGCTGAAATTCTCGATTCCACGGAGCCTTGCAGCCACGGCTACGGGCAGCAGGTGGTCCGGCTGACGCTGATTCCGTCCGGGAAATCTCGCCCTTAGAAATGTTCTGCTTGAGCATAATCCAGGCGGCGGCCTCTTATTCGGCGCCGAGACACCTCTCACCAACCTGCTTTTGTCGAGGCGTGTTGAGCCAGACACGCGAAACGGAGTACTATCCGGGCCACAGAGGTCGGTATGCAACGTCATGATTACGGCCGGATAGCTTTCGTGGTTGTCCTGTTGGTCGTGTTGTACTACGTCTTTCGGATTCTCCAGCCCTTTCTCACCGCGCTTATCTGGGCGGCGATCCTGGCCACGGTTTTCTATTCGGTTTACGAGCGGCTGGCCCGCCGGTTGAAGCGCCCGCAGGTGGCCAGCGCGCTCGCCTGCCTGCTGCTCACGGTGGCGATTATCGTGCCGGTGATAGTCTTGTTGGTCCTGCTGGCGGGAGAATCGGTGGAAGCTTACCGCATGTTGCAGGCCAAGATCAGTGAGGGAAAGCTGGGCGGGATCGAGTCCTTGCGCCATTCGGTTGCCTACGAGTGGCTGCGGATGAAGCTCCTGGCCCTGGGTTTGCCTGAACCCGACCTGCGCGAGACGGCCGTGCAGGCCGTGCGGGCGATCAGCCAGTTTCTGGTCCGGCACAGCTCCGATGTCTTTTCGGGTTTCACACGTTTTGTTTTCAACTTCATCGTGATGCTGGTGGGTGTTTACTACCTTTTCCTGCACGGGCCGGAGATTTTGAAGGAATTGCGAGGTCTCAGTCCTCTCCGCCGTGAGCACGAGGATGCGATGATCGGCAAATTCAAGGAAATCACGACGGCGACCTTTGAAGGGAGCCTGGCGACGGCCGTGCTGCAGGGCGCCGCCGGCGGTCTAGTCTTCCTGATTTTCGGGCTGCCTTCACCGCTGCTCTGGGGGGCGGTGATGACCTTTCTTTCTCTGGTTCCTCTGGTCGGGACGGCCCTGGTGTGGGGCCCCGTCGTGGTCTATTACCTGATCACCGGCGCGGTGGCCAAGGGCCTGCTGCTTCTAGTAGTTTGTGCGGGCGTGGTCGGCTCGATCGACAACCTCGTCAAGCCCCTCCTGATCCGGCGGCGGGCAGAGATTCCCACGCTCTGGGTCTTCGTAGGGGTTCTGGGTGGCGTAGGGGTCTTCGGATTTCTGGGATTCATTCTGGGGCCGCTGATGGTTGCCGTGCTATTCGCCTTGATCGAAATCTACAAAGTTGAGTTTCGCAGCGAGCTGAGTGAGAAGCTGACCTCCTAACTCTCTCTTCCGGACCGACCGCCGGCCAGTGAGAGCACTCCGCTCAAGGTCGGCCCGCAGGCCGGCAAGGTTGCTGCCCGCCGGCAGGAGCGCGCGGCGGCGTGATGATGCTTACTTTCTGCCGAGACTTGGGGCGAGCTTGGGCTCGTAGCGGACGCCGTATATCTTTCTGTTAATCCCCTCGATCTGCCGCCTGCGAACAATCTTGCTCCGCACTTCGATGTTCTGCGCCGCGGGGTCATAAGGGCAGATCACCATGACGGCTTCGCCCAACTGGTAGGTTTTCTCGCTGGCGAAGCAGAAGCCCCCCCTGGAGATATTCTCACTCTTAGTGATCTCGGCCCCGCCGTAGTAGTCGCGCACCAGAATGGGAAGTTGCAGGGAGATGCGGCGATGTTGCCGTCGGTTGGCCTCCGCGGTGGTCGCGCCGCCTCGGGCTTCGCGAAACATCTCCTCCTCGCCGGGAGGGCCTTCCATGGCCACCTGCTGCTCGGCATGCCCCCAGGGTGTTGGCTGTCCGCACTTCTCGCACATCCGGGAGAAGATTCCCGCCGATTCCAGGACTTCAACCTCCACCATCGACAGGCGCTGCAGGGCCACGGTGTGACACGTCCGGCATTCGACCAGGGCTTTCGGCGTGGTGACTTCGCCTTCTGAGGGAGGAGGAAACTGGATCCCCCAGATGTTGATATCCGGGTTAAGCGTCGCTACCGCGTACTCGCCGCCCTTCTCCGAATAAGGCTCCGTCGGGCCGACAACGCGAAAGTCCGCTATGCGGTGATTGACCAGGTTCACCAGGCGCATGACCTGGCCGCCTTTGAGGAAATACTTCAACTGGATCCGGGCGCCGTGGCGGTTGATGATAACGGTGCGCGCCTCGCTTTCGAATTCCCGGCCCCTGGCGTCGGTGCCCTCCACGCGCAAGGGTATGGTCAGCAACAAGCGATCCGACCGACGGCGTTCCATTCCCGGCATACCGTCTCAGCCCCCCGAGAAGATTCAGTCCTCGGCAGCGAGTCTAACGCAGCGACTAATGCCAGGCAACATGGTTTGTGGTGCCTGCGAGGGGCGCCGCGCGACAACAGCCTCTGTGGCTTGGTATCAAGAGGCGAAAGCTTGCTTCTGCCGTCTCCAGGCGCCGGCAAGCCCGCGCACTCCAAAGCGCGCAGATAGCGGCGCTACAGCGAATCCATGAACACGAGGTAAGACGATGTCCAGAGGCTGGTGGGGATGGAGCCGCGCGGTTGGGAGGTGAGAATGATGTTGAAGCCGCGCGCCGCCGAAGACAGCCAAGCGAGCAGGTTATCGGTGCTACCCGAGCCAGGGCCCGCCTGGGGCTCCACGAGCGCCAGATATTCCAGGGCCGGGTAGATGATCTCTCCCGCGCCTGTCATCGCGGTCTCAAAGTCGTCGCTCACAAACTGCAGCTGCGCGTCGATTTCGTGGAAGTGCCAGGCCAGACAGGCACAGAAAGTGACGGCCTTTTCAAACTGCCCCAGGCTTTTCTCATCGGTCTTGGGCAGCCGGGCATCAAACACCAGCACCACGCGGCGCTCGTCCTCGCGGATGAATTCCCGGACTTTAAGCTGCTGTGCCCTGGCGCTGGCCTTCCAATCGACGTGCCGCGCCGTATCGCCTTCCTGGAAATCGCGGATGGCGTAGAGGTCATGGCCGCGCCCTTTGAAGTAGCTTTCCACTTCGCCGCTGATGAGCGGCAGGATTTCGTAAAACTCCTCGGTGGGCTGGACGTTGGGCAAAGCGAGAATCTCCTGACGCACAGGCACCACGTGCGACTTGAGCAGGAATCCGAAGGGGAACTTGGTGCTCACCCGAAAGCCTTCCTGGGTGTACCGGCCACGCCGTGGGAAAGTGAGTTCCACGTGCTGTGTCACCGCCGAGCGGCGCGGAACGTAAGGCACGTAGACCGGTTGCTCGAGAATCTGTCGAGGTTTGGGCGGCGTCGCCTTGGAACGTTTCTTCTTCTCCGGTTCGCGCGCGGAAACCGTCACCGAGAACGACGGGAAAAACCACTTGAGGTTGGTGAGCGTCACGCGGGAGATCATGGGCTGCTGCGCGAAGATGTGGTCCGGCAGGACGAATTCCAGCTCGAGTCCCATGAGCACGATCTGGGAGAGGATGCCGGAGACCAGGATGCCCGCCAACAGACTGGCCAGAATGATGAACAGGAGGTTGTTCCCCGTATTGAGCGCCGCCACGCTGATCACCGCAATCAGCATCAGGTAGATGGCGCCCTCGCGCGTGAATTCGAACTCGATTTTCATCATCCAGCGTTCGAGCGCCGTCCGGCGCGCCAGATACGGCACCACCTTTACGGAAACGATCCCTGCCAGCAACAGGGCGACGGCGGAAGCCCAGAAGGCTTGCTGCAGACGCCCGGCTTCCCGCATGGCGGTGGAATACAGTGCCAGGAGAAAGGCGAAGCCGAGCCCAAAGAGCGCTAGGAGAAAGCGCCGCCAGGCGGGCCGGTCAAAGTGCACGATGCGGTAGCGGGCGAGTAGCCAGAGATCGCGCATCACGCCGCCGGTGGAGGGCTGAGATAATGCAGCCATGCAAGCGTCATTCTAGCTGAAGCCCATGCGAAAATCGAAACTCGAAAATCGAAACTCGAAAGTCAGGAACCAGAAGGCAGAAGGCTGAAGGCTGAAGGCTGAAGGCTGAAGGCTGAAGGCATCTCCTTTCGATGGTAGATTTGTTCGTCGCAAGCCACGGCACGCCGGACGAAATCGCAAATCCAAAATCGTCAATCGACAATCTTCAATCGTCCATCATCAATTCAAAGGGGCACGGGGGTCGAATCGATGATTTCCTTGAGGATGGCCTCAGCCTGGTCGGATTTTTTGAACGTGGAGATGTAGCGCGAGCTGACCACGCAGCGATGGGCAAACACGGGGAGCATGAGCCGCTTGAAGTCGTCGGGAATGCAGTAGCCGCGCCCTTCGACGAGGGCCAGGGCCTGCGCCGCGCGGTAGAGCATCATGGAGCCGCGCGGGCTGACGCCCAGGCTCAAGAACTCGTTCTGCCGGGTCTTCTCCACGATGGCCAGCGTGTAATTCATCAGTTGGTCGTCCACAGTGACCCGGCGGACAGCCTGCTGGATTTCCACCACCTCCTCGGCGCCGATCACCGGTTCGATTCTGGCCAAGGGCTCGGAAACGGCGAAGTTACACAGGATTTCCTTTTCGCTGGCAGCAGGCGGGTAGCCGATCTTCAGCCGCATGAGGAAGCGATCCAGTTGCGATTCGGGCAGGGGATAGGTGCCGTGATGTTCGATGGGATTCTGCGTGGCCATCACCATGAACGGTTGAGGCAGAGGATACGTCCGGTTGTCCGCCGTCACCTGGTACTCGTTCATGGCTTCGAGCAAGGCGCTCTGGGTCTTGGGCGTGGTGCGATTGATTTCGTCGGCCAGGACGATGTTGGCGAAAATGGGCCCGGGCCGGAACTCGAACCGCTGGGTCTGCTGGCTGAAAACGCTGATGCCGATGACGTCGGAAGGCAGCAAGTCGGAGGTGAATTGAATGCGGTGAAAGGCGCAATTAAAGGAGCGGGCCAGGGAATGCGCCAGCGTGGTCTTGCCGACGCCCGGGACGTCCTCGATGAGCAGATGCCCGCGAGCGAAGAGCGCGACCAGCGCCAACCGGATGACGTCGTCCTTACCGCGAATGACGCTCTGGATGGATTGCTGGAGCCGCAAGAGGAGGTCGGTGGAAACGGGCGCCTGATTGTTCACTTGGGTTCTGTCCATGCCTGCGAGCGCCGCCGGATTCCGGCGCGCCACCTAGACCTCAGAGCAAGAATCTGCTATCTTGAACCTGTCGCCGGGCGGTTAACTCAGCGGTAGAGTGCTATCCTCACACGGTAGAGGTCACAGGTTCGAATCCTGTACCGCCCACCACTGATGCCACGCTCCGCCTGTCACGTCATTCTACCGGAAAGCCAACACAGCGGCCAAGATTTTTCCCCACTGTGACG
>Ga0315288_10001851_pt1 | contig 27442 bp, 27 predicted proteins | sample YL17G11_20_MG_FD_203454 | JGI IMG/M metagenome (GOLD analysis project Ga0315288, IMG submission 203454) | Sediment microbial communities from Yellowstone Lake, YNP, Wyoming, USA - YL17G11_20 | ecosystem: Environmental > Aquatic > Freshwater > Lake > Sediment | place: USA: Wyoming | collected... | reverse complement strand
TGCTCACGTTCTTTCAAGGGACCGGCCCCCGACCAGCGCTGCGCCTCTTCCACATGAAACTCCCAGGCGGGCCGGAGCAAGCTCCAGCGGCCGCTCCAAAGGGCCGAATGCATAAGCGACGCCTCCTTCCGCAGTTCTTCGCGCTTTCCGATCGCTTCCAGCACGGTGCTGCACGCTTCGCGCGCCACCAGTTCCGCCGGCAGTCCCAGGACGGAGGTTCGGCCAAGTTGCGCGAGTTCGCCGTAGGCTTGGAGGGCCTCCTCATGGCGGCCGGTTTTGCGGAGGTTCCGCCCCAAGCGCAGCAAAGCGCCGGCGCGCACCCCAGGATCCGGTGATCGGGCAAGCTCCCGGAAGACCTCGGCCGCTTTGGCCGGATCGTTGCGCTGGTACTCCAGGGTCTCGCCGGCGACGAAGGTCGCAGCCGGCGGTTCTTCGCCGTCCGAAATCACGGGATAGTAGAGCAGGCAGCCGGACGGGTAAGCGTTGACGGTGCGTTTCGTCACCTGCAGGACCAACACGCCGTCCGGCGGTTCTTTCGCGCCAGGGCTTGGGACGAAGCTCAGATAGCTTTCAAGGTCCGTGAGGCTTTGCTGAAGCGCGGCGGCCATGTGGTCCGCCTCCAGTTCCAGGCGTTCCTGCACGCGCTGTCCTTCGAGCGCACGATCCTGTTTCAGTAATTGCCAGCCGAGCCAGCCCAGGGCGCCGCCAAGGACAAGCATGAGACAGAGAAAGACCGCCAGGGTACGACCGGGCGGCCGGAGCCAAAGGGCTAATCCCATGGGTTGCCTCGCAAACGGCATCGATTCCTCAGATTATATCCGGCCGGGTCAGGATTGAATGGAGCTTGGGTCAGGATTCTGTTTTTCCAGTGAGCAGTTGACTTCTCGGCTTTTCTGCCTACCAGGCAGAGAGCCTTTGCCCTACGGTCCCCAACAAATGGTTCGTTATGCAAACAGCTCATTTATGCTTATTGGCAATCAAGTACTGCTACAGATATTATCGGAGATTTCCTAAATAATATCTAGATTGCATTATTCATAAACCGGGTTCCATATGGGGGGAAGGCCGGAATGGACTCGCTCCCGAAGTCCCACTATGGTCGCTTCGTCCATCCCGGCCTTCCCCCTTGAAGTATTCATTGCTTCCGTCTCTCCAGCTTAAAATTTATGAATAATGCAGGCTAGATTGGATAACCTAACGGCTGCTTAGGTCTGGGGGGTTATTTTGAGTATCTGCCTACGTTGGTTCTAAATCCACTCCAACCATCTTTTCTCGCGCTTCTTGACGACGATCAATATCCCGGGCAAGTCCTCGAAGGGCGGAAAAAGGAAAAGCGGCGTCGGCGGCTGAATATCGATTTCTTGAGATAATTTCAGGATGTCACGGGCAAGGAGGAGCGGGAGAGAAAAGGCAAAAAAAGTTGCCAAGAGCCCTCAGTTGTGGTATAAGAACTCTTTCAAAAGAGAAGGACCATGCCGAAAATATGCGAGATTTGCGAGAAGGGCCCGACCTTTGGGCACAACGTGAGCCATTCCCACAAGGCTTCGCCCAAGAAATGGAAGCCCAACCTTCAGAGAGTGAAGGCGCAGACCGAGCGGGGCGTAAAGTTCATCTGGGTCTGCACGCGTTGTCTGCGCTCAGGCAAGGTGAGCAAGGCTCTCTGACGCTCCCCTAAATCCTTTCTACCGAAGAGATTTCCTTGAACTTCGTAATATGTCCCATGATGGACTCGAGGTGACCGATGTCCCGAATGATGAGGCTGAGAACGATCTGTGCTTTTTGGTCCGGGAAGGTGCTCACCTCGGCCTTGGTGATGTTTCCCTCGGACTGGGCGATGGCGACGGCGACATTGGCCAGCACGCCGGGCGAATCGACGGACCGGACGAGCAGCCGGGCCTTGTATACGCCCTTGGCCGACGGGTCCCACTGGACTTCGACCAGCCGTTCGCTGGCCAGGATCTCCTTGACCACCAGGGGGCAGCGGACGGCGTGGACCGTAATCCCCTTTCCCGCGGTCATGTAGCCGGTTATGGGCTCCCCCTTGACCGGCGAGCAGCAGCGTGCTAGCTTGACGAGCTCGGCCTCTCCGCCCTTGACCAGGATTCCGGACCCGGACTTGCCTCTCACCCGGCCGATGACGCGCTCCAGAAAGGCCGGCTTTCGCTCTTCGGCCCTTCCCTCGGGGCTGAGTCTCTCCATGAATTTTCCGTCGATGATGATCTTCCCCGATCCGGCCAGGGTGTAGAAGTCCTCGATCTTTCTCACTCGATAATTAAGGACCTGGGACAGCCGCTCGATGAGGCGCGCTTCGGTGTCCAGCCCGGTCGGCAGGCTGTATTTGGCCAGGATCTGATTCCACAGCTTTTTCCCCAGGCTGAAGCTCTTGACCCGTTCCCGCTGGTTGAGCCAGCGCTTGATCTGGTGGCGGGCGGTCGAGGTGAAGACGATGTTGAGCCAATCGCGGCGCGGCGTCTTCTCGGGAGACGATTGGACCTCGACGATGTCCCCGATCTTGAGGATAGTTCGGAGCGGAGCGACGCGGCCGTTGATTTTCACGCCCGCCGCGTGCAGCCCGATCTCGGAATGGATCTGGAAGGCGAAGTCCAGGGCCGAGGCGCCGAGGGGCAGCGAGATGACCCGGCCTTTCGGCGTGAAGACGTAAACCTCCTCCGGGATGAGGTTGGTCTTGAGGTTCTTCAGGAACTCCCGCGGGTTCTTCTGCTCCTCGTAGAGCTCGACCACCTCCCTCAGCCAGGCCAGCCGCTGGTCCTCCTTGATCATATGGGAGGAGTCCGGCTCCTTGTATTTCCAATGGGCGGCGATCCCGTTCTCGGCCAGGTTGTGCATCTCCAGGGTCCGGATCTGGATCTCGTAGGTCCGCTTCTCGCCCGTAAGGATGGTCGTATGCAGGGCCTGGTAGAGGTTGGGCTTGGGCACGGCGATGAAGTCGCGAAGCCGGTTGGGGAGGTGAGTCCAGCGCTGGTGGATGATGCCGAGGGCCGCGTAGCAATTCTTGGCGGTATCGGTGATGATGCGCAGGGCCAGGAAATCATAGACCTGGTCGAAGTCGATTTCCCGCCGCTTCATCTTATCGAAAATGCTGTAGGTCCGTTTGATCCGGGCCTCGACCCGGGCCGGGATCTTGTTTTCCTTCATCAACCGGTCGAGCTCGGCCTTGAGCTTCTCGAGGTCATCCTCCGCCTTCTTCTTCTGGGGTTCGATGAGCGCCTCGATTCGGAAGTAGGCCTCGGGCTCGACGTAGCGGAAGGAAAGATCCTCGAGTTCGGCCTTGATGCGGCCCATGCCCAGGCGGTTGGCGATCGGCGCGTAAATCTCCAGAGTCTCTTTGGCAATACGCCTCTGCTTGTCCTCGGCCAGGTATTTTAGGGTCTTGAGGTTATGGATCCGGTCGGACAGCTTGATGAAAATCACCCGTAGGTCGTCGGTCATAGCCAGGATGATTTTCTGGATGGTCTCGGCCCGGCGGACTTCGGGCGAGGTTTCCTGGACCCGGCTGATCTTGGTTACTCCCTCGACCAGGTCGGCCACCTCCTTGCCGAAGTTCTCGCGGAGCTCCTCGGCCGAGACCTCGGTGTCCTCAAGGACGTCGTGGAGGAGGCCTGCGACCAGGGTGGTTTTATCCAGCTTCATGTCCGCCAGCATGTTGGCGACCTCGAGGGAATGGCTGAGGTAGGGCTCGCCCGAGCGGCGGATCTGGCCCTTGTGAGCCCGGCCGGCGAACACGTAGGCTTTCCTGAGAATGTTGACGTCTTTCTCGTGGTAGGAGACCGAGATCTTTTCCAGGATATCTTCGATCCGGATCATGGTTTTTTATCCCGCATCCGTCTCCTCGATCTTCCTTTCCCGCCGCAGGATCCAGTTCGCGGCCGCAAGGATGTCTTCCGCGACAAAGGCCGGGCGGAGTCCTTTCTCTTCCAACTGGAGCTGGGATTCGCGGCCGCAGCCGGTGAGAACGAGCACGGGAGTCGCCCCGGTGTTCAGCGCGAACTCGATGTCCTCGGTCTTGTCCCCGATCATGTACGAGGCGGAGAGGTCCAGGTCTAAATCGGCCGCGGCGCGCACGGCCAGTCCGGGCCCCGGCTTGCGGCAATCGCAGTTTTTCCGATAGATGGGCAGCGCGGCCCGCTCGTAATGCGGGCAATAATAGAAAGCATCCAGCTCGGCGCCTTCCGCCGCGAAGGAAGCGCTTATATTCTTATGGATATTCTTGAGCCCATCCTCGGTCATAAGGCCACGGCCCACGGCCGATTGGTTGGTGACGACGACAGTCAGAAACCCGGCGCTCCGAAATTTCCTGACCGCCTCGAAGGCGGCGGGAAAGATATGGATCTGGGAGAAAACGGAAGGATAGCCGACATCCTCGTTGAGGGTCCCGTCCCGGTCCAGAAACACCGCCCGTTTTTTCATGGCAGGAGTGCTTTCGCGGCGTCGGCCACTTCCTCGGCTGCGATCGAGGTCATGCACCGGTGGTCGTAGGGGCACTTCCGGTAGAAGCAGGGCCAGCAGGCCGCGTCTTTCTTGAGAATGGCGGAAGGCGGATGAAACGGCCGCGTCACCGCCGGGTCCGTCGGGCCGAATACAGCGACGACCGGAACGCGCAGCGCGTTGGCCATATGCATGGGACCGGAATCGTTGGTCACGAAGAGCGAGGCCTGGCTGATGAGCCCCAGCAGCTGGCGGAGCGTCGTCTGCCCGGAAAAAACAACCGGTTTTATCTCCATGGAGGATGTGACGGATTCCGCGATCCCGGCTTCATCAGCGGAGCCGATGATCGCCGTCTCGGCCCGTTTATCCTTTTGAAGGGCGGATGCGACACGGGCGAAGCGCTCGGCCGGCCATCTTTTGGCCGGGCCGTAGGCGGCGCCGGGATTGAGAAGGACCAGCGGTCGTTCGAGGTCGATCCCGGCCCGAAGCAGCCGGTTTCGGGATTCGGCTTTTTCCTCCGCGGTCACGGTGAGCCGGATGTCCGGCGGGAACGTTTTGAGCCCCAGACCGGAGAGGAGGCGAAGGTAGTATTCTACTTGATGATAGGCGCGTTCTTCCTCCCGGACGCGGACGCTTTTAGTCAGGAAAAGGCCGCGGCCGTCCGTGGCATAACCCCATCGTTCAGGGATCTTCGCCAGGGAGAAGAGGAGCGCCGAGGCGAAGGAATTTGTCAGCAACACGCTCAGATCGAAAGCCTGTTCATGCAGCCGCCGCGCCATCCGCCTCAGGCTTTTAATCCCGTTGTCTTCGGGGAGAGGAATCAGGCCGGAGACCGGCAGGTCCGGGCTGAAGACATCCTTGACCCAGGGCTTGGAAAGGATCCAAACTTCAGCCTGGGGGTAATTTTTTCCCAGGCTCAGGAGCGAGGGGAGGGCCAGAATGGAATCTCCGATCCAATTGGGGACGCGTACCACAATTTTCATCGGACCCATTTTATGTCCGCGGATAACCATTGTCAAAAAATAGGCTTAGGGGAAATCTCCCCGTTTTTTTTGTGCCGGCGACCATTTTATCTTTCCCGGATTTTTTGTTTATGCAGGCTTAACCTGCATTATTCATAAACCGGGTTCCATATGGGGGGAAGGCCGGGATGGACTCGCTCCCGGAGTCCCGACATGGTCGCTTCGTCCATCCCGGCCTTCCCCCTTGAAACATTCATTGATTCCGTCTCTCCAACTTAATATTTATGATTAATGCAGGTTAAAACCGCGCTCTTCGGAAAGCTTGAATAATCAATCTTCTTTTTTTGAGGAAGATGTGTCTGAAGCGGCGGGTTGGGGCGTGGGAGCCGGTTCGCTTTTACGGATTTTGCTTTTAGGCTTGTCTTCTTTTTCGCCGGGGGATTTTTTGGCGTAGTCCGTGATATACCAGCCGTTGCCCTTGAACTGGATGGCGGACGCCGAGACGAGCTTCTTGAGCGGGCCGCCGCATTTCTCACATTTCTTGAGTCGCGCGTCCGAGGATTTCTGGACCACCTCGAAGCGTGTGTGGCACTTGGCGCATTGATATTCATAAATGGGCATCTTCGCCTTCCTCTTTTATTTAAAAGATATTATAACAGGTCTCAACGGCGAGCGAAAGGATGAATGAATTTATGGAACCAGGTTTATGAATAATGCAGGCTAAAAGACGATGGCTTCGAAGACGAAGATTTCCGCGCCCTTTTTCCAGGCGTCGGGCGGGAGGCCGGCCTTGAGGCAGGCCTGTTCCAGGAAGGCTTCCCGGTTCCAATGGTTCTCCACGGGGACCTGCGGAAGGAGAAGACCTCGATATCCGTCCTTGGAAATGACCAGGCCGTGTTTTCCGACCTGGACGCTTTGCGGGTCGCTGATTTTCCGCAGCGGCGTCAGGACCGAGACCTCGTATTCCAATTCGGGAAGCTCGTTCGTGGAAACGGGAAGGAACCGCTGGTCTTCGCTGGCGGCGTAAATCGCGGTCTGGATGACGGCCCGGTAGAGCGGCAGGACGGGCTCGATGAAGCCGATGCATCCGCGCAGCGCGCCCCTCTTTCTCAGGGTGACGAAAGCTCCCTTGGGAGAAATAAAACGCGGGTTTTTGGTTTCATAAGAAAGGACTTTGTTTTTCTCCACGAACTCGATGACGGCCTCGCGGGCGAGCTTAAGAAGCTCCTTTTTTTCTCCGGCCGTTAGAGTGAACTCTTCGGCCGCCGGCCCGGCCGTCACCACTGCGGCCAGGTATCCGACCACCTCGTTCGCCGGGCCCCCGGCTTCCGAGGAGTCGGCATAGCGGAGGATATCCACGCGGGGCGTCCCACGTTTCTGCGCGTAAGTCAGGACCGCCGCCACGCCTCCGCCCCCGCACATGATGTTCTCGCCGTTCACGACTTTCCGGACCAGCGAGTCGATCTTCAGGTCCTTGATTAAAGCCGCCGTTTCCTGGTCGACCTTGCGAGCTTTTTCCTTGGAGAAAAAGTGGGACATATCGGTCGAGGCGACCACCAGGACATTCCTGCCGGGAAGCACCTTGGCCAGGGCCGAGGCCAGGGCCTCGATGGTCCTCCGGGAAGGATATCCCATGACAATGGGAACGATCCTGACTCCGGGTAGGACCTTCTGGATGAATGGGACCTGGACCTCGAGCGAATGCTCTTCTTGATGGGCCTCGGGGACGAACCCGAAGCCGGAGGCCCGCGAGAGCTCGGCGGCCAGCTTGTCATCGACCGCGGCCACGCCTAGGGGCGTTTCAAAGCCGCCCTTGGGATAGATGGAACATCCCTCGAAGCCGTGACGGTGGGAAGGGCCGATGATGACCACGGTCTCGAAAGCCTTTCCCCGGACCAGGCTGTAAGCCGCAGCCGCCGTCTTCCCCGAATAGACGTATCCGGCATGGGGAACGATCAGGGCCTCGATATCTCCAGCGATGGCCGGAACGTTTTCCAGTCCATTGAAAAATCCGTCGAGCTGGGCCGAAAGCCGCTCGCGGTTCTCTTCATAGAACTGGCCGGCCCAGACCGGACGCCGCACGTCTTGTCCCACAACGGCCGGGGCCAGGGCTGCGAGAAAAGCGATGATCCATAATTTTTTCATTGAATTCGCTCCCGGAGATTCTAAAGGAAATATACATGGACAAACCGGAAAAATCAAATTTCCACCCATTGACTTTTCCGGCCGCTTCGGAGATAATGACAAGGAAAAAGGAACGAGAAGAAAATGAGAGGCTTTTTTAAATCTTTACTCGCAATTTTCTTTGTTTTTTCCGCTTTCATGATCGGATTCCAATTCGGGAAAACGAAAGAAAAGGGGAAGATTCCGGCGTTCCAGGAAGATACCGAAAGCGCTCTTTGAGCTATTTTTTCCCGCATATAGAGAGAAGCCGGCCGGGCGATCATAATCGGAAAAGGGGGCGAAGTTTTTCTTTTTTGACCTTCTTTGATCGCCGCAGCCCGATTGACGATCGACGATTATGTCCCCTTCAAACAGGTTTGCCGCGGGGAGCCGATCATCGGGTATCCCATGGGGGTATGATCCCTTAGTCGTTTAAGACCAAGAGGCGGCGGTTCTCAGGGGCAGCCAAAATTCGCGGAATTTAACGCCTTTAGCGCTAGCCGAGAACCGTCCCCATCTTAATAAAGCCCGAGAAAGGGAGGCCGGGAGCCCATGGAATCGGGCGGCCGTGGGAAGGAGGAGGAGCGGGTTCCCCCTCCAAGTTGACTCCTGTAATTCCGCCTCTTATAATAACAGATGAGGGATTTTTTATTAAAAGGACAAACCTATGAGATGGGGAACATACGGTATTCTTATCATTTTCGGAATGTTTATCCTCCTCCTCGTCACGAACCCGCGCCTCTCTTGCTTCGGCAAACGCATCCGGTCGCCTTTCTACCCTTTGGTGCGGAAAAGGAAATCGGGGATGTTGGCAAAGAAACCGCCCAGAACAGAGGACTACGGCTTTCGTCTGGGCGAGAAAGGAAAAAAGACTGAGGCCGACGGGAATCCCGATCCAAAGAATAAAACGGAAGAATATGGGTTCCGTCTGGACTAGGCGCAGAAAGGACGTCGCCTTCCGGTCGTCATCTTTCCGCCGGTTCCGGCCGGTCATTCTGGGCCTTTACTTCGCGGCCTTGGGAACATCCTGCCTTCCAGTCCGGCCATCGGTTTCGCCCCCGCCCCCGTTCATCGAATCCATGGAAGGCTATGTCTCTTTCCGTTTTTCGAGCGACGGGGCAGTGACCAAGTCGCGCTTGTCATTCCTCTACACCCGGCAGCGGCTCGGAAGGATCGAGGTCCTGGGCGCCTTCAACCGGACCGTGGCCTTGATCCTGATTGAAGACGACCGGGCAGCCTGCGCCCTCCCCACGGAAAAGGTTTATTGGCAGGGCGCGTGGCTTACCTTCTCCGAGAAATTCCTCGGCTTGGCCTTGTCGCCGCCGGAAGTCATGGCCCTTTTGAGCGGACAGTGGTCCTCGACCGAGGGGATTTTTCAATCGCTCATCGCGGCCCAAGGCTGGACGCTCCATCGCGACGGCGGCGGCCGTGTTTCCGGAGGGAATAAGGGAGAGTTCGGCTTTATGATCAAGGAGTTTTTCCCGGGGAGCCCGGTCCCCCGGTCGCTGGAATTCGTGCACCCTGAGGGCGGAGGACGCCTGACCACGCTCGGCCTGGGGTTTAACAGGCCAGCCGGGAAAGACGCTTTCCGGGCCGCATTTTTGGAGGACGGCCGCTATCGCCCCGTCACCTGGGAGGAGCTGGAGAGCATCCTGAAGCATGAACATTAAATCATTCGCCAAGATTAACCTCGGCATCGAGGTCCTGCGCAAGCGGGCGGACGGCTACCATGAGATCCGAACGCTCTTCCAGACCATCCGTTTTTTCGACGAAATCGATTTCAAACCCAGACGCGACGGCCGGATCACGCTCTGCGGCGACCGCGAAGATGTCCCGTGGGACGAGCGGAACCTCATCCACCGGGCCGCCAGGCTTCTCAAGGAAAAATACGGCGTGGACCGTGGCGTTGGGATCTCCGTCACCAAGCGGATCCCCCCGGGCAAAGGATTGGGCGGCGGCAGCAGCAACGCAGCCGTAACGATATGGGCGCTCAACCGGGTCTGGAGCCTGGGCCTCAACAAGGCCGGCCTCATGGCGCTCGGCCGGACGCTGGGCGCCGATGTTCCGTATTTCCTGGAAGGCGGACTCTGCCTGGGCGAGGGCCGGGGGGATCGCGTCCGGCCGCTCGATGATTTCCCGCCCCTCCCCTGCTGTCTCGTTTTTCCGCCCTTTGCCATCTCAACGGCCGAGGCTTACGGACGCTGCCGGCCCCGCTTGACTTCAGGGTCCGAACCGAGTAAAATTACTCAGTTTCTGGCCCGAAAAGATTTCGGTCTTTTAGAGAACGATTTAGAAGCCGCGGCTTTTGAACTCAACCCTCGATTGAAAGATTTCAAAAATCTTTTCCGGAGGGATGAGACTCTTTTGTCCTTGGTCAGCGGTTCCGGATCCACGGTGTTTGCGCTTTTTCCGGACCGGGACAAAGCCGGGAGGGTGTTCAAAGACGCGCAGCGCGAAGCGACGGCGCTCCTGGTGGAGACTCTTCCCCGGGAGCAGTATTGGAAAGAGCTTGTTGCTGGGGTGTCGCCAAGCGGTAAGGCAACGGACTTTGGATCCGTCATCCGGAGGTTCGAATCCTCCCGCCCCAGTTTGCCTTTAAAAGAAAAGAGAAAGAGGAAAAGGCCATGAAAGTGTTTGCCGGCTCTTCGAATCCGGGTTTGGCCGGAGAGATTGTCAATTACCTGACGATCGGCCTGGGGAAGTCCGTCTTGGAGCGTTTCAGCGACGGCGAGATCCATTTCTACATCGACGAGAACGTCCGCGGGGAAGATATCTTCATCGTTCAGACCGGCAGCGCCGACGCCAACTTCCACCTCATGGAGCTCTTCCTGATGGTCGATGCTTTCAAACGCGCCTCGGCCGAACGGATCACAGCCGTCATGCCCTACTACTGCTACGCCCGGCAGGACTGGAAGGACCGGCCCCGGGTGCCGATCTCGGCCCGGCTGGTGGCGGACCTTCTGGAACAGGCCGGCGCCGACCGCGTCCTGACCATGGACCTTCATTCCCCGCAGATCCAGGGCTTCTTCTCCATCCCGGTCGACAACCTCATGGCCGCGCCGGTCCTCGAGCAATATATCCGGAGCCTGGAGCTCGAGAGTCTGACCATCGTCTCTCCGGATGCCGGCGGAGTGGGCCGGGCCCGGTATTTCGCCCGACGCATCGGGGCCAAGCTGGCCATCGTCGACAAACGGCGGCCCGCTCCCAACGTCGCCCAGGTCCTCCACGTCATCGGCGAGGTCCAGGGAAAGAATGTCATTCTCTTCGACGACATAGTCGACACGGCCGGCACTCTGGTGCTCAGCGCCAACGCCATGGCCGATGAAGGAGCGAAGCGGATCTTCGCCGCCTGCACCCACCCCGTCCTGTCAGGACAGGCTATTGAAAAAATCCAGAAATCACCCATCGAGCAGCTGATCGTGACCAACACCATTCCCTTGACAGACAGAGCCAAGGACTGTGCCAAAATCAAAGTCCTTTCTGTCGCGGGGCTATTTGGTGAGGCGATCCGGAGAATCAACGAAGGTAACTCCGTCAGCTCGCTGTTTATCTAAGGAGGACAAATATCATGAGCCTAGCCTTTATTGCGGAAAGACGAAACATCTTCGGCAAAAACGCCTCGCGCCGCATCCGGCGGGAGGGAAAAATCCCGGCCATCCTCTACGGAGAAGGGATCGAGAACGTTCCCCTTGTCCTCAACAAGAAAGATCTATTCGCCATCATGAAAACGGAAACCCGAGAGAACACCATCTTCAAGATCCAATATGACTCCGAGAGCCAGAACGTCATGATCAAGGAGATCCAGAAGAATCCGGCCACCGACGAGCTTTTCCACGTTGACCTCGTCCAGATCCTCATGGACCGGGCCATCCGCGTCTCCATCCCCTTGCAGCTCACGGGCGAGGCGGTGGGCGTCAAAACCGAGGGCGGATTCGTTGATTTCGTTACGCGCCAAATGGACATCGAATGTCTTCCCGTCAACATCCCCGAATACATACCCGTCGACATCTCCGGCCTCCATCTCCATCAGTCCCTGAAGGTGGGCGACCTCGCGCCGCCCGAGGGCGTCAAATTCCTCATTGAGCCCGGCACGGTCATCGTCCTCATCCAGGTTCCGCACGCCGAGGAAGTCGAGGTCAAGCCGGCGGAAGAGGCGGTGGCCGAGGAAGTCAAAGAGCCCGAGGTCATCAAGAAGGAGCGGGCCGAGAAAGAAGAAGAGGAGAAGTGATTTTTGTGGGCCCTGGTCGGCTTGGGAAACCCAGGCAAGGAATATGCCGAAACGCGGCATAACGCCGGTTTTACCTTTGTCAAACGGGTCGCCCGGGATTGGGGCCTGGAAATAAGGAAGAAGAAGTTTTTGGCGAAAACGGCCGAGACGCGAAGAGACGGCGAGATCGTGCTTCTGGCGTTGCCCCAGACGTACATGAACCGGAGCGGCCACTCGGTCCGGGAAATGCTGGATTTCTACCGACTGGGGACGGAACGCCTTCTCGTCGTCACCGACGACCTGGACATCCCGCTGGGCGAGATCCGGGTGCGGAAGGAAGGAGGCGCCGGAACGCACAACGGGATGCGCTCCATCGTCGAATGGATCGAGACGACCGCTTTCCCGCGCATCCGGGTGGGCATCGGGCCGCTGCCCCCGGACCGGGACCCGGCCGATTTCGTCCTGTCCCGGTTCTCGCCGGAGGAATCGAAAAAGCTCAGCCGGGGACTGACCTCGGCCCGGGAGGCCTTGGACATGATCCTGGCGGACGGCATCGACCGGGCGATGAACGCGTTCAACAAGAGGACGCTCTTGAGATGAGATAGAATCCGAAAGTCTCCTTGTTCCTTCTTCGAAGAAGAGGGGGCTTTTAATCCATAAGGAGGTCATATGCAACTCTACGAAACGGGCTTTTTGCTCTCCCCAAGCCTTTCTGAGGAAGACACCGAAAAATTCATTTCCCAGATGCTGGAGGTGATTTCCCAGAAGAAGGGGAACCTGGTCAAGCAGGACCGATGGGGAAAACGAAGGTTGGCCTACCCGATCAAAAAAGCCAAAGAGGCTTTTTATGTTTTTCTCACCTATGAAAGTGAGCCGGACATCCCGGCCGAGATGGAGCGCCGGTTCAAGCAAACCGACACCGTCCTCCGCTATCTGACCCTGAGGCGCGAGGCCAAGGAATCCGTCCGGAGGAAGAGGAAGAAATCGGCCGAGGCCGAAAAGAAGGAGGCCCAGGCTCAGGAATCCGCCCCCGAGCCGGCCGCCGAAGCCCGCGCCGTGGCGCCCGATGAATCCAAGAGCGAGGTGAAGTGATATGTCCAGAGAAGAAAGATCCGAGAGACCCGAAAAAACATCCTACCGCAAGTTTTTCCCGCCCAAAAAGAAATTCTGCCGATTCTGCCAGCGGAACGTGAGGGAGATCGACTTCAAAAACGTGGACATCCTGCGGCGCTTCGTTCCGGAGCGCGGCAAGATTTCGCCCCGCCGCACCACGGGGACGTGCGCCTTCCACCAGAGACGCCTGGCCACGGCCATCAAGCGGGCGCGACTCATGGCGCTCCTCCCCTACGTGGAAGAGTGACCCGGTCCGGGGAGTTATGGAGGCAACATGAAGGTCATTCTCAAACAAGACGTCGAAAACGTGGGTCGGAAGGGCGACATCATCAATGTGTCCGCGGGATACGGCCGCAACTTCCTTCTGCCGCGCAAGCTGGCGCTTGAGGTTACGCCCTCCAACATGAAGATGGTCGAGATCGAACGCCAGGCCCTGAAAAAGAAGGTCGAGCAGGAGCGTCTTTCCTATCAGGGCCTTATCCAGAAGCTCAACGCCGTCCGGTTGACCTTCGTCCGCAAGGCGGGCGAGAAAGACATGATCTTCGGGTCGGTGAGCGCCTCGGACATCAAGGCGTCCCTGGACGGGCTCGGCTTCGACATCGACAAGAAGAAAATCGTTCTGGACGAACCGATCAAGCGGCTGGGAAACTATATCATTCCGGTCAAGGTCTATCACGACGACAAGGCCGACGTTAAGATCGAAGTGGTCAAGGACGAAAAAGAGGAAGAGCCGAAGAAGAGCGAGAAGGAAGAGGCCTGATTTAAGGGCCGGGCAGGCATCCCGGCAGGGGAGACATGACATGGAACTGGATTTCATGTTTCTGAAAAAAACGCCCCCGCATAGCCTGGAAGCGGAGAAGACGGTCCTGGGCGGAATCCTGGTCAACAACGCCAGCCTCAACATCGTCCTGTCTATCATCACGCCCGACGATTTCTACCGGGAAGCCAACCGGGCCATCCTGGAGCGACTCATCGCCCTATCGGACAAGGGGCTCCCGGTGGAGCTCCTGTCCCTGAGCGAGGAGCTCCAGAGAGCGGGCCAGCTGGACGAGGTGGGAGGCGTGTCTTATTTGTCCTCGCTCTTGGACGGAGTGCCCAAGAGCTTGAACGTCGAGTACTATGCGCGGGTCATCAAGGAAAAGGCCCTGCTCCGCCGGCTGATCCTCTCCTCGGCCAGGATCATTTCCTCGAGCTATGAGCAGAAGGAGGACGCGGACGAGCTCCTCAACGACGCCCAGGCGGCCATCATCGAGGTCACCGAGCAGCGCATCAGACCGGGATTCGTCCCGGTGAGCGCGCTGACCAAACCCACTCTGGACATGATCGGGGCCCTGGCCGAGAGGCGGGAGGCCGTGACCGGAGTGCCCTCGGGCTTCCGCGACCTGGACAATATCACCTCGGGCTTCCACGGCTCGGACTTCATCGTCGTGGCGGCCCGGCCTTCGATGGGGAAGACGGCCCTCTGCCTCAACATCGCCCATTACGTGGGGCTGAAAACGAATTACGGTGTGGGGTTCTTCTCCATGGAAATGGCCAAGGAGCAGATCGTCATCCGGCTTCTCTGTGCGGAGTGCCATCTCGATATCCAGCGGGTTCGGACGGGGTTCATCAGCGAGCGGGAGTTTGAGAAGCTGAAGATGGCGGGCGAGGCTTTTTCCCGAGCCAAGATCTATCTTGACGAGACACCGGCCCTGTCCCTCATGGAGATGAAGGCCAAGGCCCGCCGGCTGAAGATGGAAGGCCATCTTGACATCGTCTTCATCGACTACATCCAGCTTATGCGGGTCGGCGGTCGGTTCGAGAACCGAAACCAGGAGATGTCGTTCGTCTCCCGCTCGCTCAAGGAGCTGTCCAAGGAGCTCCAAATCCCGGTGGTGGGGATCTCCCAGCTCAGCCGCGCGCCCGAGAAGGGCCGCAAGGAGCCCCGGCCGCAGCTCTCGGACCTGCGCGAGTCGGGCGCCATCGAGCAGGATGCCGATGTGGTCATCTTCATCTATCGGCCCGAGATGTACCAGCCTAAAGACAGAGTGGATGAAAAGATCAAGGGCATCGCCGAGGTCAACGTGGCCAAACAGCGCAACGGCCCGACCGATCTCTGCCGTCTGGCCTTTGTCAGCAAATACGCCCGGTTCGCGGACCTGGAATTCCAGTACCCGGAAGTGTGAGGACCATGAATAAAACACACCATGCCTCTTTGCCGGCGGTTTTCTTGGGGCAGATGGGGGACGTCGGCCTGGTGCTGTTCAAGACGATCGGCAACCTCTTCGGGAAGCGGTTGGAACGAAAAATTTTCATACAGCAGCTCGAAGAGATCGGGGTGAAAACCCTTCCCGTGGTTTCGCTGACCGCGGCCTTCGCCGGGCTGGTCTTCGCGCTCCAGACCTATATCGGCTTTCACCGCTACATCGGTCAGGGGTCCGAGGCCTATGCCGGGCCGATCATTTCGCTCGGCCTGGCCAAGGAGCTCATCCCGCTGCTCGTCGGCCTGATGGTCGCGGGCCGGGCCGGGTCGTCTATGGCCGCCGAGATCGGAACGATGAAGATCACCGAGCAGGTCGACGCCCTCTTCAGCCTGGGAGCCGACCCCAACCGCTACCTGGTCGTGCCGCGGACACTGGCCTCGTTCATTATGCTCCCCATCCTGACCCTCTACGGCGACTTCATCGGCATCTTCTTCGGCTTTGTTTACAACGTGATCGCCATGGGAGTCAACGGCACCATCTACCTTCGCAACACCCTGCAGTACTTGGAGCTCTGGGACATAGCCGTGGGGTTGATCAAGGCCGCGGTCTTCGGCGTGGTCATCGCCGTCATCGGATGCTGGCAAGGGCTGGAGACAGAAGGCGGGGCTGAGGGCGTGGGACGGGCTACGACCCGGACGGTCGTCCTGTCCAGCATCACCATCCTCATCCTCAATTTTTTCCTGAGCAAGATGCTCCCCGCGACGGTAGGACTATGATCCGGATTATCAACCTTCATAAATCGTTCGGCCCGAAGAAGGTACTCCGCGGCGTGGACCTTGAGGTCCGCAAGGGCGAGACCATGGTGGTTATCGGCCAGAGCGGCTCGGGCAAGAGCGTCTTGCTTAAGCACCTCATCGGCCTGATAAAGCCGGACCGGGGTCAGGTGTTCGTGGACGGGCTGGAGATCAGCCGCCTCAAGGAGAGCGAACTGTTTCGGACGATGAAGAAGTTCGGCATGGTGTTCCAGGGCGCGGCCCTGTTCGATTCCCTGACCGTGGAGAAAAATGTGAGCTTCGGGCTGGAGCGCTATACGGATTATCCTCCGCAAAGAATCAAGGAGATCGTCCTGGAGAGCCTGGCCAAGGTGGGCCTCAAGAACGTCGAGCACCTCATGCCCAGCGAACTGAGCGGCGGCATGAAGAAACGAGTCGGGCTGGCCCGGGCCATCGCCTACCGGCCCGAGATCATCCTCTACGATGAGCCATCCACCGGAATCGATCCCATCCGCGCCGACGCCATCAACGACATGATCAACCTCCTCAGGCAGGAGATGAACGTGACCTCGGTGGTCATCACCCATGACATGGCCGGCGCCTTCAAGGTCGCGGACCGGATGGCCATGCTCTGCGGCGGCCGGATTATCCAGGTGGGGACGCCGGAGGAAATAAGGGCTTCGTCGAACGAGTTCGTCCAGCAGTTCATCCAGGGACATGCGAACGGACCGATCAAGGCCGTATAGAAAAACAGGAGAGTGCCATGAGCCGGCAAATGAAAATCGGAATCTTCCTGAGCGGCGCCTTTCTGATTCTCGCCATCTTCATCTTCATCATCGGCGACCTGTCCGTGCTCTTCCGCAAGCCGGGATACCCGCTCTTCGCCACATTCGATACCGTGTCCGGCCTGGAGCCCAACGCCGTGGTCAAAATGGCCGGCGTCAAGATCGGCTATGTGACCGACATCAGCCTGAAGGGTCAGAAGGCCCAGTTGAAGATGGTCATTTTCCCCGACGCCAAAGTCCCGAAAGGGTCGAAGGCGCTGATTGCCACCCTCGGACTCCTGGGGGAGAAGTATGTCGATATTCTGCCCGTCGAATCCGGAGCGTTCTTCAGCGCCGGCGAATCCATCGAGGGCGCCAAGACGGTTAGCTTCGACCAGCTGGGGGACCTGGTCGTTTCGGTGGGGAACGAAGTCAGGGATGTGGGCCGGTCCCTTCGAGGGATGATGGACGAAAATTCCAAGGCAAAATTCAGGGACCTCGTCGAAAACCTGACCTTGTTTTCCAAGGAGATCTCCGGATTCCTGAAGGCCAACAGGGATAATTTGGACGCCAGCGTCCTGGATGTCTCCAAGACCGCCCGGAACCTCGACGAAAGAACGGAGAAAATCGGCGGCGAGCTGGAGAAGGCAGCTAGCCTCGTCTGCTCCCTGGTCGAGGAAAACCGGGAAACCGTCAAGGCGGACCTGGAGAAAATCAGGGACTTGATCACCCGGATGCAGGAATCCGTCGACCTGCTGAACGAGACTCTCAAAAAAATCAACCGCGGGGAAGGAACCGTGGGGAAGCTCGTTCAGGACCCCGAGCTCTATAGCGAGGCCAAGAGCGCGCTCCAAGACGTCAGGCGCCTCTCCTCGCCGGTCGCCGGTATGAAGGCCTCTGTGAATGCCCGGGCCGACTACCTAGGCAAGAGCGAGAAAACGCGGGGCAGCCTGACCTTCAGCCTTTGGCCCGCGAAAGACCGCTTTTTCCAGACGCAGATCGTCCGTGACCCGAGGGAGAGCCGGTTCACCTATTCTCTCCAGGGCGGGCAGCGGTTCGGCGGTTTCGTGCCCCGGGCCGGGCTTATCGAGTCTACCTTCGGCGCCGGCCTGGATTATTACGCCTGGAACGACCGCCTGGCCTTTTCGCTCGACGCCTTCGACATCAACCGGACGCCCGGGCCCCATTTCCGTTTCTCGGCCCGGTATTCCCTCTATAAATTTTTCTTCCTGGCGGCCGGAGTCGATGATTTCAGCCTGGCCGCCAAACGCCAGATCTTTTTCGGGTTGGGAGTGGGACGCTGATGAGAGAGAAAACGGTCTTCATCTGCCAGAGCTGCGGCGCCCATTCGCCCAAATGGATGGGCCGCTGCTCGAGCTGCGGCGAGTGGAACACCTTCGTCGAGGAGATCGAGGAAGATGTCGCCGCGTCCGAAGATTCCTTCGCGGTGTCCGAGCCTATCCTCTATAAAGATATCAAGGAGACCCCGAACCAGCGACTCCTCATCCAGGCCGAGGAGTTCAACAAGGTCCTGGGCGGAGGCCTGGTCCTGGGGTCCCTGGTCCTGATCGGAGGCGAGCCGGGCATCGGGAAATCCACCCTGCTCCTCCAGGTCTGCCGGGATTTCGCCGCCCAGGGCGAGAAGGTCCTCTACGTCTCGGGAGAGGAATCCTTGGAGCAGATCAAAATCCGCGGAGACCGGCTGGGCGTGCGGGACGGTGATCTCTACCTTCTGGCCGAAACCCATCTGGAACGCATCCTGGCCCAGGCCGAGCGGGTTCAGCCCCGCGTCCTGGTCGTGGACTCGGTCCAGTGCGTCTTCTCGGCGAAGATGAGCTCAAGCCCGGGCACCATCAGCCAGGTGCGCGAAGTGGCCAACCAGATCTTCCGGTTCGCCAAGAAAAACAATGTCCCGTCCTTCCTCATCGGCCATATCACCAAGGAGGGATCGCTGGCCGGCCCCAAGTCCCTGGAGCACATGGTGGATGTCGTCCTGCTCTTCGAAGGGGAGCGGGACCACAGCCACCGCGTGCTTCGTGTCCTGAAAAACCGCTTCGGGCCCGTATCCGAGTTGGCCATCTTCGAAATGGCGGCGAGCGGGCTGCACGCCATCGCCAATCCTTCGGCTTTTTTCCTCAAGGAGCGGCCGGTCGAAGAGACGGGCAGCGTGGTCGTCTCGACAATCAAGGGAACGCGGCCGTTGTTGGCCGAGATCCAGGCGTTGGTCTCCCCCACGCTGTTCGCCGGCAATCCCCGGCGGATGTCCGTCGGGTTGGACCATTTCCGCATGTCCATGCTCCTGGCCGTCATCGAAAAAAAGACGGGCGCCAGTTTTGGCGGCGAAGACATCTACCTCAACGTGGCCGGCGGTCTGACCATCGAGGAGCCGGCCGCGGACCTGGGCGCGGTTATGGCGGTCATGTCCTGTCTGAAGAACAGGCCTGTGCCGGCGAAGACGGCGTTTTTCGGCGAGATAGGCCTCAGCGGCGAGGTCCGCTCGGTGGGCCAGGCTTTCCCCCGGATCAAGGAGGCCCATGCCCTCGGATTCGACACCGTCGTCCTCCCCCAGGGCAACATGGCGGGCCTGGAGAAAGAGGACCTGCCCCGCATGGCGCTCCTGGGCGTCCGCCACATCAAAGAAGCTTTGAAAAAAGTATTATTTTCACCTTCATCATAGAGGGGTTTCCATGAGCATTTTTATTTTTCGTTTCTTCATCATCGCCCTCATCACCGCCGCGGGATATTTCTTTCCCGTCTTCAGCCTTCCGCGGCTGTACTCGGCCGGGCTGGCCCTCGTGCTGGCCGCGGTCGTCATGTTCTTGGAGACGCGGGCCCGGAGAGCCCAGTTCAAAGTCATCTGGGGCTCCGCCGTCGGCACATTCGCCGGCGTGCTGATGGGATGGGGCCTGGGCGCCATTTACAGGAACGTCGCCACCGACCCCGTCACCGCGGCCTTCATCACCATTTTTTTCCTGATCATCACGCCCTACATCGGGTTCCTCATCGGGTCGCGCAAGTCCGAGTGGCTGGATCCGGCCCACTTCCTGGGTTTCTTCCAGGAGAAAAGCGTGGGCCGAAGCTACAAGCTGGTGGATACAAGCGTCATCATCGATGGCCGGATCGTGGACCTCTGCGATACGGCCTTCATCGAGGGCACGCTGGTTATCCCCCAGTTTGTCCTCAAGGAGCTCCAGCTGGTCGCCGACTCCGCCGACTCGTTGAAACGCCAGCGAGGCCGGCGCGGCCTGGACATCCTGGATCACCTCCAGAAATCCTCCCAGGTTTCGGTCATCATCAGCGAGATGGACTTTCCCGAGATCAGGGACGTGGACTCCAAACTTATCGAGATGGCCAAGCAGCTGGACGCCAAGATCGTGACCAACGACGTCAACCTGAACAAAATCGCCCGGCTCCAGGGGATCTCGGTCCTCAACATCAACGAGCTGGCCAACGCCCTGCGGCCTATCGTGCTGCCCGGTGAGGGGATGAAGGTTTTCATCCTGAAGGAGGGTAAGGAGAAGGACCAAGGAGTCGGTTACCTGGATGACGGGACCATGGTTGTGGTGGATAACTCGCGGCGGATGATCGGCCAGAACGTCGACATCACCGTGACCTCGGTTCTCCAGACCACGGTGGGCAAGATGATTTTCGGCCGGTACAACGAGGACGCCCGGTGAGCGGAAAGAAGGTTGCGGCCGTCCTCGCCGCGGCCGGCGGGGGGCGGCGCTTCGGCGCGGCCAAACAGTTCAGCCTGCTCAGGGGACGCCCCCTCTTGGAGTGGTCTTTGGCCCGGTTCGAGGCGCATCCCGAGGTGGACGAGATTGTCTTGGTGCTGCCCATCCCGGATGAAGCTCAGGAAAAGAAATACATAAGCCGGTTTCACAAAGTCAAGGCCGCGGTCAAGGGCGGCGCGAGGCGGCAGGATTCGGTCCGGAACGGCTTCCAGGCGCTCAATCCGGGAACGACCGGGATCGTCCTGATCCATGACGCCGCGCGGCCGATGGCCGATGCGGCCCTCATCAGTCGCGTCATTGAAGGAGCCCGGCGAGCCGGAGCTGCGGTTCCGGCCGTTCCGACCGAGGACACCATCAAGGAGGCCGAGGGCGGGACGGTCGTCTCCACGCCCGACCGGTCCAGACTCTTCCGCTGTCAGACGCCGCAGGGGTTTTCCTATTCCCTTCTCAAGCAAGCGCTCGAGAGGGCCGACAAGGAACGGTGGTCCGGGAATGACGAGTCAGGGTTTGTGGAGCGGATGGGCGCGGAGGTTATTCTCGTGGACGGGGACGTCCGGAACTTCAAGATCACCACGGCCTGGGACATGAAGATGGCGGAGGTGCTGCTTGAAGATTAAAGTCGGTTTCGGCTTCGATATCCACCGGCTGGAAAAAGGACGGACGCTTTATTTGGGCGGCGTGGAGATCCCCCATCCGGCGGGGCTCGTCGGCCGGTCGGACGGCGACGCCCTGATCCACGCTCTCGTCGACGCCCTGCTCGGGGCTGCCGGCGAGGGCGACATCGGGCAGATGTTTCCCGTGGATGACTCCCGCTATTTCGGCATCCGCAGCACCCGGCTCCTGGAAGACGTCATGCAGCGCCTGATCAAGAAGGGCGTCCGGATCATCAACCTGGATTCGGTCATCGTGGCCGAAGCGCCCAGGATGGCTCCATATATTAATAAAATGAAGGCGGCGCTGTGCCCGATCCTGGGCGTGGCTGAAGACGACCTGGGGATCAAGGCCAAGACCCACGAAAAGATGGGTGATATCGGCCGCGGCAGGGCCATCGCCTGCTGGGCCGTGGTGCTCGTGCAGATCAAAAAATCCGGGAAGGGCTAAGAAAAGGTTTTTGCTCCCCGCTCCGACGAACTGTTTCCCATTTATTAATCTGGTTGCCTAATGCGACACAGCCCGGGAGCGGTTCACCCTCCAAGTTGACTTGCCGATGGATTGGCGATATCCTCAGCGCATGTAACGAGGAAAGGAGGCCTCATGAAACGATCCGGTCTGATTGTCTGTCTTTTTATAATTGGCGCCGCAGCGCTGACGGTCATGCTGGCCCAGGAGGGCCGTAACTTCGGGCCCGTCGCTCCCTCCAAAGCCTATGTCGTTGGCGGCGTGCGGCACGGAGTCAGCTATTTTCCGCGCGTCGATTACCCGGAGACGCGGCCGCTCGTCCCCGGGGAAATGGATTTCAAGCACTATCATAAGTATGACGAGGTGATTTATTTCCTCAATAAGTGGGCCAAGGATTATCCCCATCTCGTGGACCTCTATTCTGTCGGCAAGAGCTTCGAGGGACGGGATATCTGGCAGATCACCATCACCAACAAGTCCACCGGCAAGGACACGGACAAGCCGGCCATGTACATCGAGGGAAACCGGCACGCGGGCGAGGTCACTCCCGCGGAATGCGCCTTGTGGGTGGCCGGGCATGTGCTGGCGAATTACGGCAAGGATCCCGAGATCACGCACCTCGTGGACACCAAGACGCTTTACGTGCGGCCGAAAAACAACCCCGATGGCTCCGAGCTGTACTTGAACACGGCCCTGAGCTTGCGGAGCACCGTCAGGCCGCATGACGACGACGGTGACGGCCTGCTGGACGAGGACCCCGCCGAAGACCTCAACGGCGACGGTTATATCACTCAGATACGGAAGAAGGTGGAGGACGGTAAGGGCGATTACGTCATCGATCCCCAGGACAAGTCGGGCCGACTCATGAAGCGGGTCGGCGCCGGAAAGGGCAATTACCTTATGTATCCCGAGGGCATCGACAAAGACGGCGACGGCCGGATGGACGGCATCGGCGGCCTGGATCTGCACCGGAATTACCCCGAGAACTGGCGACCCGAGCCGGGGCTTGACCTGACCGGACGCGGCTGGACTCAGGGCGGCGCCGGCGAATACCCGCTTTCCGAACCGGAAACCAGGTATGTCGTCCTATTCCTCCTCCAGCACCCGAACGTCTCGGCCGTCGAGACGATGGACACGACGGTGCCCATGCTCCTACGGCCGCCGTCCACGTCGAAAAGCGAGGAATCCATGTTCAAGGAGGACCTGGCGCTCTATAAATATTTCGACGAGCAGGGCAAGAAGCTCACCGGCTATGCCCAGGCCGGCGACGTCTACTGGGATTACTCGGGCGCCGGCCGCCGGCTGGCGGACGCCATCGCCGGCCGTCCGCCCGCTGAACGGGGCCGCGGGGGCTTCGGCGCTGAGGCCGCCCCCCGCCCACCCGAAGACCCGAAAGACATCACGGGTGAGCCGCTCTTCGGCCATTCCCCCGACTTCGGCTATTTCCAATACGGCGCCATCTGGTACGGCGACGAACTGTGGAACGGCGGCCGGGTGAAGGACTACAACGGCGACGGCCGGGTGGACGAGTACGAGCAACTGCGCTGGGTCGATGAGGAAACGGGCGGCAAGGCCTTTATCCCCTGGACGAAGTTCCAGCACCCAAAGTTCGGCGAAGTGGAGCTCGGCGGCTTCTGCCCCAAATTCTTCAGCCAGAATCCGCCGGCCAGCCATCTCGAGGAATGGGTCGTCAAGGAGGCGAACTTCAACCTCCTTCTCTACAAATCCCTCCCCGAGGGCAAGATCCTGTCGGTCGACGTCAAGCCGGTGAAGAAGGAAAAGGACACCTACGAGGTGACGGCCGTTTTCACCAACGAGGGCTTCCTGCCCACGGCCCTGGAGATGGCCAAGAGGATTAAGGTCGTGCGTCCGGATACCGCCGCTCTGTCGCTGGGCTCCGGCCTGGAGCTTGTCGGCGGCAAAGCCCGGGTGATCCTGGACTCCATCAAGTCCAAGGAGAAAAAAGAGGTCCGCTGGAAGGTCAAGGTCACGGGCCAAGGCGGCGAGGCGGATATCTCCTACTCGTCCACCCGCGGCGGTATCGACAAGAAGAAGATCAAGATCCCGAATTGAAAAGGACGCCTGGGAAAGCCGCGCTCCGGCCCGGCGCGCCGGGCTGAAACCGGGGCGAGCGAAAAAACGAGCCCTCTCTCCCCGCCCGTCAAGGGGAGGAGAAAGGGCTCGTTGTTTGTCCTCTATTGATTTGCCCGGACGGCCGTCACGCGAAGAAGTCCGAGGGCACGGTCCTGAGCCGGGCGATATCCCGGACTCGATCGCTGACGTCGAATCCCTTGGCGCACAGCGCGCTGCAGACGCCGCAGTCCCCGCAGAGAGTTTCGGGGAGGTCCAGCGAAGTCACCAGTTCGTGCGCCGCCTGAAGGTTCTTGTAACCGTAGGCATACATATAGCTCCGCATCAGCGAGGGGATGGGAAGCTCCTTCGGGCAACCGGCCAGGCACTGGCCGCATCCCTGACAATAAAGCCCGACCGATTCCCCGTTTCCCAGCCGCAGGTCCTTTTTCTCTTGGGAGGTCAAGGCCAGGCTTTCCATAACCGAGAGGTTGCTCTCGAGTTGGTCGAAGGTCGTCATCCCGGGAATGGCCGTACAAACGTTTGGGTCGCTCAGCACCCACTTGAGGGCTGCCTTGGCATTGATGGGCTGTTGTTTTTCTTTGTCCCAGAAAGCACCGGCCAGGGTTTTCATGGCCACGATCCCCAGCCCGGCGGCCGCGGCCTCGGCGATGGCCCTGCGGACTTCTCGGGAGTGGCCCTGTTGGAAATTGTAGGAGGTCAGGACCACGTCGTACGTTTTGCTCTCGACCGCGGCCCGGATGACCTCGGGCTCGTTTGTGTGGACGGACATGCCGATGAACCGGGCTTTGCCGGATTTTTTGACGGCCTCCAGGGCCTTGAGCATGGTTGCGGACAGGGCGTCCCTCCGCGTTGTGATGTTATGAAGGTAAAGGATCTCGACGTAATCCAGGCTCAGCCGCTTGAGGCTGAGGTCGAACATTTCAAGAAAAGCTCCGGGATCTGAAGCGGGGACCTTGGTGGCGATGACGAAGGAATCGCGCGGCCGGCCCTTGAGGACACGGCCGATCATCTCCTCGTTCCGGCCCCGCATATAACCGTGGGCCGTGTCGAGGTGGACGATGCCGGAGTCCAGGGCGGCCCGGACGAGGTCCGGATTGTCTGAGTTCATGACGCCCATGCTGATCACGGGGAGCTTGATCCCCGTCTTTCCCAGCGTCCGGGTGATCGTCTTGCGGTCCTTTTTCGACGGCGCCCGCCCCTCTTGTCCCTGGAGGACGGACGAGCCCGCTATCAGGCCGGCGGCGCCGGTCAGTCCGGTCTTGAGGAAAGCTCTTCTCTTCAAGCCTTGTCCTGAGTTTGTCATGTTGCTCCTTCTGATGGTTTAAGGGTGAAATATATTATGACAGTTATCACGGAAATGGAAACGCGATTCTCCGAACAGGGTCCGGGGAGCGATCGGCCCATCGTCTTATTAAACACATATATTATATATTATTTGTAGAGAATAATGTCAATGCGGCGGCCGGCTCGTGACATCTGACGCTTCCCGTGATCATCGAGAGAATGAACGGTGGATGGGCGACAGGGGGAGCGGTCGGACCGTTGGAAAGGGGAATGCGGAGCGTCTCCCCTCCCCTCCAAGGACGCCGGGGTCAGCCGCGTGTTTTGGAATCCATCCCCCGAGGACTTAAACGGGCTTTTCTTTCGGCGAGAATTGTGGTATCAACACCATGCCGTGCCGTTTGAGAGAGAAGAAGGCCCGGCCAACGGCGCAAAAAATGACGGAGAAAAAGAACCTCTTCTTGCGCATCCCCGAATTCCTGGGTCGGGACGGGGAGGTCTGCCTGGCCGTACTGATCAAGGCCAGCGGTTCCACTCCCCAGGTCCCCGGCTCCGCGGCGCTCTTTTCCGGGAGCGGCCTTCTCTTGGGGACGCTCGGCGGCGGGATCCTTGAAGCGGAGGCCGGGAAAAAGGCGGTCGGGACGCTGGAAAGCGGCGGCCGCCGTCCTCTCCTTCTCGAAATACGGCTCGAAGCCGAGTTCGGGGAGAAAAACGGCGCGGTCTGCGGCGGCTCGGCGGCGGTCCTCATCGATCCGGCCGTCCGGGAATCGGCCGCCGCGTTTATTGGAGCCAGGCGTTCCTTGCTGGATCGCAGGCCGGGCGTATTCCTCACCCTCATCGAGCATCCCTCCTCGCCGGAAATCCGCTTGTCGAGGCGCTGGGTTCCGGAAAACGATTTCGGGAATCTCGATGACATCGGCTTCCCCGGTTTTGATGACCAGATCCGCAAGGCTTTTACGGACGGCCTCCCCGGGTTATTCAGCCGTGTCGAGAGGGAAAAGGATTTTCTTCTCTTTGCCGAACCTGTTTTTCCGTTGCCGCGGCTGGTCATTGCCGGCGCCGGGCATATCGGCCAGGCCGTCGCCCGTCTCGGCAGCCTTCTGGACTTCGAAGTGACGGTCATTGACGACCGTCCTGAGTATGCCAACCCCGGACGCTTCCCGGATGCGGATCGGATCGTCGTGCAGGATATCGGCCGAGCGGTCGCGGAATTCCCGGTAGACCGGGACACCTATTTAGTCATCGTCACCCGAGGCCACAGCCGCGATGCTGATGCCCTGCGCGCCTGCGTCCGTTCATCCGCCGCTTACATCGGCATGATCGGCAGCCGCCGCAAGGTCCGCCTGACCCGCGAGGAATTCCTGAAAAACGGCTGGGCTTCTCCGGAGGAAATGGAAAGGGTCCGTTCGCCCATCGGCCTGGAGATCGGCTCCAAAACCGTGGAGGAAATCGCGGTCAGCATCGCGGCCGAGCTCGTGCTGGTGAGGAGTCAAAAGAAAGGAGCAGAATTCCGGGGACACGGGATATGATTAAAACCGAGGAAACATCTTTTTTTCTGTGATAACTCAGAAAACGAGGAATGGGTGGCGCGGCGGAGAGGCTCCCCGCCCGCCCGCTGAGGAGGGGCCCTTCTGAGGCAGGTTGCCTCGATGACGGACGGGGGGGCGCCGCGTCAGAACCCTGGCCGCGAATATGACCTTCATCATAGATAAAGGGATGCTTCTGAAAACAGACAATGAGCCGGAATAAGATGAGCATTTCATCCTTGAAATCCCCGGAAATCTGGGCGGTGGTCCTGGCCGCCGGCGAATCGAAAAGAATGGGAGAACCCAAGCTCCTCCTCCCCCTGGTCGGCCGGACGATGATCGAGGCCGTCGTCGAGCAGGCCTTAGCTTCGCGTGCGAGCCGGACGGCGGTCGTCCTGGGCGCCGAACGTGAAAGGATCGAGACGCAAATCCGCCGCTTTCCCGTGGAGATCGTCTTCAACCCCGATTATAAATCCGGGATGTTGAGCTCGGTCATCAGGGGGATGGCGGCGCTCCCCGGCTCGGCGCAAGCTGCCTTGATCCTCCTGGCGGACCAGCCTTTTATCACTTGCGGAGTCATCGATGCTGTTATCGCGGCTTATGAAGAAAATAATAAAGGGATCGTCCTCCCCGTTTATGAAGGCCGGCGCGGGCATCCGCTCCTCCTGGGCATGAGATACCGCGATGAAATCGGCCGGCTCAATCCCGAGATCGGTCTCAAAGAACTCCTCTGCAAGCATCCCGGGGACATTCTCGAGGTCCCGGTCCGGGACGGGGCCGTCCTCCGGGACATCGACGACAGGGATGACTACTTCCGGGCCAAAAAATAGCCCTCGCTCCGAAAAATGGAAGAAAACACTCCCGCTTTCGTCTAAAAAAATGACAAGGAGATACGAATGGAGGAGAGTGCCGGCCGGTCGCAAAATGACCCGGTCCGTGCTATAATAAAATATGGTTCATCTCCCGATTAGTTGGCAAAAGCTTGAATGATCTTCAAGGAGAAGTAACGGAGGTCATGGAAGCCATAGGCCTTCCGTTTTATGACTTTGATCTTGTTATTGACTCCTTCCAGCTTTC
>Ga0315288_10001850_pt1 | contig 27445 bp, 17 predicted proteins | sample YL17G11_20_MG_FD_203454 | JGI IMG/M metagenome (GOLD analysis project Ga0315288, IMG submission 203454) | Sediment microbial communities from Yellowstone Lake, YNP, Wyoming, USA - YL17G11_20 | ecosystem: Environmental > Aquatic > Freshwater > Lake > Sediment | place: USA: Wyoming | collected... | reverse complement strand
CCTGTGGTCGGGACCTGGAAGGTACATGTCAATGCTACGAACGTTCCGCAGGGCCCCCAGAAGTACGCCCTCGTCATCACAGGAATATTGTCAGGCTCGCCACCGTCCTCCCCGTTCCTGAACTCGCCCCTGTCTGGCGTCTACACCTCGGCGAGGCCCACCTTCAATATGACCACGAACGATGTGAACAACGACCAGGTCCAATACCGGATTGAGATCAGCAAGGACAACTTCAACACCATATTGATGGTCTACAACCAGAGCGCCGACCAGTCCGGCTGGACGAAGATGAATTACAACTCTAACGAGAACGCCCTCTACACTGTCAAGGTCGGCGAGGAGCTCAGCGACAACGTGAAGTATTACTGGAGGGCCTACGCCTGGGACGGCACCGGCTGGAGCTTCTCGTCCATAATCCGCAATTTCACCGTGGACGCCAAACCACCCACACCTCTCACGATCTCGATAAACAGCGGCAAGAACGCCACCAACACACGCCCGGTCACGCTCACGCTCTCATCGACGGACAGCTTTTCGGGCATGAGCGGAGGCCAGTCTGGGATGGACTTCAGCAACGACGGCCTCAGCTGGAGCAGCTGGGAGAGCTATTCCACGAGCAAGGTCTGGACGCTCGAGGACTTCCAGGGCCTTCACAGGGTATATTTCAGGAGCAGGGACAACGTTGGCAACGTGGCGGACCCTGTCAGTGCAACTATAATCTACGACAATGTCGCGCCGAACGGCCTGACAATGGCCGTCGATAACGGCGCCACGTACACGAAGGACGACAGAACGAACCTGTCGCTTTCCGGGTCGGACAGTACCTCCGGCGTATGGCAGATGTCCTTCAGCAACGATGGCAGCAAGTGGAGCGCCTGGGAGGACTTCGCCTCGTTCAGGAAGGACTGGAACATCACTGACGCGGCGAACGGCGGCAACGCGAACGAGGGAAAGAAGACCATCTGGTTCAAGGCCAAGGACATCGCGGGAAACATCGCGAAGAACATCTCCTCTTCGATCATTTATGACAAGCTGCCCCCGCAAGGCCAGATAATGGTCATCGAGGGCGGGAACCAGTACACGACGACAAGACTGGTCAACATGCAGGTCACTGCAACTGATGGGATATCTGGCATCGCGTTCATGGCCCTCGATACAAACGGCCAGGGCTTCGGGCCCTGGGAGCCGTACACCTCGTCCAAATTCATAGTGCTATCGCAAAAGGACGGCACAAAAATCATCAAGGTCAAGCTCATGGACGGGGCAGGCAATGTTGGTGCGAACCTCCAGGGAAGCATAATCTATGACGGCACGCCCCCTGCCAACGTGACCATTTCCGCGGTCAACATCACGAACGATGTCCATGTGACGGTCACGATGAACGCTGACGACGCCGTCTCCGGCCTCAAGGAAATGTCCTTCAGCTACGACGGGCAGCTATGGTCGGCCTGGGAGACCTGGGCCAAGTCCAAGGCATTGACGCTGCCCGTGGGCGACGGGACCAAGGACATCTATTTGCGGGTCAGGGATTCGGCGGGCAACATAGGCGGGCCTGTCAAGGCCTACCTGGTGTTGGATACGACCCCACCGTCACCGACCCTGATTGTGAACGGCGGCGAGGGATACACGAACTCGTCGACGGTTGTATTGACATTGGCATTGCCTGGCATCATCGACCTGACCGGCTACGGTGTGTCCCTGAGCAACGACGGTGCGACCTGGGGCGCAATCCAGCCGTTGAAGGCGTCCATGACGTGGATGCTATCGTCGGGCGATGGAGAGAAGAAGGTCTTCGCGCAGGTCAGTGACCCGGCCGGGAACGCCATGGAGGTCCAAAGCGGCATCATAGTTCTCGACATGACCGCCCCGAACCAGTTGGCGCTGAAGATCGATGGTGGCGCCAACTTCACCGTCTCGAGCCTGGTCCACTTGGACATCGGTTCGAACGACGAGTTCGGCCTGGCCTACATCTCATTCAGCACTGACGGGGTCGTTTGGGGCCCATGGGAGCCCTATGTCCCGACCAAGGACCTGGTGCTGCCCCAGGGGAACGGCGAGAGGACGGTGCACATCAGGATAATGGACCATGCCGGTAACGTGGCCATGGCCGAGGCAATGATAACCCTCGACCAGATCCCGCCGGAGATATTCTATCTCAGGATCAATAACATGTCCGAGGATTCGGTGGCCTACACAACGACAACCAACGCCGCATACCAGGTCTCGGCCTATGACGAAGGATCGAACCTCTCCGAGATGTCTTTCGGTTTCAATGGCATAACATGGGGCCCGTGGAAGCCCTACAAGCCGAAGGGCAACCTTGTCCTTCCGTCGATACAGGGCCCGGTGACGGTCTATATCCGGGTGCGGGACCACGCGGGCAATATCGGGAACACCTCGGCCACGACGGTCATCCTTGACTCGCAGCCGCCGGAGGCGGTGTCCGTCATGCTCAACAACGGAGAACCGACCACCAATCAGTCCCAGATGATACTGCGTGTATCGGCCGTAGACCTCACATCGGGGCTGGACGATTACCGCTACAAGGAAGGCGACCGGGACTGGTCCGCCTGGTTCCCGTTCGTGACCTCGAGGGCCATCAAACTGACCGACTCGGCGGGCGATAAAAAGGTCTATGTCGAAGTCCGGGACCGGGCAGGGAACGTGGTGCCTCAGGCCATGGTATCGATAACGCTGGTCAAGTCCGCGACCCTGCCGGACCTTTCAGTCAGCATAACCTCCGTGGGCGGAGGCCAGACCGTCAAGGGAACGGTCAGGATATCCGGGTCGGTCACCGGTGGAGAGCCGACCTCCGTGAAGATCAGGATCGATGGCGGCGCCTGGCAACAATGCGACGGCAAGTCCCAGTGGTCGTACACTTGGACGACCACCGGCATCTCGGATGGGACGCATACCATAGAGGTCAAGGCCAGCAACGGGGAGCAGGAGTTCAGCTCTGGCACCATGGCGCTTACAGTGAAGAATAAGCAGGTCTCGACCGAAACCCTCGGCGGGATGTCGATGACGGCCCTGCTCATCTTGATAATCATAGCTATAATAGTGAGCGCCATCGTCGGCGCGGCTGCGGCAGCGGCCATGAAGCCGAAGAACCCACCGCGTGGACCGGCAAGGGACTACGAGGAACCGAGCGCGGCAAGATCGGGCCGTTCCAGTACGGACCAGGATAGGCCACGAGAGGGCCGCAAGGCCAAGGGCCCCCCGTCGGCCTGCGCCTACTGCAACTATGCCATCGAGCCCCAGGAGCACTATGTTCGCTGCGCCCAATGCGGCGAGGCCTATCACGACGATTGCGCTCACAGCCAAGAGGGCAACTGCTCGAAATGCAATGGGCCTCTCTACTGATGGAGGGCTATGGTCAGAAAAAAGGGCCATCAACGGAACGCCGAGATGATGAGCTTCTGGCTTATAGCCTTGAAGGCATCCTCGACCTTGGTCCCTTCCTTGGCGCTCGTCAGGTAGTAGGTCGTCTCATATTTCTTGGTGAGCGCGTCCAGCTTCTCACTGTTGAAGTTATCGGCGCCCACGAGGTCGACCTTGTTCACGAGGAAGATGATGGGCACAGGGCCAACGGAATCCATGAACGATGCTATCCATGTGTTCAGGTTCTCGATGGTCTCTGGCCTCGTGGCATCGCATACCAGCAGGCCCGCCTCCGAGCCCTGGAAGTATGCCTTGTGGAATGTCATGAATTCCTTCTGGCCCAGGATGTCCCAGATGAGAATGGACAAGTGGATGGGTTGGTCGCCGACGGCGAACTCGAGGCTCTTCTTCGTGACCTTGGTGCCAATGGTCGGTATGTAGCTGTCATCAAAGACGTCGTAGACGTACTTCCTGATGAGGGAGGTCTTGCCCACGGCCGGGTCACCGAGGAGGCAGACCTTCTTTATGATGTTGATGGGCTCGCCCATGGTCACCGTCAATCCCCAAAAATGCATCCCACCTATTTAATGTTTTATTAATTTTTTCACCGACGGACGTGTGGTACACGGGTGCGCGGGTGGCCCATGGAAAAAGTATTATAACAATACAATAATACATGAAAAGTCGGGTCCAACGACCGACCATGTTCGGGGGCCGAACCATGGCACCACCTCCAAAACCAATGTATCCGCCTCCCCAGGGACCGCAGCCGGGATATTCCCAGGGCCAGCCCGGGGTCCCCCCACCGCCTCCGCCAGCAGGTTACAAGCCCATGGGCCCGCCGCCCGGTGGACCGATGCCGCCGCCGGCAGGATACAAGCCGGGCATGCCGCCCCAGGCGCCTGGAGGGCCTCCGCAGCAGCCTCCCGCGGGCTACAAACCCGGGATGCCGCCGCCGCCCCCGCATGCGGGATACAAGCCGGGCCCTGCGCCCGGACCACAGCCGGTCCATCCAATGGCCGCGCCCCCGCCGGGCGCCCAGCCGAAGCCGGCCCTGCCTCCTCCTCCTCCTTCGCACATGGTCGTGGCCAAGCCACCGCCGCCCAAGTCAATGGCACTAGTGAAGAAGCCCAAGACGCCGAAAAAGTTCCTGGACACACCCAAGAAGAAGATGGCGGTCATCATACTCGTCGTTGGCCTCGTCATCGCGATCGTAGGGTTCGTCTATCCATTCGCCTACTGGGCCCAAAAGAACGCCTATTCCTCTAGCAGCCTCAAGACCGACCAGGTCAACACAGGCACGCTTATACTCTACAACTCCTGGGACGCGGGCCAGATGATGTATGTCCACGACACAATCATCACGATAAAGCCGATGCAGGGAAACGTGTTCATAGAGGGCGTCACCTACATCGAGAAGCTCTCGCCATCGGGCACGGTCCAGAACATAGGGGACAACATCCTTATCGAGATCGGCAACGGTCAGTATATAATAGTCCCGATCCTCACCCAGCCGAACATCCACGAGGGCGACAACATTCTCGTCTACGGTACGATCAAGATGATAATCGGCAAGGACACGCAGAACCATGATGTCCGCCGGGAGATAATCCAGGCGGAGCCCGCTGACATCGAGAAGAACAGCATGGACACGAACTTCCTTGTGGTCGCGGCCGTGGGGCTCGTCATACTGTTCGTTGGCTTGGGCCTCTGGCTCTTCTTCGTCTACTTCCCCGAGGACACCGAGCCGCAATACAAGAACATCCACGAAGAACGGAAGAAGGAGTTCATGGAGCAGCTCGGCACGCAGACGCAGAAGAAGGAGTACGCGTGTCCCGTATGCGGCCTGAACATGAACTATAAGCCCGAGTTCGGGAAATGGTACTGCGAGATCTGCAACAAGCTCTACTGAGCACGTCACGAGGCCCTGGCGCCGACCAAGGGCCTCATTTCCATTTTCTTATATTTCGATAAGACCCCTATTATTGGGCCCGGGTTCTTGGTTAAAAGACAAGAAAAAGACCGAACTTAAAAACGAATACCGGAATTTATTTAAAGTAGAGACTGAATATGGAAAAATCGGTACTATAATATATATAGTAAAAGACCACGCCCGAGGAGAATGACATGGCAAAGACATCGAGCGCACCGACGGCTTCTAAGAAGGCCCCTGGGGGAAAGGGTGCGGTCGCCAAGGACAAGCAGCCCGCAAAGCCCGTGAAGAAAGGGGTCACGACCAAGGCCCAGTTCGAGGCTCCCTCGAAGAAGAAGACCCCAGCGGGGCTCATTGTAATACCCATTCTCTCCCTTGTGTTGTTCCTCTGGGTCCTCCTTTTGAAGCTGGACATTTTCCCGGCATTCTACTTCAAGTCCGATAACCAGGGTCCCGTTTACATCGGCGCATTATTGCAGCTGGTCCTGCTGGTGGTCCTTGCCGTGGCCTACTCCTCCAAGACGAAGTACGAGGAGGAGGAGATAGCCGAGCTCAAGAGGACCTACGTGTCCCCCGAGGAGCGCGTCGGGAACACGAAGACCGGCGGCGAGGTGGACGGCGAGGAGCTCGTCGAGGTCGAGACCGAGGAGCAGATGGAGGAGGAGGAGATGGCGGCCCCGCCCCTCAAGACCGCCCCTGAAACGCTCATCGATAAAGAGCAGGGTATCATAGAGTACCCGCCCCAGATAACGGGCGGCGTCTACAGCGACACCCTCATCCCCGTCGGTTCCCGCAAGCTTCTGAAGCTTAGGACAATCATAGCACGCTCCTGCATCATCTGCGACAAACAGATGGAATGCTGGCCCAAGGCCCGTCGATATGTCTCGAAAGAGGATTTCAAGACCAACATCGAATGCAAGGGAGGCCTGCGGCGCCTAGGGGTCAAGGATATATAGATGTTCTGACTTATGCACCAAGGCACATCGTGATGGGCCAAGCCGTTTCATCGATGGTCTTGGTACCCACGAAAGGAGAGTAAAACGATGGCAAGGATGCACTCGAGAAGGCGGGGGAAGTCTGGCTCCACAAAGCCGCTCAGGACGGAGCCACCGGACTGGGTCACCATCCCGCAGAAGGAGATAGTCGACATCATTGTCAAGCTGGCCAAGGCCGGGACCTCGAGCGCGAAGATAGGCCTCGTGCTACGGGACCAGTACGGCATCCCGAGCGTCAGGCTGGTCATGGGCAAGAGCCTTCTCAAGATAATCAAAGAGAACGAGGTCATGCCCAAGATACCCGAGGACCTAAGCAGCCTGATGAAGACGGCGGTCAACCTCTCGAGGCACCTGCAGAAGATGCCCAAGGACCTGCACAACAAGAGGAACCTGTACCTGATCGAGGCCAAGATACGCCGGCTCGTGAAGTACTACCACAGGATGGACAGGCTCGACAAATCCTGGTTGTATTCGCTCGACAACGCGAAGCTGCTCGTCGAATAGGCACGGACCTTTCCTTTGAGCATTTCCATTTCATCAGCCTGGGCCAGGGCCGGTCTCAAGGCCCGGTGTACTCTTTTCTGCGCACCTCGAGGATGGTGTTGGGCTCTTCCCAGCATTGTGGATAATCCTTTTCGCTGATGACCTTGGACGGCATGGCGGCCAGCTTGGCCGCCGTGAGCTCCTCGGTCTTTTTCTTCCGCAGGTTCAAGATATAGACCTTCTTGACGTTCTTGTCCTTGAACAGGGCGGCCATTGTTTCCGGGGCCACGGGGCGGAAATGCGACAAAAGGATTATTCCTTCGGTCTTCCCCAGTTTGGTCCTGAAGAGGTCATCGAGCGGCCTACAGAGCCCGCAGACCTGGTCGTAGCCGCCCGGGGCCGTCGGGTCGAACATCTCCTCGAACGAACGGCAGACCGGACAGGTGCAGCATGTCTCGCAGTCCGAATGCCCGCCGGCTTTAAGGAAAGATGCCTTCACGCTCGATACGAGCTTCTCCTCATAGGCCTTCTTCCACCGGCCCTGGGGATAGATCGCAAGGCAATAATGCTCGTCGAAGTCCTTTCTGGCCATGATGACCACCTTATCATTCCATGATATCCAAATAGGGTTATTTATTTTCGATTGACCTAGACTCCATTATTTTAGATCGCGGTGGTCGTCTTTGTCAAGTCCACATGTGGATACCTATGCTCTGTTGACGGACCGAAACCTTAAACTATCTCGTTCCAGTTAGGTGAGTTTCCCTATAGAATGGATACCTCTCATGATTAGACCCCAGGATGGCGTTCGATGACCGCGGAATCGTTACCTACCAACATGGTCCGTTTCTTCGAAAGGGTAGACCAGGTCGTCAAGACGTTGAGGGCCTTCAACGGGAAGGTCCGGGTGATATCCCACTACGATGGGGATGGCATCTGCGCCGCGGGCCTCACGACACGGTCCCTAATGGACGCCGGGATACCTTTCCACACGACCATGATCCGGGACCTGGACAAGAACTTCGTGCGGGCCCTGGCCGCGGAGCAGAACCGGATGGTGGTCTTCTGCGACATGGGCAGCGGCCAGATAGACCTACTCGAGCAGCTGGACGCGTCCATAATCGTGTGCGACCACCATAAACCGCTACGGGAGTCGAAGAAGGTCGTCCAGCTCAACCCCCATCACTTCGACATCGACGGCACCTACGAGGCCTGCGCTTCGACGCTGGCCTTCCTTATCGCCGAGAAAATGGCCAACAGGCCCGAGGACCTCTTTGGCGTGGCCCTGGCCGGCATAATAGCCGACAAGCAACATCTAGGCGGCATCACGGGCGTCAACAAGTACCTCCTCGAGAAGTACATCGCTAACGGGATCATCAAGCCCGAGCCCTCCATCCAGCTCGAGGGCCCGAACCTCCTCGACGCGATCAAAGACTCGCTCGAGCCGTTCTTTAAGGGCGTCGCTGGAAGGCCCGAGGCGGCCAAGGCCATCTTGGCCAAGGTCGGCATAGACCCATCCGCGAAGCTCGAGGAACTGCACACCGAGAAGATGACGGCCTTGTCCTCGCTCCTGATACTTCATCTGCTAAGACAGGGCGTTTGGTCCGTGGTTTGCGAGGACTTCATCATCGATAGGTATTTCCTGGAACCGTTCGGCGTCTACGCCCAGCAGCTGGCGGCCATAGTGAATGCCTGCGGCCGGCGGGACGAGGAGGACACGGGTCTAGCCATATGCCTAGGCTCGGCCGAGGCGCTCAAGCACGGGAAGGAGCTGCGCGAGGAGCATAGGAATGGCCTCCGGAAGGCCATGCTGGAGCTCGAGAAGCAAGGCCCCATCGCCCGCCAGCACCTGCAGTACTTCTACTGCGACGACCCCGCCAGGGCCGGGGCCCTCGCCGGCCTCTGCATGACATACCTCTTCGACCAGGGAATGCCCACCTTCGCGCTGTCGCGCTACGAGAAAGTCATCAAGGTCTCGACCAGGGGGACGCGGCGCCTTATTTCCAAAGGCCTCGACCTGGCCGAGGCCTGCAGGAAGGCCGCGGACCGGGCAAAGGGCCAGGGCGGTGGCCATGCCATAGCCTCTGGTGCCACCATACCTTCCGAGGGCGAGGAGGAGTTCCTCGCGGCGGCGGATGCAATAATCGGCGATCAATTCAAAAATAAGAAAGTGGACCGGACCTGAGCCCCTTCGGGCCCGGCCCGGTCCTTGGCTCCACTCCTTTCGCGCTCACAGGGCGTTCTTGTTCGTGAACACGTAGATCTTTCCCGCCATCGGCTTGCTTCCTCCGGCGTCCGTCGTCCCGAAAATAAGGTCGGTGAACCCGTCATTGTCCACGTCGGCCATGACGAGGCTGTCCATGTTCACCTCGCCGACCTTGGGGGACTTCCACAGCTGCTGGAAGACCGTCTGGTCAGTGTTGTAGCAGAACACGTAGACATAGCCCTCGTAGTTGTCGTTCGCGTCCTTCTTGGTCCAGGTTCCGACGGCCATCTCGAGGTTCGCTGTCTTGTCCAGGTTCCCCAGGGCCAGGGCCATAACAGCCCCGATGTTCACGCTCTTGAACTTCTGGGCGTGGCTCTGGCCGTTCAGGACATAGAAGTACCCCTCGGGGTTGAGTATGTTCGGGTTCACGGCGTCCTCGGTCTCGTTGTAGTCGACCCCGAATATGATTTCGTTTATGCCGTCCAGGTCAGGGTCGGCTACGGCGACGCACGTGACGGCGCCCAGCTCGGCCGAGGTCCACTCGTCGACCATGAGGCTCGACAGCACATGGATGTGCCCGGTGTTGTGGCCCGAGGGATTGGGCAAGCTGTTAATCTCGCCTACCACCGCCTCCTTGCTCAGGTCCTTGTCCGGGTCGGCCACGAGGATGTCCAGGACCATGCCGAGATTGCTGTTCGTGTTCTGTATCACATAGCTCGCGGTATAGCCGATGACCAGTGCGCGGCCATGGAAGCTTTTTGTCGACAGGTCGTAGGTGTCGACCGTCCCGATCACGGCCTCGACGGCGGTATCCCCGTCGATGTCCGCTATGTCTATGGCCCTGCCATATCCACCAAAGTTGGCGGATATCCATTCCTGGGTGTAGGTGTTCCCGTTCCAGCTGTAGATGGACACGTTGCCGTAGTAGTTCAGTACGGCTCCCGCCGGGAAGAAGGTGTCCCCATGGGGCGCGACGATCTCCAAGGTCGTGTCCCCGTCGATATCCCCGATGCCTATGCACAGGAACTCGCCGACGTTCGCGCTTGTCCATTCGGTGGTGTGCTGGCCAGACCCGCCGAAAATATAGACGTATCCGTTGTACTTCTGGCCGGCCCCCTGGGACTGCAACGACTTGACGGTCCCCACCACTATCTCCTTGGTGCCGTCCTTGTCGGTATCGCCGACCTTGATGTCCAGGACCCTTCCGATGTCGACCGACTTGAATTCCTCGTTGTGGGTCGTCCCATCGAATATGTATAGGTATCCTGTGTAGACAGTGCCGGTGTCGCCCTCGATAGAGCCGGTGATAATCTCTTTGGTCCCGTCATTGTCCACATCGTCGACGATGATGGGCCCGGTCCAGCCGAGCGGGTTCGACTGCCAGATCTGGGTGATGTTCACGTCCACCTGCACCAGGGCCTGGGCGTTCAATGTGCCGTCCGTTACGGTCAACGTGGCCGTGAAGGTCCCGGGCTTGGCGTAAATGTGCGTCACTATCTTGCCGGCCAAGTTCGAAGTGCCGTCCCCGAAGGCCCAGGTGTATGTAAGCACATCCCCATCCGGGTCCGACGAGGCCGAGGCATCGAACTTGACATCGAGGCCTATGCCGGGCTTGGTCATGTTGACCGTCCCCTTGGCAATGGGCGCCCGGTCCAGGTTCGTGACCGTGACGGTCCACGTCCTGTTGGCCGAGCCGTTATGGTTGTCCGATACGACGACCTTGACCGTGTGGGACTTCTGGCTCGGGTTCCCCATGGTCCAGTCCGGTGTGAACGCGTAGGCAGCCGATGTCTTGCCGGCCTGGGCAGTGCCGTTCAGGTACCACAGATAGGTCATTGGGTCGGCGTCCGGGTCCACGGCCGTTATTGTGAAGTTCTGGATGCTGTTCTCGGGCACTGTGGGGTTGGTCTTGGGCGTGTAGTCCGTTATCTGCGGGGCCTGGTTCAGGTTGCCAACGGTGACCGTCCATTCGGAGCTGTCCGAGTCGATGCCGTCACTGACCTCGACACCTATCTTGTGGTCCCCGGCGTCTGAGAGGGTCGGCGTGTAGTTGAAGGAATTGGTGGTAGAACCGGGCTGGACCACATCGTCCAGCTTCCAGGCGTAGGTCAGCGGGGTGCCATCAGGGTCGATCGCCGTGATGGAGAACAACTTCTTCTCGATCTCGAGTATATTGATGTGGATGGAGATCGGGTTGGCTACCGTAATTATCGGGGGCCTGTTCTTGTTCGTGACCGTCACGTTCCAGGGATGCTCGGCGATGCCGCCCTTTCCGTCGGAAACAGAGACCTTGAGCACATAGGTGCCGGAGTCGTTGTAGCCCGGGTTGTAGTTGAACGAGGCAGCGATCTGGCCCGCCACGACTTTTGTGTTCAGGGACCAGCTGTACTTCAGCGGGTCGCTGTCCGGGTCCGAGGCCGTCACAGTGAATGCCTGCGTGCCAATCTCCTCCATGTTGACATCGCCCATGTTCGGGCTGAAGGCGCTGATTATCGGAGGCTGGTTTTTGTTCGTGACGTTGACGGCCCAGGTCTTGAATATTATGCCGCCCTTCCCGTCGTTCACCTTTACCGTCACATTGTGGACGCCGTCGTTGTCCTCAGCGTCTTCGTAGGACGGCGTGTAGTGGAAGATCTTGCTCGTCTCGCCGCTCTGGTCCTGGTTGTCCACGGACCATTGATATTGGAGGTTGTCGTTGTTCGGGGCGTCCGAGGCGTTCACACCGAAGTCCGTTGTGACCATCTCAACGACCGTCGGTTTGTCCGGAGGATAGAAGGAGTCGATCTTCGGCGGCCTGTTCGTCACAGTGAGGTTTATACTACTGAAGCTGAAGGTCTTTTTATCATAGACCAAGAGCTTGACCATAAATGTCCCGTCGGTCTCGAAAAAGTGTGTGGTCGTCTTGGTGACGCTCTTCGGCGGCGGAGTCGTAGAGTCACCGAAGGTCCATTCAAACTGCAAGGTGGTGTTGTCATCCTTGTCCAGGTCGTAGCTCTTCGATGCATCGAAGGTCAAGAGCTCCTTGTGGGTCGGGTTCAGGTCGCTCACAGTGAATATGGCCTTCGGGGGGTTGTTCTTCTTGGGTTTGGAGGTGCTCGTGCATCCGGCAAGGGCAACTCCAATGAACAATATCACCACTATTGCTGCAATCAATTTTCGCATGTAATTGCCTCCACATCCTATATAACGAACTTCGTAATATTAGACGATTCATGACATTATCCTTTCTGTATATAATTATTATTGTCATTATTGACGAAAGGCCCTATTCGGCCCGAACCGCCATATTCATAAGATGCATAGCGCCCCGGCCCTCTATTACGGCCATACCACAAAATATAAGAAAACAACACAGGATAGTAAGTTTCCAGAGGTCAGATGACAAATGGTCTGGAGCGGCCCCAACTTCGACAGGACCACCATCGCACTTCTATTGGTGGCCCTCATGCTGGTCCCCGGCGGCACGATGCTAAAGATGCCGGTCCAAGGACAGTCCCCAGGGTCCACACCGAACGGGAATGGCCCCTGGTGGGTCCATTGGTCGAGGGACATGGATGGCAACCACATCGACAGCGAGCTCGAACATATTCTCGACAATAACGCGCCGACCTCGAAGATACGGGTCCTTTTGGACTACGGCCACAGGCCAGGGGCCAAGGAGCTATCTGTCCTGGAAGAACAGGACATCAACATCGTCTATGCCTGCAAGTACATCGATACGGTGATAGTCCAAGTGGAGGCCGGGAGGGTCTACGACCTCACGGCCCTGCCCGGCGTCGTGATGCTTGAAGCGGACCTGCCCATCGAGAGCACCCTGGATTCGGCCGAGAGGTCCGTCGGCGTTGATGTGATACATGGCAACTGGTCCTATAACGGGGACGGCGTGGTCATAGGAATAGTCGATACCGGCATTGACATCAAGCACATGGGCCTCGATGACCTTGACGACGTCAACGATACCTACGACCCGAAGGTCATCGGGTTCTACGATGCGAAGAACAATCCCAACGTGCTGGACGGCAGCTATACACCTTATGACGATGACGGGCATGGCAGTCATGTGTCGGGCATCGCCTCCGGGACGGGCGCTGGCAGCCAGAACTACAAATACGTGGGCGTGGCCCCGGGAACGAAGCTCGTGGGCATCAAGGTCCTCGGCCCAAGCGACAACTCCATGTCCGATGCAGAGCGGGGCCTCGAGTGGGCCCGGGACAACAAGGAGAAATACAACATCCGGGTCCTGAGCCTGAGCTTCGGGGCCATTTTCACGGGCGGGTCTTCGAACGACGGGACCAGCTCCATAAGCCGCCTCTGCGACGGCCTCGTCGAGGACGGTTTCGTGGTCGTGGTGGCGGCGGGCAACAGCGGCCCGCGGCGCAAGACCATCGCGCCGCCGGGGGACGCCAGGGAGGTCATCACGGTCGGGAACGTTTACGACGACCAATCGCTGAACCCCTCCTCGTCGCGTGGCCCTGTGGGGTCCTGGACTGACAACTACATCAAACCCGATGTATGCGCCCCGGGGACCGACGTATTTTCGGTCCAGGCCAACACCGTCAACAACTACACTTCCCTGACGGGCACGAGCATGTCCGCTCCGTTCGTGTCCGGGGTGGTGGCCCTCATGCTTCAAATCGATGGCTCGCTCTCGCCGCCAAAAGTCAAGGACATGCTGGCCTCCACCGCCGGCGGTGAGGTCATGACACCGTTGGAAGGCTCGCCCAACAACGATTACGGCTTTGGCGTGATAAGGCCGTTGGACCTCGTCACCAACATGACCAATGGCGAGAAGCCACCTACGGTGACGGTGGACAGCATCGAGCCCTTGGTCCGAGGCAAGGTGAGGATCACTGGCTCGGCACATAGCGACGCCGGGCCCATACTCGCGGTCGAGGTCGAATTCGGATCGGGCCAATGGGAAGGGGCCAACGGGGACGAGAATTGGCAATTCGACTGGGACACGACTACGGTCCAGAACGGGAACGTGGAGCTACGGTTCAGGTCCTATGACGGCAATCTCTACAGCGTCATCACTAGGAAGTATGTGGCGGTCAATAATATCCAGATAAACACGAGCCTGCCCGCGGGCGCAACCTTCCTTGGCAACTCATCCTTCAAAGGGACCACCCACGGTCTCGTGGTGAAGCGTGTCGATGTACAGATCGACGATGGGCCGTGGAACCCGGCTGGGGACACAAGCGTCAACAAGGACTGGTCCAGCTGGGAGTATGGCTTTAACACGAAGAACCTGAAGTCCGGACGGCACCAGTTCACCATCAGGGCATTCGATGGCTACGCGTATACCGTTTCCAAGGCCTACGAGTTCGCAGTCCAGGAAGTGAAACCGCCTGGACTGAAGGTGACCCCGGGGTTCGAGCTGCCGTTGCTCATCATGGTCTTTGCGATCGTGATATTGTTCAGGTACAGGTTAAAAAAGCTCAAAGGATAGGGCTTGCGGGTCATCCCGCCGTTCGCATGCAAGAGGAAATAAGGCTAGATAAGGATTGTATCTGCACGAAATGAGTTGAGGCAACAATGACAGGCCAGAATAGAAAAAGGACGGTCACGACCGGGGACCGGATCAGAGAGAACCTCCCGATGCTCACCATGTGGGCCCTGGGCGCGATAATTCTCGCATACTTCGGTTGGCTCGCGTCGCTGACGTACCTGGTCTTTTGCGCCTTCTCCATCATCTGGTTCGTCAGGTTCATATGCAGCTATTGCGTGAACTCGAGGACCGGCCGATGTGATAGTGGCCTTGGGAACATCTCAGCAGCGCTCTTCAAGAGCAATCCGCCCAGGTTCTTCCGACGGCAGTTCCACAGGAACATCGCCATCCAGTTCCCGATATGGTTCGTGCCGCCTATCGTGGCGGTCTATGCCCTTCTAACGGATTTTTCCTACGCGATGCTCGCACTGCTCGTGATATTCTCCATAGTGGCCTTCGGGGTCCTTCCATTGACCGCCCAGAAGAAGACCTGCGACGATTGTGCGATGAGGGGGGTATGTCCATGGGCCAAGACGACCGACGGAAAACACCGGAAGAGTCTCAAGGCCCATCATGAAAAGGGACCCGCCACTTCCGAGGAATGACAATCAAAAATCGTACTATAAAGATAATAACCCATTTTACGCTTCTCTGTAGCGTTCATCATGCCGAACCCGGGAAAGGGCGAACACGGCCGAGCCAGGAGGCCGGACCGCATATTCACCGAGAGGAACTTTCTCGCAGGCCTTCTTGTAATTTTTATAATAATGACCATCTGGATCATGGCCCTTCCATACGACCCCATGAATGGAGATATAGCCGATGCGACCACCAACGCTATCTGGAAAGAATATTACAAGGAAGGCAAGTTCGCGGTCCCGTACGACCAGTGGAAGGCCGACAAGAGACCTGACACGCAGAGCGTCGTTGTAATGTTTGGCGGAAAGCCCTACGTGGTAAATGAGAAAGGGCCAGTGCACGCGCTGTTCCTCGTGGTACTTGGCCCTGCCGCGGGAACGTTTTTTGCGGCCATCGCGACGATGTCCACGTACATGCTTGGTCGCCGGGTCTTCGGCTGGCAGGTCGGCGCGGTGGCCTCGCTGCTCGTCCTGACCAATCTTTCGATCATGGCGATGTGGTACAAGGACTACTGGGTGGATGCCTCGACCGTACATTTGCTGATACTGTCGATGTTCCTGTTCGTGGAATCCGGTATCCGGATGAAGGTCTACCTGGAAAAAAAGGAGAGAACGAGCCTGCTGTCCTCGGCGATTATTGGCCTGGGCGGCGGATTGGCCTTTGGCGCATCCATAGGTACGCGTTACACGGTCGCTATCGTGGTCGTTCCCGTAATCGTCTATATCTTCGCCGTCTTCTGGAAGCACATGGTCCGGTCGGTCAAGAAACGGGACCTGAAGGCCGTCGGGAGGAACATCAAGCACATGACGATGTACCTCTTGCCCTTCGTCCTTGGCTTGCTGCTGGTCCTCATCCCGTTAATGAGCTACAACAACACCTATTTCGGAGGACCTTTCAGGTCCGGCTATGATGCGACATCGTTGATGGACTATTCGCGTTCCCAGGGCCACATTAACCCTAGGAACCAGACGGACTACCTTTCGGGGGACCCGTCGGGCAAGATCGGCTATATCTTGCACAACAGCGTGGCCCTGGCCCCAGTTATCTTCATCCACATGATGTGCCTGCTCTTCGTTCCGATCGCGATGTGGAAATTGTGGAAACGGCCCATTTTCTACCTACTGTTCCTTTGGGGCCTGCTCATCATGCTCGGCTTCTACTCGATGTCATGGGTCGATAAATATGCCAATATACCGTTGATACCGTGGGAACCGAGATACCAGATGCCAGCCCTCGCGCCGTTCGCACTTCTTGGGGCTTATGGGATCTGTGCCGTGGCCCGGGCCATCAAGCATGGAACCGGACCCAAATGGAAGGATGTGAAAGGGCCACTGTTCGCGATCATCGTGGTCGGTATCATCATGTTCCTGAATATACTCCCCATGGAAGGATACTTCAGGGAAGTCCGCGCCGGGAATTTGGTACAGGGCAATCCGCCAGGCCCCGGTCAGCCCCCAGTTGTGACCATAAAGCAGTTGCATATCGGAGGCAAGCAATTCGTGCAGAAGCTTGTAGCGGTCCGCATGGCCAAGATAATCTCGATGGTGAACGATAGCAATGGCAACGTTCAGCGGTTCGATATCCAGGACCAAAGCAGTCCTCCGACTTTGGCGGTGACCCCGATCAACTTCTCTCCGGGTACTTTGACGAACATCACGGTTGGGGACAAGGTCACGATTATTGGCATGTTCCAGTGGCAGGACGCGGACAACGACCAGATAATCGACCCGGGCGAGCCTGTGCTGACGGTCAAGAATGGCACGATGGATAGGATCATCATCGAGGGCTAGGTCCCACGGTAATGGACATCACTTGCACACGTTCTTCAGGGCCGCCCTCAGGAGGCCAAAGTGCAGTGGCGAGGGCTTTCCCGGCCTGGACTTGAACTCCGGGTGGAACTGGCAGCCGAGGAAGAACGGGTGGCCTTTGAGCTCCATCACTTCCATCCTCGTGCCATCCTTGGACCTGCCGACGAACCTGAGCCCGGCCTTGTTTATCTTTTCGATGTACTTCGGGTTGACCTCGTACCTGTGCCTGTGCCTTTCCGAGATGATGTTATTTTTGTAAAGTCTGGCTGTGATGCAGTCCTTCTCGAGGAGTATCTCATGGGCGCCGAGCCTCATGGTACCGCCCATATCCACAACACTGCCCTGCTCCGGTAGAAGGTCGATGACCGGATGGGGCGTGCTCGGGTTCAGCTCCGAGCTGTTCGCGTCCTCGAGCTTCATGACCTTCCGGCAGTAGGCTATGACGGCCAGCTGGAAGCCGAAGCAAATGCCGAGGTATGGTATCTTCTTGTCCATCGCGTAGTTGGCGGCGATGATCTTCCCCTCGGACCCCCGGGCGCCGAACCCGCCAGGCACCAGGATCCCCTGGGTCCCTTTCAGGAGGGTGAGGCCCTTTTTCGGGTCCTCCTTCGGGTTCTCCAGGTCCTCGGCCTCGACCCAGTTGATGTTTACCTTGGCGCTGCACATCGATCCGGCGTGGTTGAAGGCCTCGATGTGGCTCATGTAGCTGTCCTTCAGGTGGACGTACTTGCCCACGAAGGTGATGTTCGTGGTCTGCTTGGGGTTGACGATGCGGTCCACCATGCTGGTCCACTTGGTCAGGTTCCCCTTCTTCGCGGGCAGGTTGAACCTCTGGAGTATACGGTCTGCCGCCTGCTGCTCCTCGAGGACGAGGGGGACCTCATAGATGGTCCTCACATTCGGGGCCGACAGGACGTTCTCGGCGGGGACATTGCAGAACAGGGCTATCTTTTTCTTGGACTTCTCGGTTAGCATTTCTGAGCCCCTGCCGACGATGAAATCGGGTATTATGCCTATGGCCCGAAGCTCCTTCACCGAGTGCTGGGTCGGCTTGGTCTTCTGCTCTCCGACGACGCTCATGATGGGCACGAGGGTCGTATGGACCACGATGGCGTTATCGTGCCCCACCTCGACCATGAGTTGCCTTAAGGCCTCGAGGAAGGGGGCCGACTCGATGTCTCCGACGGTGCCCCCAAGCTCGATTATGCACATGTCGGCCTTGGAGTTTCCGGTCACGAAGCGTATCTGCCGCTTTATCTCGTCGGTGATGTGCGGGATTATCTGGACCGTGCTCCCGAGGTAGTCTCCGTGCCGCTCGTGCTGTATGACGTTAAAGTAGACCTTCCCGGTCGTGATGTTGTTGTCCCGGCCCATGTTCACTTCCATGAACCGCTCGTAGTTGCCGAGGTCGAGGTCGACCTCGCCACCGTCATCCAGGACGTAGACCTCTCCGTGCTCGTACGGGTTCATGGTGCCGGCATCGACGTTCAAGTACGGGTCGATCTTGATGGCCGTCATGCTGTAGCCACGGCTGATCAATAACCTACCGATGGAAGAAGCCGTGATGCCTTTACCAAGTCCCGAAAGAACGCCGCCCGTGACTATGATGTATTTCATGCACCATCACGGGGTTGGCCAATCATGTTAGGCGTTAATTAATATTGTGTAATGAAACACATTGAAAAATTGGCCTTCGGGCATCCTTCCAGATGCTTCCAATCATGAATCTAACGATAAAAAAGCATACAACAATTTATAAAAGTAAATATAAGGGGTCTTATAATGTCTATATTGAGGCCGTAAAGGCCGGATGAGGTATTGGTGGGGGTCGGATGAGGTATTCCAAGGGGTTCTATGCACTGGTCTTGGCGGTGCTCCTGATCATCTCATCGGTCCCGCTGGGCCTGAACGTCCAGGCAGCGACCGGTTCGGCCGTCTACATTTACGGGAACCAGGTGACGATCAAGGTCTATCCGACGGGAAGCTTCATCGTGAATCCCATGGACTTCCCCTCGCGCTTCTCGGACTCGTCGTCCTTTTGGTCCTTCAACATCGATGGGAAGATAACAACGACCTATAACCCGCTCACATTGGACCATGTCGTCACGCCCGTGAGGTTGACCCAGGACGGCGCCATCAAGGTCCAGTACATCCTCGAGGGCGAGGTTGTCGTGGACGTCACCTACCGCGAGGCAGGGCCCTCGACCTGGATATCGGTCACCTACATTAACATCGGCCTAAACCCGCACACCGTCGGCCTCAGGTATTTCTATGACCTGAACGGCAAAAGCGTCATGCCCTATGGCGGATCGGCCCCGACGACCGAGGAGACCTATTCACTGCCATTGTTCCCGCAGATCGATGTCATGGAGGGCGCGCAGAGGCAGGGCCTGGTCGCCCTGTCAACCACCTATGGGACCACTGCGCCAACGAAGGTCACCATAGGCTCCTGGGACACGACCTGGGCCACCAACTGGGAATACGCAGCCAACTCGAGCGTCCCGGTGGGCAACCAGCCGACCCTGCTCGTATACTGGGAGAACATGAACCTGCCCGTGAAGGGATACGCACGGGTGAACCATGCTTTCGGAGGCGGCGCCCCGTCCCACACGGCCAAGTCTTTGGACCTGGTCGTGGACAGTGTCACGGGGGACCCGATAGACCAGTACATCGGCATGAAGCGCACGGTCAAGGCCACCATCAAGAACCAGGGCCCGGCGGTGAGCAACATAGACATCGACTTCTTCATCACAGACAATACCGGCAAGTTCGTGGCGAACGGCTCGGTCTCCAAGACCATGGTCGCAGGCGGGTCCGCAGATGTGTCGTGGACCTACGAGGTCAAGAAGCTTGTCGAGACGAACGCCTATGTCATCGTCGACCCCAGCGATGACGTGGCCCCGGCGGACAACCAGGCCCGAGCTAGCATCATCGCCCATCCGTTCCCATACAAGGTCGGCCTGAAGTTCCCGGACGAAACGAGGATCGATTACATAAGCCTGAACTCCGGTGAAAAGGCCACCGCCACGGTCGTCGTGACGAACCAGGGGACCGTCAACGACAACATCTCGATTTCCCTCTCGGTCGTCCCCGAGGGTTGGGCCTCGAGCTTCGACAAACCGATCGTGAGCCTGAGCCCAGGCCACACGGCCGAGGTCAAGGTCATCATTAAGACCGTGAAGGACAACTCCTATTACAACTACGGCATCGACCTGGTCGGCAGATCCCTCGGCGGCGGGGTCACGGACAAGGTCCTGCTCTTCATCTCGTTCGCGGATGTCATAGCCAAGAGCGGCGGGAACATTAGCTTCCACGGGAACCACTCTAACCCGCCCCCGGGCACCAATCCCGGGAACAACATCACCAACCCGACGATACCCACCCCGGGCGAGAAGCCGCTGGCCCTCACAGGCCCGCAGTTGGCGGTCATTTTCATCATGTTCGGGGCCGCCTTCATCGGGGCCATCGCGATTTACCAGATATACCTCATGCGCTCCAAGATGGGCCTCAAGGGCATTCTGAAGGACTTCTACAAGAAGCTCTACGACGCCAACACCTCGGATGCATATCGCAAGGCCATCTACAAGGCCTACCAGTCGATGTGCGAGGAGATCGCACGCCACGGCCACGAGCGTTCAGAGGCCATAACGCCGAAAGAGTTCGAGAGGCAGATCCGCGAGTATCTGCCCGTCGACAAAAGGAACCTTCACATCTTGACGAAGCTGTTCGAAGAGGCCCGCTACAGCGACCACGCCTTCACCGAGGCCAAGAAGACGCAGGCCCTTTCGGCCCTCGAAGGGATAATCAACAGCCTCGAGAATGCGACCTCATTCGAGGAGGTCAAGGGCGGCGGCGGCTGGTTCAAGAAGGACAACTGAGCTCGGACCCGGGGCCATTTCCGGCACGCTAGGCCCTCATTCTTTTTATCATGTCTTTGATCATGGCCTTGGACATCCCGATGATGGGATAGAATATCGGGAAGTCACTTTTCTTAAACAGCACTCCCTGGTTCCCAAGGACCAATGCTAGGGCCCTCTTCTTCATGGCAAAGCCAAGTACATCATTCAGGTCCTCCTCGCGGACCTCGTCTAACCGAGGGCCAAGGACGAGCTCTCCCGAAGGGGCCCATGGCTCAAGCAGGTCGAGCGGAGGCGCCTTGCCAACCGGCAGGATCACCGCGTGGCAGCCCCTTTTCATGATAAGCCAGCATGCCAGCGCCGAGGCCTCGTCCGCGACGATGGCCACCACCTTGCCCTGGCTTCCCAGGGGCATGCCTCCTGGGCCATTCACCCGGTCGCCGTAGATGTATGCCTTGCTGTCGCGGACCTCGATGGAGATCTCCATGTCAGGGTGGTCGAGGTCCACCTTCACGCCTTTCTGTTCGTTCGCGAGCCTGACGGTGTCGCCGGCCTTGACAGCGACGTCCCGGCTCGAGTAGCCATGGCGGCCAACCCTTCTGGCCCTGATGGCAAAGGTCTGGCCATTTCCGAGCCGGGCCTTGGACCATGGCCCGATGTAGGCGCAAATCGATTCCATGTCCGAAGGGATGAGGTCCACTTTGCTGTAGGACGTCACGCCGAAGGTGTGCGCGAGGACCTTCCCGGCAATTTCGCCATTCTCGGCATCGACATAGAGGTGCCCCCGGTCCGAGGTAACCTTGCATTCGGCCCTGTCCCTGATGAAGGCCTTCTCTATGTTCGTGATGAGGCAGTGCTCGAACCGCCTCCTCACGGCCGGGGACTTGAGGCCGATCTCACCATAGCGCACAAGGAACAAGCCCATCGGGCCTGATATCGACTACCCGGTAAAAGACTTTCGTGGCCCAGGCTGGGCGATATGGAAATAGCGGGGCCCTTTCGAGGCCCCGCATCTAGATATATCGAGCGTCCTAGGCGTCCCCGATGCCCTTCTCCATGACCGTGAACACGGCCTCGCCCTCGGGCAGGTTCGGGCTGTCTATGAGCCTCGCGATGCGCTTGTCGCCCTTGGACTTTCTCAGATAGACCCTGAAGGTCGAGTTGTGGCCCACGATGTGGCCGCCGATGGGCACCGTCGGGTCGCCGAAGAAGGTGTCCGGCTTCGCCATGACCTGGTTCGTGACCATGACGACGATGTTGTGTATCTCCGCGGCCTTCAGCAAGGTCCTCATGTGCTTGTTGAGCAGCTGCTGCCTCTCGGCGAGGGCGCCCCTGCCCAGGAACTCGGACCTGAAGTGCGAGGTCAAGCTGTCGACGACCAAGAGCTTGATGGGCATGGTCGTGGACATCTCGATGGCCTTCTCGGCCAGAAGGATCTGGTGGCTCGAGTTGTAGGCCCTGGCGACATGGATGGTCTTCAGGACCTCTCCCGGGTCCAGGTCCATGCCCTTGGCGATCTGTGCTATCCTGTCGGGCCTGAAGGTGTTCTCCGTGTCTATGATTATACTCTGGCCCTGGAGGCCGCCCTCCTCCTCGGGTAACCCGACGGTCACCGCCAGCTGGAAGGCCAGCTGCGTCTTCCCGGAGCCGAAGGCCCCGAAGAACTCGGTGATGGCCTGGGTCTCGAGGCCGCCGCCCAGTAGATCGTCGAGCTGCTTGGAGCTCGTGGTGAGCTTTTTCATCTTGCCCCTGCGCTCGAAGACCACGTCGCCGGTCTCGAAGTTCCCGATGTCCGCTTCATCCCTTGCCGCCTGAATTATCTTCTTGGCGGTAGCCACGCCTATGTCTGCTGCTTCTGCCAAGGCGCTCTCGGGGGCCACTGCGATGGACATTACATCGAGGTAACCCGCCTCGCGGAGCTTCTCCGCGATGGCCTTTCCGACGCCCTGTAGATTCTCTATATCTATCTCTTCTGCCATTTTATTTCACCATCCGGTCTATTAGTAGGTGGATGTGTTGTCTCCGCTCTCAACTAGTGATGGTCCCTATATATAATCTCTTTGCGACGGTGAGTGAAAGTAAAACCGAAAAACGGGTCCCGGGCCAGTTCCTGAACTAGGCTGTACGGCCCGGATGCAGACATTTTCCGACGATGAACGCATAACCACTCTGTCAGATGCATCGTTCATGAGCACTTTCACTTTACTTTCACTCTGACCGAATGTATCCGGAAGATTAATGCCATTGGATGGGGTTATAGAGAATCTATAAAATATCATTGAACGGCTCTAGGGGTATACTATGGAAAAGATCACCGTCAATATCGTAAGATGGCGAGAGGACGGGACCAAGGTCTTCATGCATACCGGAAAGACCTTCCAGGTCGAGAAGGACGAGCTTGGCCTGGTCAAGGAGCACATGGAGGAGGTCAGGATAGAGTCCGAGTATCCGCTCGTCGTGACCGAGAGGAACTATCTCACGGCCGATGGGAAGAGCATCCGCAACATCTCTATGACGCACGAGCTCATCGGGCTGATATCCGACTACTACATCTACAACGAACCTGTGACCAAGGGACCGGCCACGGTCGACGAAAAGGCTGGCAAATAGACCGTGCCAAGGCCGACCGTCCCAATTGTCCAAACTGTCAAATAGGGCCTGATTGTTGGCAGCCTCCATGCGTGAAGAGGCCATCCAGTTCTTTTCAAATCTGTCCATCTTCGCCACGACGACCTTCATCCCGATAATCGCCGTGCTGTGGGGTGCGGACCCCTTCACGACCGCGATGATAATCGTGGCCTACAACCTGGCAGTTTTCGCGAGCAACTATGCATGCGGCCGGGGCGCGGACATATACGGCCGGAGGGGCTTTCTTCTGGGAGGTCTGGCCCTGTCGGCGCTGGCCTTCGGCATGCATTTTTTCATCCACGACGTCTTTTCACTGACGCTCATACGGATATTCGCGGGCGCGGCCATTGGCATGTGGGGCCCGGCGCTGCTGACCTATGTCCTAGATGGGAAAAAGAAGCTTGGCCAGGTCATGGGCTTTGGCGGCCTTGGCTGGGGCATGGGCATCCTGCTCACAGGTGTCCTCGCCAAATTCTGGAGCTCTCAGGACCTCTACATCCGGATGTACACGCTCAGCACGGTAGGCCTGGTCCTCTCGACGATAATCGCCATGTCCCTCCCCAAGCGGAATGAGGTCAAGTTCAAGATACCGCTCTTCCCGGTCAAGGTCATCAAGAAGAGCCTGCCGGCCTATCTCGCCGTCGTCATAAGGCACACTGGCGCGTCAGCTGTCTGGTTCCTCTTGCCCTATTACCTGCAGACCACTCTCCACTTCGGGTTGGACATGATCAGCTACATCTACGCGTCGAACGCCTTCATCCAGTTGATCGTTATGTACTACGCGGATCGGGTCCCGAGCAGGACCGCAATAACGACCGGTCTTATCATCTCTATATTCGCCTTCTTCTTCTTCCTGTGGGCCACATCCCCGTGGCACTGGGCCATTCTGTTCATAGTGTTCGGCGGGGCCTGGTCCTTGCTCTATGTCGGGGCCACGGTCTACGTCATGGAGCGCAACGTCGAGCGGGCCACATCGACGGGGCTTCTCCAGGGCTCGACGAACCTTGCGGGCATTACCGGCCCGCTGATCGGAGGGCTTATCGTCAGGGTGGCCCCATTCTGGTACAATTTCATCCTGGCGACGGTCCTGTCGGCCGTGGCGCTCGTCATATTCCTGGTGATGGCAAAGCCAACTATGCCGCGATTTGGCAAATCTAAAAAACAGAGGCCTTCGAAACCGCCCCACCCGTTGCCGGACCCGGGCGCGGACCTTTGAAGGACCCTCACTTCAGGGTCTCGAGCTCCATCTTCGTTATCTCGACGAAGGTCGCGGAGCCGAGCTGCTGGTAGATGGCCAGGGCCGTCTCAAGGAAGGGCTTGGCCCTATGTCCCTCGCCCTGTTCCTTGAGCATGAGGCCGTACTCGAGGTTCGTGTTGGCCAGGGCCAGGGGCAGGTTGTGCTCCTCCTGGATCTTCAGGGCGATGTCGAAGTTCCTTGATGCCTCGTCCCATTGTTCCTTCTGCCGCGCGATGACGCCGTAAAAGTGGTACATCTGTGATATCATGTAGCGGTTGTCGGACTTCTCGAATATCTTGAGCGCCTCGTCGAGGTAAGACTTGGCCTTTTCGCCCTCGCCCATCCTGCACAGGCACTCGCCGATGTTCGCCGTGCCAAAGCCCTTGAATCGGACGTCGCCCGTCTTGGTGCTTATGTCGAGGCATTTCTTGAAGTAGTCGATGGCCTTTTCGTACTCGTTCTTCTTCATGAAGACGTCGCCTATGTTGTTGTAGGCCCGGGCCAGCTGGCTCAGGTCGTTCATGTCCCGCTGGAGGATCCTGAGCGCGTTCTCGTAGTACTCGAGGGCCATGTCGTAGTTGCTTAGCAATTCGTTGTAAGAGTTGCCTATGTCTATGTAGGCCTTGGCCACCATGGCCTCGTTCTTGATCCTTTTAGCGTTCTCTATGGACTTGTTGGCGTAGATGAGGGTCTTTTCGTGGTCGCCGACCTTCCATGATATCCAGGCCAGGCCACTGAAGGCGTCGGCCATGCCCCGGAAGTCTTGGATGGCCTCGGATATCTTCAGTGCCTTCTCGAAGGAGTCTATGGCTATCTTCCACTCGGCCCTTTCCATCTCGATCATGCCTATGAGCCTGTAGGCCATGGACTTCTGGGGCTTGTTGCCCTCGCACAGTTTGATGGCCTCATAGTGGTGCTTCAGGGCGCTCCTCCAATCCCCCCAGATGGCGTAGATCTCCCCGACGCGGTTGAGGATGTTGACCTCCTTGTCGAGGGTCTTTTCGTCGACCTCCTGGGTCCCTATGCCCTCCAGGGCCCTCTTGTAGTAGGCCAGGGCCTCTGTGAAGGCGAAGATGGACATGGCCTTGTCGCCGGCCATGAGGTTGTAGTCTATGGACTTCTCCACGTCCGCGGCCTGGGAATAGTGGTAGGCCAGCGAGTAGATGACCGCGTCCTCGCGGCCATTGTAGACCTCCTCGAGGCTCTTGCCGACCTTTTTGTGCATGAGCCTCCGCTTGGCCCTGGAAAGGTTCTGGTATATGACCTCGCGGTTCATGTTGTGGGTGAACATGTAGTTCTCGCCGCTGGCCGTCTGGTCCTCCTTGACGAGCTTCAGGTCCAGCAGTTTGTCAAGGCTCTCGACGATCGTGTCCTCGCCTATGCCCGTGGTCGAGAGCAGTACATAATAGTTGAACTCGTTGCCTATGACAGACGCGTAATCCAGAACCTTGCGGGTCTCCTCGTCCAGCTGCTCCACGCGCCTCGTTATCAGATCGGTCACCGAGGACGGTATCTTCATCTTGGAGACGTCGATCTCGCTCTCCTTGGCCGTCGGGTCGATGGCGCCGGTCTCGACCAGGGACTTTACGACCTCCTCGATGAAGTAGGGGTTCCCCTCGGTCTCCTTGTACAACAGCTCCGTGAGGGACTTGGGCATCTCGTGCTCGAACATGGAGTTTATCATCTTCTGGGTGTCATCGACGGACATGCGCTCCAATGAGACCTTTTGTACGAGGCGCTCGCGCGTCATCCTCTGGATGGTCTCCGTGAGCGGGTGGGCCTCGCCGCCGGTCTCGATCTCCTCGAAGCGGTAGGCCCCGACGATGAGAACCCGGGATTCGCGGATGCTCCGGGCCAGGTAGAACAGTAGCTGCAATGTCGCATTGTCGGCCCAGTGCATGTCGTCAAGGAAGAAGATGAGCGGCTGCCTCTTCGATATGTCACTGAAGAAGTTGAATACGGTCTCGAACATCCTTTCCCGCTCGAGGGTGACATCCACCTTTGTGGGCTTGACCTCGGCCACCTCGTCGGCGTCGCCGCTGATGCCCATGAGGCCCATGGGCATCATGGCCCTGGTGCTGTCGCGGCAGATCATACCGCCGAGCTCGGCAGGGATGCTGACGTCCTTTTCCTGGGCCTTCTGTTGTCGCACGTAGTCGTTGATGGCCTCGACGAACGGAAGGTAGGGGTCCCCGCCTTCCCTGAAGAAGCACTTGCCTGTTAGGACGATGACGTTCTCGCAATGGCTGAACTCAAGGAGCTCCTCGACGAGGCGTGTTTTACCTATGCCCGCCTCGCCCGAGATAAGCACGAGCCTGCCCTTCCCGTCGATGGCGTCATACATCGAATCCCGGAGGACCTTGATGGCCTTTTCTCGTCCTATGAACTTGGGCCTGGTTATCATGTTCGTGTGCCACCAATACAATTGTTCCTAGTAATAGCACATATAGATTATTGCAAATATAATTTACCCTGGGGGCTTGGAACCTGTTCTAGGGCGTATTGGTCCTTAGACTTGTCAACGATCCCTTGCTTGAACACCGTTCGGACATGGTCCATTTTGTGCTATGAGATTCTCGTTCTAGTTGCCCGGGATATTAGGCTTATCTATAACGCTTAATAGTAAATCCATCGTTTCCGATGTAAAGGACGCAAGGCCACGAAAAGCATTTAATATTGCTGTGTTGCATAAGTTATTCTGATTTTCGGACGATTATATAAACCGTCTTGCCAAGATATTGGACGGGGCAGTCTATTTTGGCCCCATTGCCGAACTTGGTCACTTTTTTC
>Ga0315288_10001846_pt1 | contig 27477 bp, 28 predicted proteins | sample YL17G11_20_MG_FD_203454 | JGI IMG/M metagenome (GOLD analysis project Ga0315288, IMG submission 203454) | Sediment microbial communities from Yellowstone Lake, YNP, Wyoming, USA - YL17G11_20 | ecosystem: Environmental > Aquatic > Freshwater > Lake > Sediment | place: USA: Wyoming | collected... | reverse complement strand
GCAGGCTTCCGCCGCCAAGGACACGGCGACCGCCCTGGCCAGGGCGACGGTACTGGAGGCGTCCGACGCCAAGGACGCCCTGTGGGCCGACAACGCCCGCACGATGGCCAACCTGATGTGGAGGTCGGGCAAGCACGCCGAGGCCGCAACCTGGCTGGGCGAAAAGGCCGAGTCCCTGGCCGCGGACACCGCCGACCTGGCGGGCGACGTGCGCGATCAGCGCAAGAGCGCGCTGGTCAACGGCTGCCTGGACCTCGTGAAGCTCGAAGCCGACCAGACCGCCCGGGCCGCCCTGGCGCGCACAGCCCTGACGATCAGCGACACCAGCAACGGGGCGTTCATGGCCCTGTACAACGCGCTGGTGGCGTCCAACAAGCACGACGACGCCCTCAAGGCGTGCCTTGACTACTCCGGCAAGGCCGCAACGGCCGAGGCGATGCGGTCTCGGCGGCTGGCCCTGATGGTCCAGCTCAAGCGGATGGGCGACCTCAAGGCCGAGGCGACGGAGTACCTGAAGGTCGCTGCCGACCCTGCGGGCGCTACCAAGGCCCTCGCGCACGTGCTGCCGACCGACGACGTGGCCTTGTGCTGCGGCCTGACGGCCCAGCAGGTGCTCGACGGCCGCAAGCTCGAACTCCGCAAGATCGCGGGCAAGCTGAACTCGCAGATGTTGCTGGCGCTGGCCGACCAGCTCACCAAGGGCGGAACGGCCAGGCCCCTGACCATCAGCGACGACGCCAGGAGCCTGGCCGAGACGCTGGCCGGCGCGCCGCTGGCGTCGTTCCTTGTTCCACTGCTGAGGGGCGAGTACCCGGCCGCCTTCCGCGAGGCATACACCAGGGCCAAGGCCGCCGAGAACGACAGGGACTACGTCGCCTGGGTCAACGCGGCCGCCGGTGCGATCCGCTGCATGGAGCAGCACTACAACGGCAAGGCGCTGGAGTTCGTCAAGTTCGTCAACGGCACCGTGGCGACCAACCCCGTCGCAGACCTGGTGAACCCATGAACAGAATGGCAATCGCAATCGTGACGCTGACGTGCATGACGTGGCCGGCGTCGGCCGCCGAACCCCAGCGCCCGAAGGTGCCGGAGGATCGGGCAGTTGTCTCGCTGGGCGCAGCGATCAATGAGCGTGCGGCGGTGGCCGTCGTCGGCCCGAAGCCCTTCGGCGCTGACGAGTTGTACGGCGGGCGGGCTATCCGCCTGGTTCTCTCCTGCGAGGATGACCAGGCCCTGCGCGACCTGTTGACCCGCGAGGGGCTGACGCTCCGCGACGGAGGCGAGGCCCGCAAGCCGCCGGAGTTCTTCACGGCGGTGGCCTGCAACTCCAGGCAGCAATTCAGCCGCGAGGACGACGCCCTTGAGAAGATCGACTCGCCCTCCCCGCCAGGGGCCCCAAGGGCCGGCGTCCGCGTGCTGCGGTTCGCAGACTATAGAGATGTGGCGCGATCGGCGGCAGCGACGGACTATGCCTCCGCCCACCCGGATGAGAAGTACATCGTCATCGCCGAGCCGGCCGGGCTGTCCGTCAATGCCCTCAAGGTGCTGGCCGGCCCGAACATCGTCGCCGTGGTGGTCGGACACAACCACGCCGCCGAGGACAGGCCGGAGGACTACTCCCAGGCCGCCGAGGAGGTCAAGCGGGTGGTCAAGGTGATCCGCATGGTCTCGGACGCCCCGGTGCTGCTGGCGGTCTCGGCCACCAACAAGTTCACCCACAAGACCGAGAAGTCCTGGCCGCAGGCCTTCGGCGACGACCTGGCGGGCTTTGACGGCTGGGCGGTGTACGGCCTGGCCCTGTTCCCGGCCATCCTTGAGGCCCCTGCCAACCCCCGCAAGCTCGTCCTGGAACGGCTGGGGCTGGCGGCTCTTGGCGATCTTGGCGAAAGGCCCTGCGTGCTGATCGAGTTCACAGGCACCCGGTACAACTATAAGCCCGCCGACGCGGAGTACATCCGCAAGATCTGGCGGGCCAAGGCTCCGCTGCTGCTGAAAGCGATGACCCTTCAGGAGTGGCGCGGCTTGGTGGTCTGGTCGGACAGCATCAACGACGCCGCCCTCAAGGTCGAGGCGCTTCAGGCGGTCGCGGCAGCGCAGGCGGCACAGAAGCAATAATTGGCAATCATTGGCAAAGACCGTCCCCACGGGACGACAGCACAGGAGACATAAGCAATGTCAGGCGAGAACTTCGTACTCGGCAAGGACTGCAAACTGTATTACGGCGAAACCCTCACCGCCACCCCGACCGGCGCGGAGGACTGGACGGAGATCGACAACGCCAAGGATGTGAACCTCCAACTCGACAACGGCGAGGCCGACATCACCACGCGCGGCAACAGCGGCTGGAAGGCCACGGCGGCGACGCTGAAGGAGGCCAGCATTGAGACCGAAATGCTCTGGAAGCCCTCCGACCCGGCCTTCGCGGCGGTCCTGGACGCCTGGCTGAACAATAAGGAGATCGCCGTCGCCGCGATGAGCGGCGGCATGGCCGTAGCTGGTAGCCAGGGCCTGGCCGGTAACTGCGTCGTTACCAGCTTCAAGCGGAACGAGCCGCTGGAGGAGGCCGTCACGGTAAGCGTCACACTCAAGCCGTCGAGCTTCACCACGTGGCTTGTCATGCCGGCCGGCACGATTGCCGCCACCGGCACGGTCACCCTGAGCGGCCAGCCTGGCGACGCCAACATTGTCGTCATCGGCGACGGCGTCAGCACGGTCACGTTCGAGTTCGACTCGGCCGCTGATCCCGGCGCCGTTGAGGCCGGCCACACCCGCATCAAGATCGGCGTGGCGGCATCGAACACCATCACGGCCCTGATCGACGCGATCAACGCGTCGGCCCTGACGATTGGCGCAACCGAAGGCGCGGGCGACTCTGCCGACCTGACGCACCAGACGCTTGGCGTCATCGGCAACGTGGCGATCACCAAGACCGGCGCGAACATCGCCGTCACCGGCATGGCCGGCGGCGTGTGACAACGGCAGTAGCCGGGAGCCGGTAGCCAGTAGCCAGTTGGGAAAAGGAAAGAGCTTAGCGGGTGCCTCTGGCTCCCAACCGGCTACGGGCTACAGGCTACCGGCTACCAAAGAAGGAGCGAAGCGACATGAGGACATTCAAGGACAACGCCGGCCGGACCTGGAGCCTGACGCTCAACGTCTGGACGGTCAAGAAGGTCCGGGATCTGCTGGGCGTGGACCTGCTGGACCTGGGCGGGGAATCGGCCTCGGCGCAGAAGCCGGGGCTGCTGTTCAGGCTGATCGCCGACCCGGTGCTGCTGGTGGATGTGCTGTACGTCGTCTGCAAGGACCAGGCGGACTCGGCTTCCATCACGGATGAGCAGTTCGGCCGGGCCATGGGTGGCGACGCCATCGACGCGGCGACCAAGGCTTTCCTCGAGGAGCTGGCGGATTTTACCCCGAGCCCGCGCGACCGGGCGCGGGCCAGGAAGGTGATCGCGACGACGTGGGCGATGATCGAAAAAGCCCAGGACGTGTTGGACGCCAAAGCGGAGAAGGAACTGCCTGCGGCGGTCGAGACCCTTCTGGCAGAAATGTCTGCCCTTGGCAGCTCGTCTACGAGCTCGCCGGATTCGTCGGCGCAGACCCAGGCCCCCTGACCATCCGCGAGCTGCTCTGGATGGCCGAGGGCCGCAACCGGCGGCTGTGGGACCACACGGCGACGATTGCGGCGGCTGCCCTTAGCAGCTTCCGCGACAAGATGATCGACCCGGCCAAGTTGAACCCGTACCGCTCCGGCGGCAAGCGGACCAAGGGCATCCCGCTGACGGCGGCGAATATCGAAATCCTGAAGACGGTGTTTGCAAAAGTCATTGACAGCCCGGCCGGTAAGTCGGGCCCAACCAAGAAGGAGCGTGTGACATGAGACCGATCGGACGAGTTGCGAGCGATATTGCGATGCTCATCGGCGTGCTGGCTGTGCTGAGCACGGCCGGCTGCGGCAACGTGACGCTGAAGGGTGATGCCATGATCAGCGCGGAGACCTCGACGCTGGACGCCTTCAACGCATCACAGCGGGCCGGGGCTGACCCGAACATCCCCCACTGGACGAAGGTCTACCTCGACGAGAACTTCAAGCAGTGGCGGTGCTTCGTCTGGTCGGCCAAGAAGGACACGGCCTGGGGGCCGAAGCTGCCGAGCGAGTCCGCCACGGGCGGATCAGCGCCGGGCACCAAGGCGGGCGGCTGAGTGCTGTTGAAGCTGCTCACGGGGAGCGGATGCTGAGAACAAAAGTCACAGGAAACACAGGAGCACTGACATGACGGACACAATCGACAAAGCCCAGGCGCTGCTGGCGAAGGTTCCCGACGCGCAGCGGCAGGCGGCTGGTGCCCTCTTGGCCGAGTACGGCCCGCGATTCTTCGATCTAGCCCAGGAGGATGCCTGGCAGATGCTACGTCGCCTGATGGCCGGCGACCTGGACGTTGTAACCGAACTGGACGCGAAGCTCAGCGACGACGCATTTATCGCCAAGGTGAAGGCCAACACGGCCCGGTGGGAGAACGTCGCCCAGTACAACAAGGTCCGCGAGGACCTCAAGAATGAAATCCTGCTGCGGCTGGCGCCGATCGTGCTGTCGGTGCTGGCTGCTATGGTGGGTCTTTAGGTACGGAAAGGAGCCTGGCATGAACAAGGTAAGAGATTTCCTCAAGGGCAAGAAGGCGTACATCACCGCGGCTATCGGCTTGCTCGGCGCTGTCGCCGCCTGGGCCGACGGGCAGATCGGCACGGCCGGCCTGCTGGCGGCGGCGTGGGCGGTGGCGCAGGCCTGTTTCATCCGGGCCGGCATCGCCAACGAGGTGCAGAAGGCGCAAGGCTGATAGTTGCCGACAATCACGGCTGCCAGTCGGGTGGCATGTGGAATTCCGGGTGGTGCGCGTACAGCCCACGGAGCTCCTGAAGATGCTGTTCTGGCAACTCCGTAAGCTCGGCCAGTCGATCAAGAACTTCGTCGGATGGGTCCTTGCCTGTTCCCTCCCATGGCAGGAGTTCAAACTTGTTCAGAGTGAGTAGATCATGAACAGCCAAGCCCTTCACCATGTGGATGCCGGCAAGCTTCGGGTTCAGCCCGAAGTGATTGGGGTCTGCCTTGCCCTGGCGGCAAAGCATCCACGCTTGTCCACCAGTCAGGAACTTGCCTTTGGGAAGGTCCAAGGGGTCGAAAGTGATCTTCAGTCCACTTCGGATTGTTCCGTCCAGTTGTGGGTCAACTTGGACCCAACGTTTCTCGCCTGTGTTCCAGTATTCACATATCCAGTGATTCTCGTTGACGCCGCTTGGAAAGTACGTGGCGAAGCCGGCACGGACGCGGGCAGAATAACCTTTGTGCCGCAGGACAGAGCAGGTGAGCAGAGCGAAGTGGCGGCAGACGACGGGAAGTCGCTTCCCAGGTGTTCTCGTGGTTGCAATTGGACGGCCATCAATCTGAGCTATCCGCCTCAGCATTTCCTCGACTCGTCTCGGGCTGTCCTTCATCGGGTCTTGGTCCTTCGAGAGCGTCACGCCGTATCGCCATGCGTGCCCGGCATGCATCAAGACCCCTTGGACAGTAGCAACCAAGTCCGGGATCGAATCGGGCAAGCCATCATAAAGGGCGACATACTTACCCGGCTCAGCCATGGTTCCCTGCGATGCATAGTATTCGACCGCCGATTCGCCCTTCTTCACTGGCGTGCCCTCCTCACCGCCTGGCTTGCACCCACAAAAGCAGATCGTCAACACGGTGACCGGGAATATGGCTACGGCTGTTCGGTGCATTTGAGACTCCATGTAACCTCGCCGGATTCTACTCGTTTCGCTGGAGAAACGTAAGTGCCTAGTTCAACAGGTGCCATCCGTGCCGGCCGGGCTTTCGTCGAGCTGTTCGCCGACGACAGCAAGCTCGTGCGCGGTCTGCGCCGGGCGTCGGCGAAGCTGAAGGCATTCGGCGAGTCCGTCCGCAACATGGGCCTGAAGCTCGCGGCCCTGGGATCGGCCGTCGCCACGCCGCTGCTGGCGTCCACCAAGGTCTTCTCGCAGATGGGCGACGCCCTGGCGAAGATGTCGGCCCCGATGGGCTTCGCCGCCGAACAGGGAATGATATGTTCCGCATGAAGACCGTCAGCATGGACATGTTCTTCGACACCGAGCGTGTCAAACGGGCGGCCGACACGGCCACGCGCAAGGTTCTGTCCAAGGCCGGCGCCTTCATCCGCACGGCGGCTAAGTCGAGCATCCGTAAGCGGAAGGCGATCTCGGCGCCGGGCCAGCCGCCCAGTTCGCACACGGGCCTGCTGAAGCGGTTCATCTTCTTCGGCTACGACGCGGATCGGAAGACCGTCGTTGTCGGCCCGATGCGGCTGAACCAGAAGATCGGCGCCGCCCCCGAGGCCTTGGAACATGGCGGCCCATCCACCGTGGTAAGCGGCCGGCGAGGCAAACGCCGAAAGCGCAGGATCAGGATTGCGGCCCGGCCGTATATGGGTCCGGCGATGGTAAAGGTAATGCCCAAGTTCCCGGGCCTTTGGGCAAACTCGGTGAAGTAGTAGCCAGTAGTCGGTAGCCGGTAGCCAGTGAAAACGGAAAGAGCCGCGAGTCGGCTTGCCTCCCAACCGGCTACCGGCTACGGGCTACAGGCTACCAGGAGCAAAGCGACATGGCAGACACCAGTGGAATCAAGGCCGGCAGAGCGTACATCGAGCTCGGCATCGGCGACAAGCTCACATCCGGGCTTAAAGCTGCCCAAGCCAGGCTCAAGGCTTTCGGCGCCGGCGTCCGCAACGTGGGCCTCGGGGTGGCGGGCCTGGGAATGTCAATTGCGGCCCCGATGGTCGCCGCGGCCAAGAGCTTCGCCGACTCGGGGGCGCAGCTTTGGGATATGTCCAAGCGGACCGGGATCGCCGTCGAGGCACTGTCGGAGCTCGACTACATGGCCGCCCAGACGGGCAGTTCTCTCGAAGGCGTCGAGCGCGGCGTCCGCATCATGCAGAAGTCGATCATGGGCGCCGCCGACGCCGCCGAGGGCACTACCGGCAAGCTCGACCATCTGGGCCTCTCGGCCGCGGACTTGGTCGGTAAGGCCCCCATTGAGCAGTTCGGCCTGATTGCCTCGCGTATTCGCGCCATCCGGGATCCATCGCTGAAAGCCGCGGCGGCCCTGGCGATATTTGGTCGATCCGGCACGGAGCTTATTCCGATGCTCGATCAGTTCGAGAGGCTCCACGGCGAGGCCAAGGACTTCGGGATTATCAAGTCCACCAAGTCCGCCAAGCAGGCCAAGGAGTTCTCCGACGCCATGACGCTCATGGGCCGGGTCATCAAGAGCGCCTGGGGCGCCATCGGCTCGGCCATCATCCCGATCCTGCAAGACTTTGTGGGCCGTATCAGCCGCGCGGCGGCGATGGTCCGCGACTGGCTCAAGGCCAACCAGGGCCTCGTGGTGTCCGTCTTTCAGATCGCGGCAGTCGCCGTCGCAGCCGGGACTGGCCTGGCCGTCCTGGGCGTCGCGGTCCAGAAGCTCGGGCTGGTCTTCGGCATCGCGGCCGTGGCGATCAAGGCCCTTGTGCCCGTCCTGGCCTTCATGACCAGCCCCATTGGGGCCGCGATTATCGCCGTGGCGGCGCTCGGTGCCGTGATCCTGGCCGAGACAGGGGCAGGCGGCAAGGCCCTGGACTGGCTGGGCGGCAAGTTCGCCACGCTTCAGTCCGAAGCGTCGGACAGCTATCAGGGCATCGCCGACGCCCTGGCCGCCGGCGAGATCGGCCTGGCCGCCAAGGTGCTGTGGACCACGCTCAAGATGTGGTGGACCACGGGCGTCGCCGGCATCAGCACGATCTGGAATGACGCCATGCTCTGGGTCAAGGACACCTTCACCACGGCATGGGGCGGGCTGCGGAGCATATTCAGCACGGTCGGCTATGGGCTCAAGGTCGCGTGGATCGAGACCACCGCGTTCCTGGCCGACACATGGACCAGCTTCGTCAACGGCGTGCTCACCGCCTGGTACTGGGTCGGGAACAAGATCACACACGCCTGGAACTGGCTCAAGAGCCTGTGGGATGACAGCTTCGACGCCGAAGCCGCCAACGCCGCCGCCGACCAGGCATACGAGGCGACGAAGAAGGGTATCGACGCCGAGGCCGCGGCCCGCAAGAAGGCCATCGAGGACCAGCGTGCGGCGGAACGGGTGGCGGAGGCGAAGGACTATGATGACACCCTCCGCAAGATCGCCTTCGAGACGCAGGCCAGCCGACAGGCGCTCCAGAAGGAGCACGACGCGAAGATCAAGGCCGCTGAGGCGGGCCTGGACGCGGCGCAAAAGGAATGGCAAGGCGCCCGAGGGGCCGCGAAACAGGCCCGTACGGCCAAGGAGTCCGGCGCCTGGGGTCCCCGCAAGACCGGGTCCGATGTCTTCGGCGGCTACAACGACCTCTGGCAGAAAATACAGGGCGCCTCGTCAGGGCTGAGCGACGCAATCAAATCCTCCGTGACCGGCACGTTCAACGCCTCGGCCCTGTTCGGCATGGGCGCGGGAACCGCCGCCGACCGCACGGCCAAGGCCACGGAAGACACCGCCAAGAACACGAAGAAGCTGATCGGCTACATGGCCAACGGCGCGGCGGTGTTTATCTAGGAGTGACCAATGGCGATAGTAGCCGCAAGGAAATATCTGGACGGGGCGACGACCGATTCCGGCCAGGGAGCGACGACGACCGACCTTCAGACGACCGAGCTGCATTACGTCGTCACCGGGACCGACGATGAGGCCGCGGCGATCCAGGCGGTCCGCTCGGAGGCCCCGACGACGCAGAACTACATGGACCGCGGCGCGATCACTGTCGAGGCGACGGGGCCGACTACCTGGGATGCAACGGTCCAGTACGCAATGACGCCCGCCACTGAACTGGAGGTGGGCGAGTCGAGCTACAGCTTCGACACCGGCGGCGGCACACAGCACATCACGCAGGCCCTGTCCCACATCGCCTCTTACGCCCCGGCCGGCAAGACCGCCCCGGACTTTAAGGGCGCCATTGGCGTCACAGCCGACAGCGTCGAGGGCGTGGACATCACCGTGCCGGTCTATAACTTCAGCGAGACGCACATCCTGGCCAACTCGGCGGTGACCAACGCCTACAAAGGCAAGCTGGCCGCCCTGACTGGCAAGACCAACAACGCTGCGTTCAAGGGCTTTGCCATCGGCGAAGCCCTGTTCCTGGGCGCCTCGGGCTCAAAACGCGGCAAGGGCGACTGGGAGATCAGCTTCCGCTTCGCCGCCAGCCCGAACAAGACCGGCCTGACCGTCGGCGACATCACCGGCATCGCCAAGAAGGGCTGGGAATACCTGTGGGTCCGCTACGAGGACAGCGTGGACGCCACCGCCAAGGCCCTGGTGAAGAAGCCGTTGGCCGTCTACATCGAGAAGGTCTATGACGAAGGCAGCTTCGCCGACCTTGCCATAGGGACAACATGACCGCGGCAGAACTCAGAGCCAAGTTGCGATTGACGCCCGAGCGGTGCGAGTGGGCGCTTCGCCATGTGCGCATAGCGGAATTGTGTGGCCAGGGCGACGACCCACTGTGCCAGTTTGCGGCGGACGCCCTGGCGGACCTGGAAGTTCTCCTGCGCGAGATCAGACCGTTCTTGGAGGCAAGCCATCGTGGGTGACTCGCTGAAAAAGGTCCAACCAGGCGACCCGCTCCGCATCCCGGCCGCGACGTTCAACACGCTGATCGACGTGGCCCGCGACCACCTGGCCAGCCGTCAGAACGCCAAGCGCCGGCCGGGAATGGCCCTGCCGCCTCCAGGAGTGATCCTGACGGTCAAGAACGACAGCGGCGAAGACCGTGCCCGGTTCGAGGTGCTCGGCCTGGACGAGCCGGTCTTCCCGCCCGAAGACAACACCGCCGACTTTTCGCATGGGCCGGTCATGTCGGGCATCTACCCAGCCGATCCCGACCACCTGGGCGCGTTCGTGGTCCTATTAGAGCCTATCGCCAGCGGGGCCGTCGGCCGGGCCATCGTCCAGGGCGCCGTGTACGTCCAGGTCCAGATCGACGACCTCGACAAGGCCGACTGGGCTGACATCACCGACGGCGAGCCGGGCTACCTGACAGCCGCCGAAAGCGGCTCAGCCAGAATCCTCTGGTACGATGGCGAAGAGACAGGGACGCTCTGGTGCGTCTGCCTGCTCGGCGCCGGCGGGGGTTCTGCTGGCAGCACCGATGATTCCGGCGGCTCGTTCACCGCCCATTACTCCATGAGCCGTTATTTCACCGAGTGGCCGGAGGAAACGCCCGCATTCTGGTCGCTGGGTGGTTCTCTTAACTCGTTCATCCAGATCGCGATGGACGTTCGGAAGTGCCAGTACGACCTGCCGACCGGCAACCACCCCGGCTGCACGCTCGCCAAGGCCAACCAGGGCTTCGCGGGCAACTGCCTGGCCTCCTGGGCCGGCGACGATGACACTTGGTTCGATCTGGGCTATACGGCCCATGATGCGACTGGCGATCTGATCGGCGAGGGCGTCGAGGCAATACCGTATTTTCACATTCAGGCCCGCGTCACCACGTCGGGCAGTCTGGAACTCAGGACCGTCAACGACGGCGACTCTATGCTCAGTTGCGTGATTGCCGGGGCGGTTTGGCGCAAGAGCCACCCGCAGGCCCCCGGCACAATCGAATTTGGGGCAGGCGGCTGCCACGACGACACGGACTGGGGCGACGGCGTTTGGGAGCCGGAATCGTGAGCGGCTCCCGCTGGCCCGACATCCAGTTCGCGGTCCTTCGCGGCAGGCCCGCCGTCAATCGGCACCTTCGCCGCTTCGGCCAGTCGGTAGCCCATTACCGCGAGTTCCCCGGCTCGGCCACATGGCAGGGCATCTTCGCCGTCCGCAACGCTATGTTCCGGTGGTTCCTGGACGAATGCGCCCTGCCGTGGCTGGTCATGCTCGACGACGACATCGTCCTGACGGCCGAGAGCCAGCCCTTCCTGGCCAGCCAGGCCGACGTGACGGGCCCTCACGTCGTAGGCGCGTCCGACGGCATCGAAGTCCACCCGCACACCCTTTCCGCCGCCGCCGTCAAGCTTTCGCGAGCGGCGGTCGCGGCGCTGGGCGAGTGCTGGAAACCGCCAGCCGACGGGAGTTGCGGCTGCCCGATCCTCTTCAACGCCTGCATCCGCGCCGGCATAGCCCCCGCCAAAGCCGGCGTCGTCGGCCACCGCGTGCCCGTGACGGTCTTTCCCGGCCCAGTCTTCGTTCTGGACGCCGACGTGCGGGGGCTGTAAGGCGTGGTCGGCCACTGCGTAAATATCGTTATCGTCCCGACCGACAAGGGCGTCATCCAGCGCTGGCCGGCGGGGGGATAAGGGCAAATCATCAAGTCATCGGGCGGGGCTTACACCAGCAAGACCCCATCACCTTTCACAGCGCACCAAGACGCTTGCTACTCGACGGCCGGGGTCCAGCAGCAGCGACAGCCGTCCTCCGAGGTACATTTGGCGTGCGGCATCAATCTCCTGGCTCCTTTCACGGTGAAGATCTTCCCCTCCATCGCTGCGCATGCGTGACATACCCCATCATCTCCCGCAGTGGACCACTCAACCTTCACCTCGAACTCCTCTGCGCCAAGAGCTTCTATCTGGTCGAGTTGTCTCTCAGCTTGCGTACGGCGCCACTCCGTTAAGGCGATTTTGGTGAATGCGTCCGCCTCGGTCCTGGATATCCCTGGAATGCTCTTGCCTATCGTTCTGGCGACCTCCGGCCAGTTCTTGCCGTGAGCCAGCAGCAGTCTCGCGATCTCCAGCGGGTCTTTGGTATGGGCGAGTCTGCCGGCCACACGTTCCTTTTCCTCCGCAAGCCGCCTCTGTTCTGACAAGAACTCATCGTGTGTTCCCCCGCGGCTAATGAACCACTGCTCCGCGATTTGCTCGGCTTGGGCTTCCGTAGCCAGCACTTTCTTTCCGTCACTTGGCCGGGTTCGCACGTAGATGAATTGGCCGCAGTGAGGACACTTCTTCTTCCTGCCCGGCCTCTTCTCCAGGCCATGATTGCAGTTTGGACAGATCGCGTCAACATTGTCAAAGGCTTCAGCCACACTGAGCCGGGCGAGGCGCACCGGCGCCACAGACTGAATCCGCATACCAGCACCGATTGTTTGCGGGGCAGATACAATCGCGACATTGCCGCACTCTGGACAAGTCTCCGCCTGACCTACGAGTGAGTCCGGGACGCTCATCATCTCCCCGCATTTCGGACATTGGAACTCGATCATGGTCTTCTTGCTCCATTCTGCCGCCTTGGCATCGCACATCAGCCAGTCTCTGTGATGAAACGCCATTCTACCGCACCGGAGCGGGTCCATCATCCATCATCCATCATCCTATGCCTTCCAGCCGCTGCTTCAGCAGCGTCACGCGCCGGCGGGCATCCATGTTCTTGACGGCGATGGCCAGGGCCTTCAGCGTGCCCACCAGCACCACCAGCTTGCGGCTGCGGGTAAGGTGCCGGACTTCGAGACGATGGCGGCGATTCTTGCCAACGTCGGTCGTTTCTGCCATAATCAGCCCAACGCAACGGGAGAATCAGCATGAAGAACGTGGAAATGACCGTCGAGGGCGACATTTTGACCATCAAGGTAGACCTGACCAAGGAATTCGGCCCGTCGTCCTCCGGCAAGACGATCATCATCGCCTCCACCGAGGGCAACGTGTCGGTTCCTGACCGGGAGGAAAAGATCGGGCTGAACGTATATCGCAAGAAACCATGAGGATGTCAGCATCGAGGCTCTGCCAAATCGCCCGTGACGGCAAGGCCCCGGCGTGAAGATCGGCCGGCACTGGCTCGCCGGCACAGCAGCCGTAAGGAGTTATCTATGGTGCGGCCAGAACGTGAAGTACACCAGTCGATCTGGGAGCTACTGAAGAATCTTCGGGGGCTTGACCCGCTGAAGCAAGTGTTCTGGTCGCAGCTAAACTACCAGCGCGTCAATGAGCCCATATCCCGACGCGGGTGGGGCCAGCTCGCCACCGAATCGCTTGCTGAAGACCCGGTGTTGTTCGCCACCGGAGGCAGCGACAACTCATTCCATGTCATCTATGCTCGGCTGGACTCGCCCGATCTTCGCCTGGGCATGGAGCGCCCGGTAGTGTCGCGCCTCCTTCAGGAACACCCTTATTCGCTCTTCATATTCTCCAACAAGCGCCAAGACCACTGGCACTTCGTAAACGTCAAGCTGGGCGAAGATCACCAGAAGCGGCGACTCTTCCGCCGAATTACCATCGGCCCGCTGGAGCGCCTGCGAACCGCCTCCGAGCGGGTGGCCATGCTGGACCTGGCGTCGATCAACCTCAACCTCTTTGGCATTTCGACGCTGGAAATCCAAAACCGCCACGACCAGGCCTTTGACGTTGAATCCGTCACGAAGCAGTTCTACGAGGAATACAAGGCCGTCTTCAATTTGTTACGGGATGATCTTGGCAAGCAGACTCGTGACGAACATTGGGCGCACGATTACGCCCTTCAGTTCCTTAACCGCTGCATGTTCCTCTACTTCGTGCAACGTAAGGGCTGGCTGGGCGATGATGCCGAGTTTCTCGGCGCCTTCTGGAACGCCTACAACAAGGCGGGCCAGCCGAACGACACGTTCTTCTCCAAGTGGCTCAGCGTCTTGTTCTTCGAGGCGTTCAACAACAAGTTCCACGGCGGGCACAAACACTTCCCGGACACTGTCCGCGATGCTCTTCAGATGGCCCCGTTCCTCAACGGCGGCCTGTTCTCGGAAAACGACCTGGACCACCAATACGATTTCGATATCGCCGACGTGCGGTTCAAGCAGATCTTCACCTTCCTGGAGCGGTACAACTTCACCATCGCCGAAGACAGCCCCCTCGACCAGGAAGTTGCCGTGGACCCCGAGATGATCGGCAAGGTGTACGAGTCGTTGGTCAATCTTTCCGAGGAGGCCGAGGAGGCCGACGAACGCGGCGATGCGGGCATTTTCTACACGCCCCGCACCGAGATTGACCTCATGTGCCGCCTGGCCCTGGTGGACAACCTGGCTAACCATCTGGGCGATAAGCACAAGAACCTGTTCTACGAGGCCGTCTTTGCCATTCAGCTAGACGAGAAACAGTGCGCCGACGCCGGCTTGGCCAAGGCCAAGCTCTGGCCGGCAGTGGACGAGCACCTCCAGCGGATCACCGTGGCGGACCTGGCCTGCGGGTCGGGCTCGTTCCTGGTCGGAATGCTGCACATCCTGGACGACCTGCGCGCCCGGGCCGCCGGACAAGTCGGCCGAAAGGAGTCGCCTTACGACCGCAAGAAAGGCATCATCGGCCGCAGCCTTTACGGTGTGGACGTGATGGAATGGGCTTGCCACGTGGCCGAGCTGCGCCTGTGGCTTGCCCTGATTATCGACGTGGAGATGTCCCGCGAGGAACTCCACGTCCGCCAGGAGCCGCTGCTGCCGCACTTCTCCTTCAAGATTCGTTGCGGCGACAGTCTGGTTCAGGAGGTCGGCGGCATATCCCTGAGCCGCCGCCGCGGCAACATGGACATCCCCAAGGTCATCAAGGACCGGCTCCGCAAGCTCCAGAATGCCAAGCTCGCCTTCTTCAACAACGAAGTTCCTGGAGCTGACTATGACAGAGAGAAGAAGCGGATCGAGAGCGACGAAGTCGTCATCTTCCGTGACCTGCTCGGCAACCGGGCAGCCGCGCTGGATGAAGAGGCCAAGAAGCTCATGCGCATCCAGGCTGAAAAGCCGGCCACACAGCGCAACCTGCTCACGGGCGAGGCCGATGGGCCAGCCAGGCAGATGTCCCTCGCCCATGAAGAGCGGGAGAAGCAGATTGCCGATCTGATGGAAGAGGTTGCAGCCCTGAAGCAGCAGCAGGCCGCCCTTCGCCATCCCAAGGATGTGCCTCTGGTCTGGGACATCGCCTTCGCCGAGGTAATGGAATCCGACACGGGCGGCTTCGACATCGTCGTAGGCAACCCGCCTTATGTCCGCCAAGAAAGCATCGCCGCCCCCATCGTCAGCGGCAGGCAGGTTACGGAGGACAAGAAGGAATACAAGGCCATGCTCGCCCGGTCGGTCTACCAGGCCTGGCCAGCCTTCTTCGGTTACAAGGCCAACAGCGAAAAGCCTGCCCGCAAGATCAACGCCAAGAGCGACTTATATGTCTATTTCTACTTCCACGGCCTGTCGCTGCTGAACACCAAGGGCTCGTTCTGCTTCATCACCTCGAACTCTTGGCTGGATGTCGCCTACGGCGCCGACCTCCAGGAGTTCCTGCTGCGGCACGGCCATGTGAAGATGGTCATCGACAACCAGGCTAAGCGGTCCTTCGCCTCGGCCGACATAAACACGGTGATCGCCCTGCTTTCCCGGCCGGATGACCACAACGATGGAGGACTATCCCACACCGCCCGGTTCATAATGTTCAAGGTGCCTTTTGAACAGGCGCTTTCACCGATCCTCTACCAGGAAATAGAGGAGACTCGCCACCGAAAATCGACTGCCGAATACCGGCTGTTTTCGCTCACCCAACTGGACTTGTTTCACGACGGCTGCATGGCGATAAAAGGCGACGACGACGGAGAAACAGCTACCCCTCATCGCCGCTCGTTACTTGAGGCGCCTAGCTATGGCCCCAACAAATGGGGCGGAAAGTATCTTAGAGCACCAGAGATATATTGGGCCATCAAAGAGAAGGCCAGCGACAGGCTTGTCCCTCTTCGTGAGCTCGGAGACGTTCGTCGTGGCTTGACAACGGGCGCAAATGATTTCTTCTTTGTTCGCGTAGCTTCTTCGCAGGATGGTGTCGCGGAGATCGTCTGTGACGACGATAGCATCCATCGAATCGAAGAGGAGTTCGTGACGCTTCCTGTCATTGTCAAAGCGAGGGAACTCCGCCGGCCTCATCTTACCCTTTCTGACGTTTCTTACAAACTTGTAAGCCTAAACGATGTTACCGGCCGGCATCGTTTTGCCCTCTCATACATCAAGCGCGGTGAGCGACTTGGCTACCACGAGCGCCCAACTCTCAGGGTCCGTGATCCTTGGTATCGCATCGATGTCAGATCGGCCGCAGATATCCTCATACCAATAGGACACAAACGACGGCCGGTGGTGGCTATCAGTCCGAACGCCTGTGCCAGCGACAATCTTGTCGAGGTCAGGTTACACAATCCATCATGGCGCAAGATCGTGGCCGGCAGCGTTCTATCAGCGTTTACACTCATGGTCTATGAGATCGCGGGCCGGGCTAATTTCGGTCAGGGACTTTTGAAGACACAGACATATGAACTTGGCGACCTGCCAGTCTTGGACCCTCGCACGATCAGCACGGAACACTTGAAACATTTCGGCGCGTGCTTTGACCGAGTAGCCACTCGTGAACCGCTTATGTTCTACGATGAGGTGCGCAGAGAGGATCGAAGGGCCCTCGATGAGGCGTACTTGGAAGCGTTAGGTTTTTCTGACTCACGACAGCGACGCCTGTTGGTTTCCGAATTACAGAATGCTACTTGCCAGATGATCTGGTCGCGTATGGCGAAGAGCGATACAGCCAGAGAGGCAAGACAAAGCTTCGACGACTGGTACAAGAGCGGCTTACCGTTTGCTCTCGATGAAGTTGACGAGTTATAGAGTGGAAGGAGCAGAGAGACTATTGAACATGACCAGTTACACAATCTGGATGACTCAGCGTCACGGACGTGTCGTAGGTTTCCCGGTCTTCGTGCCTGGCGTGACTGCTCATATATAGGGGTTCCTTGTGTGGGAGCTTCAAAATGAGATTGTCGGTCTGTTGAAGGATTTCCGCGGCGAAGAGCCGCTGAAGAAGCTCTTTTGGTCTGCACTGGGTTACGACCGCACCGAGGCGTCATTCCCCCAGCGGCTTATGGACGAAAACCTGGCCTCCCAATTCCATGAAGTCCGCTTGTTCGCTAGATATCAGGGTTTGCACGTCATCTATGCCAGAATGACTTCCCAACACGATGGTGCCGCCGCCATGCGGGCGCTGGCAGATCACGTCAAGCAAGTCATGCCGTATGCTCTGCTGGTGTTTTCCGATGCAGGTCAGGTTGCCTGGAACCTGGTGTTTCACCGCGCCGGGCGGGACGGCGAAGAACTCCGACACCTGCGGATCGGACCCGATGGGGATAGCACGCCTAAACTGGCTGCCCAACTCGCGCGTTTGCGGACATATGCGAAAGACGGCCGAGATAGGCCCCTTGCTGGCCTGCTTAATGCGTTTGACACCGTATTCAGCCGCGGACGAAGACAGTTTGAGCCTGCCAAGCAAGGACGGGATGGTGATACACCCTATTGGCGGGACGTGCGGCGTTATCCGCGTTTGTCAGCCAAGGAGGAACGGGATATCGTTGTACGGCTGACTCAGCTCCGCATCGAGCGCACGGGCAACAAGGACGCCAGTCGGGAGTATCTCGATGTGCGTAATGCACTGGTCTGCGCGAATCTTCTGCTTTCGGCATACTTTGCTATGCGGTTGGCAAAGAGGCAGTACGCAGGGGGGCTTGATCTTGACGATTTGATCCAACTTGGCAACATCGGTTTGATTCGAGCTGCCAACTGCTTCGACGCCCAGCGAGGCACCAGGTTTTCGACCTATGCCGTGCGGGCGATTAAGACCCACCTATTGCGTGCGATGATCGTGTATTACGGGCTGGTGAGGCGGGTGGATGCAAATGAACGCCCACTCTTCAAGCGTTCCGTGGTTGATGTTTTGGAGCGGCACGATCTGCGAGACCTAAACGCCGTAGGTCCGGAACGCGGGCTTGTTCTGCATGAACGACGCGATGCTGTTCGCATGGCCGTAGATCGACTGAAGCCGATGGAACGGGTCGTCATCAGCGCCAGGTTCGGTCTGATTACTGGCAACGAGCAAACACTGGAAGAAACCGGGAAAAGCATTAGACTGACACGGGAGAGCGTGCGACAGATCGAGAGTAAGGCACTTGCCCGGCTCGGGTTCCTGTTAAACGCTGACGGCACGCCAAGCGGCCGGGAGACAAGGAATGCCCACGCACGACATAATTGACAACCGCAAGGAAAAGCTGGTTGACCACATCAACCAGATACTCTCCAGCACCGAATCGGCCCGGTTTGCCGTCGGGTACTTCTTCCTGTCGGGGCTGACCTCCATTGGCCAGAAGCTGGCCGACGTGAAGGAATTGCGCCTGTTGATCGGCAACACGACGAACCGCCAGACGCTGGAACAGCTTGCCGAAGGATACAGGCGGCTGGAACTGGTCAAGGATAAAATCGAGGAGGAGGCGTACCCCAAGCGGACCGCAGTCAAGGAAATGGCCGGCGAGACGGCCGAAAACATCCGCGAAGCGGTCAGCCTGATGGACCAGACCGACGAGGCGGAAACTTTGGTGCGCGGCATGGTGCGGATGATCGAGGAAAAGCGTCTGAAGGTGAAGGTCTACACCAAGGGCCGGATGCACGCCAAGGCGTACATCTTTGACTACGGCAAGGTGTTCGATGGCAAGGGCAAGACCGTGGACCGCCATGAGAAGGGCATTGCCATCGTAGGTTCGTCCAACCTCACTCTGTCGGGCGTGACGCACAACACGGAACTGAACGTCGTCGTCCAGGGCAACGACAACCACGCGGAACTTGTCTGCTGGTTCGACGAGCTGTGGAAGGAGTCACAGGACTTCGATGAAGCCCTGATGCAAGAGATGAAGCAGTCGTGGGCGGCAGCCTCCGTTCGCCCCTACGACATCTACATGAAGACGCTGTACGCGCTGGTCAGGGACCGGCTGGAAGGCGCCGACGACCAGGATCTGCTGTGGGACGACGATGTTACCAAGCTTCTGGCCGACTTCCAGAAGGTGGCGGTGCGGCAGGCGATCCAGATGGTCCGTGATTACGGCGGCGCATTCGTGGCCGACGTGGTTGGCATGGGCAAGAGCTACATCGGTGCGGCCATCGTCAAGCACTTCGAGCGGGTTGAGCGTGCCCGGCCGCTTATCATCTGCCCGGCGCCCCTTGTGGAGATGTGGGAGCGGTACAACGAGGTCTATCAACTCAATGCCCGCGTCCTGTCGATGGGCTATCTCCACGAGGACGACGGGGACCGGTTTGCCAATTTCCTGCGCGATGACGTGAAGTACCGTGACCGGGATTTTGTGCTGATCGACGAAAGCCACAACTTCCGCCACAGCGACACGCAGCGATATCGGGTTGTCCAGGATTTTCTCAAGGTCGGCAAGCGGTGCTGTTTCCTGACGGCCACGCCGCGGAACAAGAGCGCCTGGGACGTGTACCATCAGATTAAGCTGTTTCACCCTGACGACAAGACGGACCTGCCCATATCGCCGCCAGACCTGAAGGAATACTTCAAGCAGATAGAGAAAGGCGAGAAGCAGATTCAGGAACTCTTGCGTCACATCCTGATTCGGCGACTGCGCAGCCACATTCTGCGCTTCTACGGCTTTGATGCTGAAACGCACCAACAGGTCGATCCGTCCCGGTGGAAGGAGTACGTGGATGGCACGCGCCGGGCGTATGTCATGGTCGGCGGCAGGCATCAGTTCTTTCCCACCCGTGAATTGGAAACCATCGAGTACAGCATCGAGGACACCTATCAGGGCCTCTACCAGCAGTTGCGCGGGTATCTGGGCAAGAGGCGTAAGGGCCAGCCGGCGACCCCCCACCTGGATGAACTGACCTATGCTCGTTATGGCCTGTGGCACTACCTGCCGGAAGAGAAGCGCCGCCGGGAGCCCTACGCCAGCCTTAAGCGGGCCGGGGTCAACCTCCGCGGCCTGATGCGCATTCTGCTGTTCAAGCGGTTCGAGTCCAGTGTGGAGGCCTTCCGTTGCACAATTGGGCGGCTGATCACCGGACACAAGCGATTCCTGGATGCCCTGCGCCAGGGCATCGTGGCCGCCGGCGAAGAGGCGCAGGCGATCCTCTATGACCCCAACGAGGCGGAGGAACGAGATATCGTGGAGGCGTTGCGGGGTGTTGAAGGCAAGTACCCGGCCAGCGACTTCGACACAGACCGACTTGAGGCGCACATCGAGCACGACCTGAAGCTGCTGCAGAAGATTCTGAAGGCGGTGGCGCCCATAACACCTGAACGAGATGCCAAGCTTCAGACGCTTATCCGTCGCTTGAACCAGAAGCCCCTCAAGAACGGCAAGCGGCTGATCTTCACTCAGTATGCGGACACGGCTCGGTACATCTTCGATAACCTGAACCCCGATGCAAGGCGCGACGACATCGAGGTCATCTTCAGCGGGGACAAGTCCAAGGTCAAGGTCGTTGGACGTTTCGCGCCCAAGGCCAACCCCGAGTACAAGTTCCAGGGCGGCGAATCTGAGATCACGACGCTTGTGGCCACGGACGTGCTGGCCGAAGGTCTGAACCTTCAGGATTGCGATAACATCATCAATTACGACCTCCACTGGAACCCCGTGAAGCTGATTCAGCGGTTCGGCCGCATCGACCGAATCGGATCGGAGCATCTGATCATTTACGGGTTCAACTTCCTGCCGGAAACGGGAATCGAGCGGCAGTTGGGGCTCCGGCAGAAGCTGCACAACCGCATACAGGAGATTCATGACAGCATCGGGGAAGACTCGGCCATCCTGGACAAGAGTGAGCGGCTTAACGAGGAGGCCATGTACGCAATCTACGAGAAACAAGGCGGACAGCTCGCGCTCTTCGATGACGAAGACGAGCAGGAAATCCTCGACATCAACGAGGCCGAAGAGATCCTCCGGCAACTCCGAAAGGATGACCCGGCCGAATACGAGCGAATCGCCAATCTCCACGACGGCATCCGCACTGCCCGGTCGTCCACCTACAAGGGCGTGTACGTCTTCTGCCAGGCCGGGCGATACCAGCAACTCTTCATGGTCGATCCGCAGGGTCAGATACTTTCGCGCGACATCCCCAAGGTGCTCGGAGCCATCAAGTGCGGGCCGGACCTGAAGGCCGACGACCTGCCCAAGAACTACAATCAGGCGGTCATGCGGGTCCAGCGTCAGTTCGCCGAAGAGGTCAAACACCGCCAGACGGAGCGGGAGCATACGCTTTCCCTGACGCATGGGCAGCGTTATGTCCTGCGAGAGCTTCGTGTGCTCTTCGGGCTAACCGGTGACGAGGACGTGCGGGGACAGGTCAACATCCTGGAAAAAGCATTTCGTGCCCCGGTCACAAGAGTGCTCAATCAGGAGCTCAATCGAATCCGCCGGAACGGGATTGCCGGCCAAACCTTGTTGAAACTCCTGAGTGATCTCTACCTCCAACACAACATGCGGGAATGGCTGGACAGGCCGAGCCTGGACTTCGGAGAGAAACCCGTTCCCAAGATCGTGTGCAGCGAAGCGCTTATCTAAGGACAAACGCCATGATCGAGAACAACCCCACCAACGTGTCGTCAGCGTTCGAGATGCTGCTGGAAGAAGTTGAGGCCGAGAAGTGTCGCCGGGCGGGTTAAAACCGGCCAGTAGTGGGCGGGTCAAAACCGGCCAGTAGTTGTTGTTGATCTATACCTCACTGGGGTTATTCCTGGCAAGCTTCTTCCGCGGCAGATTGCTTGCCAGAGCGGGGCTTCGTCGGGGGTTCCGGGGCTGGGTGGTCCTTCAGCCGGTAGCTGCGGCCGGTGATCGTGATGATCTCGGCATGATGCAGGAACCGGTCCAGGATCGCCGTGGCACTGGGCACGTCGCCGATCAGCTTGCCCCAGTCCTCCAGCGGCCTGTTCGAGGTCATCATCGTCGATTTCGTCTCGTACCGCCGCATGATGATCTCGAAGAGATACTCCCCGGACCGCTTGGGCAACTGCTTAATGCCCATGTCGTCGATTATCAACAAGTCCGGCTTGAGGTAGCGGGCCAGGACCTTCTCCTGGCCGTCGAAGGCCTCGTCGTGCAGGAAGTCCCGCACCACGTCGAAGATCGACCGGTACAGCACCAGCAGACCCGCCTTGATCGCCTGGTAGCCGATGGCCTGGGCCAGGTGGCTCTTGCCCGTGCCGGGCGGGCCAAGCAGCAGCACATCCTTGCCCTGGTGAATGAACTGGCATGTGGCAAGGTCGAAGACCTGCTTCTTCTTGATCGACGGGTTAAAATGCCAGTCGAAGTCCTCGAGCGTCTTCTGCTCGCGGAACGCCGCGGACTTCACGCGGCGGCCCACCAGCCGATCCGAGCGGATGGCCAGCTCGTCCTGAAGCACCAGCTCCAGGAACTCAGCATGGCTGAGCCGATTGCCGGCGGCCTCCTGCAATCGGACCTCCAGTGTCTGGCTCATGCCTGACAGCCGCAACTTCTTCAACGCGCTCTGTAACGATTCGTTCATGACATTCCTTTCATTGCCTGCCTTGGGCAGGTTCCAGGGGTTCAAGGGCCGCGGGATCCTGAAGAATGGATGCCCGCACGATGTGCCCATAGTCCGACATGTTGCGGATAATCTCGTGTTCGGCCAGGAACTCGAACTGCTCCTGCTCGCATCCGCCACGTTTGATGAGCTCCCGTACGCTGCGCAGGCGGAAGGCCCGATGCGTCAGTGCGATTCGGCATGCCCGGTCGATGCTGTCGCTGTCATGCCGATTGGCCAGGTGGATCAGGCCCTGCAGCACTCGCAGGCCGGCTATGCCGCGATCCACCAGCATCTCAGCCGCCCACTTCTCGGCGTTATCACCGATCATGCCCGCCTTCCGCAGCAGCCAGCCCGTTCCCCTCTCTATGCCGGAGATCTTGCGGGCGTCGATGTGCGGCCCCTGCGTGCTGAACTGGCCAGGCTGGCGCTGGGCATGGACGGCGATCTGCTCCAGCCGCTTGTTGTAGACCCGTACCAAGCGCCCATCCCAGCGGACCCACAGCGTCCGGCCCAGGTACTCCGGCGGCACAGAGTAGTACGCCTTTGCCACCTCGATGTGCCCGTCGCGGTTCACCCGACGCTGACCCTCGTGGAAGAACGGGAACCTGCCCGCCGGCAAGGGCAGCAGCGCCGGCTTGTCCGCGTCCTGGAACATCCTGCCTACCTGCCTGCGCGTCGTACCGTGAATGCGGGTGTCGGCGACAGTGGATTCCCACTGCTGGAGGTGGCGGTTCTCTTCGGCCAGGCTGCTGAACGTCCGTCCCTTGAGGGCATTGTCCTGCACGTAGGCGATGCCGCGTTCCACCTTGCCCTTGTGGCGAGGCGTGTAGGGCTTAGTGGGCATGATCACCGTGCCGTAGTGCTCACAGAACGACTGGACCTTGGGATTCAGTTCCGGGTCGTACCAGTCCGGGTGCTTTACCGCGGCCTTAAGGTTGTCAATCGTCGTGATCCTGGGCACCCCGCCCCAGTCCCAAAAGGCGTTCTCCAGGCACAGCAGGAAGTCATCCGTCGTCTGCCGTAGCACCGCCTCGCTGTAGCCCTTGCGGCTGCAGCCCAGCACAGTTCGAAAGACGTGGCTCTTGCAACGCCGTCCGTCAGCACCAACGATGGGCGCCCCGGTGCCGAAGTCCACCTGGCACTCCTGGCCTGGCAGGCACTCCATACGGCGGAATGGAAGCGGCGTCGCCGCTCCCAACTTCCGCACGAACCGCTTGACGCTGTCATAGCCGCTGCCAAAGCCGTGGTCGCTGACCAGGTCCTGGTGAATCCGCTGGGCCGACAAGCCCTGATCCAGCTTGGCCAGGATGATCTGATGGTACGGCCCGCAGTCGCTGATTGGCCCTGACTTGCCGCACTCGGGAGGAATGCAGGCGGCCCCGATCGAGTCGAGGCCGCCCGTGCCGTATGGCTCCGCCGCGGCGCTCGGGTTGCTTCCCAGCAGAGCCCTATCCTCCGCGACGGCGTTGCTCAGGCTATCGTCTGCTGCCGTTGGCAGTAAAGCGATAAATCCATCTTCCGTCCAAGGCTGGACCCCGGATGTGTTCCAGGGCCCGCCCGAAGAACCCGCGGACCCGGTGGGCAGGTTACTGGCCGGGTTTGGTTCGCTCGCAGAGCCGGTGGGCAGGTTGGGCACCCCATCCGACCCGGTGGGCGGGTTTGTGGCCGGTTTTGACCCTGCCGGACAGGCAGGCCCCACCCCAGCCAGTCGCAGATGCCGGGCTACCGTCTCGCGGTGAATGCCCAGCTCTCGTGCGATCTGGCGGTCCGACCAGCCAGCCTTGTGCAACGTAAGTATCGAGAAAACCTTGTCCATCTTGAGATCGTTCGCCATCCAGCCGCTCCTTCCTTGCCCCATACGGGGAAAGGAAAGAGAGTACCGATTGATGACGACCTTTCCTCAGATGGCCGGTTTTCACCTGCCCAGCCCTGGCCGGTTTTGCCCGCCCGCCGACAGAGAAGAAGAAGCAGTCCTACGGCGGCTGCATGGCGGACCATTTCAGCTGGGCATTATTTACATATGGAGGTTCCCCTCCAACGCAGCCAGAAGAGCTGCAGAAGCAGGGCGAACTGTGCAACTCTGCATCCTGGGGTGGACCTCCCGTGTCAGGCCCATGGTCGACCAGCGGCGTGGCTGCGCGTACCCATGGCCAAGTCCCGTAACTTACGGAGAAGGATTGACATGGCGACGAAGGCCCAGGTAGCAGCAGTAGTTGTGGCGAATCTACAACAGGCGTTGGAAACGGCGGACGAGATTAGTCTGGTCGAGAACGTCCGCAAGTATGCCGCCGCCAAGGGGATGATCACCGACATCCCCAGGTATGCCCGCTTGCGGCTGACGTCCGCCGAGAAGGCATGGGCGGCAGTCCTCTTCATGGACATGCGGGACTCCACGGCCAGGGCGAAGGCGGTCGGCGCAAGGGCGACGTTCGTGACCATGCACGCGCTGCTTCCCGCCATGGCGCTGCTGGTCAACGACGCGGGAGGCTACATCGTCGGCTTTCGCGGGGACGGGTTGTTCGCCGCGTTCGGCATCGACGAGTACGCGACGAATCCGGCCGGCCGAAGCAAGGGCGAAGCCGTTCAAGGGGCCGCAGTCTGTGGCCAGACCATGCTCGAAGCGGTGGCCGACGTCGTGAACCCGCTGCTCGCCCGTTTTGAACTCCCGGCCGGTGTCCGCATCGGCGTGGGCGTCGACCAGGGCGAGATCGTCATCACGAGGATCGGCCTCGACGATGCCCACGAGGTCACGGCCTACGGTGACGCGGTCAACACGGCCTCCAAATTGTGTGACCAGGCCGATGGATCTGTCGTGATATCGCCTGCGTGCCTTGGCTCCTACCCGAGCGGCCCGGGTGGCATGACCCGACTGAAACCCACCTACGGGTCGCCGCCCGGCCACGCGGTGGTTTTTCCTTGGCGCATGCTTGGAGAAGGATCATGACGACTCTATCGCAAGCCGAAATACTGAGGATGATACTGGCCGAGCATCCCCGCAAATGGACCCAGGCCTATGTGAACCAGATCATTGAGCGGGCCAACACGCGCATCGAGAACCTGTACGACCGCACCACCGACCTGCCACAGGGGCGAACTCCACCTAAACTTGAGCAGGTCGCCATCGGCAGCGGCAAGCATTATATGCTCGCCATCCTGTTTCTCGATATCTGCAACTTTTCTTCCTGGCCGAGTTCCGATCACGCGGAGCAGGTCACGGTGCTGCGGGTGATGAACGTCTTCATGGCCGAGATGATGAACATCGTGAGGGACTTCGGCGGATTATTCGAGAAGAACACAGGTGACGGGCTCATGGCCTACTTTGGGGCCGACTCCACGGACGACAAAGCCGCTGTGCGCCAGGCCGTTGAATCGGCCGTCGTGATGTACTACGTCAACGAGAAACTCATAGGGCCTTGGCTTGTCCAGCAAGGGTTCCGCCAGATAGCCTTCCGCGTTGGAATCAACTTCGGCGAGGTGACGATAGGCAAGGTTGGCGTGCCGGGTGGTCTCAACTCGTTTGTGGCAATCGGCACGCCGGCGAACATCGCCTGCAAGATCATGCGGCTGATCCCGGACGGTGGCATCTGCGTCGGGAACGAGGTCCACCGTCGCCTTCCCGCGGGCTGGGGCGCCTGGTGTGCGCAAGTCCCTGTGCCTACGGGTTTCGAGTACAAGTCCAATGGGGCGCCGTATCCGGCATGGCGTCTCAATTACCGGCTCGCGCAGCCGACATCGTGAGGAAGAACATGACAACCGAACAGATCCCCAAGTACGACGAAGGTCAACCCGAGAGCCAAACACTGGCGGCTCCACTCCGACCACTTGTCGAGGCCCTGCCGCGGGGCACAACCGAGCCCGCACAAGCATCGGCCCAGACTATGGCGGGTGCGAGCACGGCCGATGCTGACAAGGCCGCTGATTTCCTCTGGAACACCCACAATTACCTGAATGAGTACATCCGGTTTTCTGACACCAAGGCCGGCGTGGTTGTTGTCCTCGCATCCGGGATCATAGCCGCCATGTACGCGGCGAAGCTCCACGTCGGTGTTCTCGGCAAGTGGCCTAGCCAATGGCACTGGTTGGACTGGCTCGCTACGTCCTCATTTGCCCTTCTCGCGGCCACGGTCGCCCTGGCTGTCTGGGCGATCAAGCCGCGCCTCACAAACGATCAGTCTCAGGGCTTTGTGTTCTGGAACAGCATTCGAGGGTTCAGGTCCGCATCCGACTTCTGGTCGGCATTCCGGGCCCAGAGCGTTGACGGCATGGCCGAGCACTTGTCCGCCCACCTGTTCACGCTGGCCGGAGTGTGCAAACGCAAGTACTTCTGGGTGGCCCTGAGCATCTGGGTCGCGCTCGTCGGTGCGGCGTCAGGGGCGGCGGCGGTCCTGCTGAAGGACGTTGTGCCTTAGCTGGCGATGAAGCAACAGAAGCCCCGGGATATCGCGCTAATGTTTTGATTACAGTCATCAGGGCGGTGGGGATCGAACTTTCTAGGTTTTCGGCGGACATGCATTTCGCCCTATGAAACAAGGGTAAAACGACGGGACTCGCAAATGTAAATTGTTTCGCTGCCAGTTACACCGCCTCCAGTCTTCGTTCGCCGCGGCCAAGGCCGCGGCGAACTTCGCCTTGGCAAGCCGGTCTGTTCGGCTTGACAAGGCGAACCCGCAGGGGAAGACTGCCACGGCGAAGCCCGTCCGCGGGCGAAGCCGGGCTCTGTTCGCATGGGTAGCTGCGGCGAACTACTTGTCACGGCGCAGCGGAGCGAAGTCGGACGCCTTGGCAAGCCCTTGTCACGGCGAAGCCCGCAGGGCGAAGACGGAAGGCAATCAAAAGGGAGCGCTATGAACGGTGCCTTCTGGTATGTCTATATGCTCCAAAGCGTACAGCGCCCGGAGCGCTATTACGTGGGCATGACGGAGAACTTGCCCGAGCGTTTGAAGGCCCACAACTCGCTCAAAGTGCCGCACACGTCAAAGTTTGCGCCATGGCGAATCGAAACTGCCGTCGCCTTCCGGGACAAGGAAAAGGCCCTGGCATTCGAGCGGTATCTGAAGACCCACTCCGGGCGGGCTTTCGCCCAAAAGCATTTCTGACGCCTTGGATAACTCCGGCGGGC
>Ga0315288_10001845_pt1 | contig 27483 bp, 13 predicted proteins | sample YL17G11_20_MG_FD_203454 | JGI IMG/M metagenome (GOLD analysis project Ga0315288, IMG submission 203454) | Sediment microbial communities from Yellowstone Lake, YNP, Wyoming, USA - YL17G11_20 | ecosystem: Environmental > Aquatic > Freshwater > Lake > Sediment | place: USA: Wyoming | collected... | reverse complement strand
GCTGGGCGCTGCGCGAGGGGAAGGCCATCTCGACGCGACGCGATCGGTACGACGCGAACGGGCTGGACGGGCAGGGGTTCCACCCGTTCGTCACGCGCGATGGTCAGCTTCGCGCCGGCCTGGAGTTCCTGTGCGAGGAGCCGGCGCAACGGCCCCCGTGGGAGTGATGCTCGCTGCGACACCGTGGAACCGCAAAGGAGTCTCGTGTATGACGCCGCTCTCCCTTCGCACAGCTCTGGCCGTGGCCGCCGTGGCTCTGGCAGCTACGCGGACCTTTGCCCTCGATCTCTTCGTCGCTCCGGACGGCCGCGACACCTGGTCGGGACGCCTGGTGGCGGCTGCCGCCGATGGCGACGACGGCCCGTTCGCGACGATCGAGAGGGCGCGGGACGCCATTCGGGAACTGAAGAAGGCCGGCGGGCTCGACGAGCCCGTCACGGTCCGCCTGCGCGGCGGCACCTACGAGTTGGCGGCTCCGCTGCAGTTCACGCCCGAGGACTCGGGGCGGGCGGAACAGCCGGTGACGTACTGCTCCTATGATGGCGAGACGGCGGCCATCAGCGGAGGCCGGCGGATCACAGGCTGGCGCCGGCAGGACGATCGCCTGTGGGTTGCCGATGTGCCCTGGATACGCGAAAGGCAGAGCCCCTTCTACCAGCTCTTCGTGAACGGGCAACGCCGCACGCGGGCCCGAACGCCAAATACGGGCACCTACCTCTACACGAGGCGCCTCCTCCTGACGAACGATGCCTTCCCGGTGTGCAGCGGCATGGTGTTCGCGGAGGGCGATGTCACGCCGTGGCGTGAGTCGGACGACGCCGCGATCGTGCTCTTCCACAACTGGGTCACCTCGGTGAACTACGTCGCTGAGGCGGACTGGGGCCGACGGCGCCTCAGCTTCACCCAGCCCGCCGGCATCTTCTTCCTCGGGCCGCGAGTGCGGTACTATGTCGAGGGCACATTCGACGCACTGGACGCGCCCGGCGAGTGGTACCTCGACAGCCGCCAGGGAGTGGTCTACTACTACCCGGTGCCGGACGAGGACCTTCTGGCGGCCGAGGTCGTCGCGCCCGCCCTGCAAACGCCCATCGTGCAGCTTACCGGCGACCCCGAGGTGGGGATGTACGTCGAGGACCTCGTGTTCCGCGGGCTGTCGTTCCAACACGCGGACGCAGACATCTCCCCCGACTACCCACACAGCGTGCAGGGGTGTGTCTACCAGAAGGGGGCCGTTTTCGCCACAGGCATGCGCGACTCGATCATCGAGGACTGCGAGTTCACGCACCTGGGCGAGCATGCCGTCTCTCTGCGGGAAGGATGTGTCGGCAATGCCGTGAGGCGCTGCCACGTTCACGACGTGGGCGGAGGAGGCATCTACCTGAGCGAGACGACGCTCGCCCAGCGCGACGAGGCCCTGATCGTCGCCCGCAACGTTGTGGACAACAACTTCATCCATGACGGCGGCCACATCTTCCACTCCGGCGTCGGCGTCTTCCTCGGCGGCAGCGCGAGCTACAACGAGATCACCCACAACGAGATCTGCGATCTGAGCTGGATCGGCGTGCACCTCGGGTGGAGTTGGACGGGGAGGGCGCCGACCGACACGCACCACAACACCGTCGCCTACAACCACATCCACCACATCGGCAACGGTGTGCTCAATGACATCGGTGGCATCTACACACTCGGCGTGTCGACGGGCACGGTGCTCGACCACAACCTGATCCATGACGTCACGCGGTTCGAGCGAGGTAACCAGGGGTACGGCGGATGGGGCATCTACCTGGATGCGGGCAGCTCGGAGATCCGAGTGGAGAACAACATTGTCTACAACACTCGCGACGGCGGGTTCCACGCCCACTGCGACGGCTACCCCTATGGCGACGAGGTGCTCAACAACATCTTCGCCTACTCCGACGATGCCCAGATGGTCCGCAACAACAACAAGGAGCCGGACGGCAGCCACCTGCGCATCGAGCGGAACATCGTCTACAACGCCAACTCCCGTATGTACGGTGGGTCGAACTGGCTTCCCGAGGGCAAGTTCTCCTGCGACCGGAACTGCTACTTCAGCGAAGCGACGGATGAGCCGGACTTCTACGGCAAGACCTTCGCGGAGTGGCAGGCGACGGGCCGCGACTTCGACTCGTTCATCGGCGACCCCGGTTTCGTGAACGCGCCCGAGCACGACTTTCGCCTCAAGCCCGACTCTCCTGTACTCGCGCTCGGTTTCGAGCCCATCGACATGACCACGGTGGGCCTCTACGGCGCCGAGGAGTGGCGCAACCTGCCGCGCAACGTCATCCACCGGACCTTCGAAGCGGCGCTGCCGTCGGAGGACGCGGCCGGCGGCGCCTTCGTGGAGGACCTGGAGGACTACGACGTCGGCGAGCAGCCGGAGGGGGCGATCGCTCCCGAGGGTGGGGCGCAGGTAACCGTGACCGATCTGCTGCCCGCAACCGGGGAGCGCTGCATGGAGTTCACGGACGCTCCGGGAGTGACCGTCTGGAAGCCCCACTGGTGCGTCTGGCGAACCCCAAGGCCCGGGACCGTCCGCTCTCAATGCGCGGTAAGGAACGATCCCACGACCCCTGCCACTATCGAGCTGGAGTTCCGCGATTGGGACGTCAACGCCGGTGCGGCCTACAGCACGGGCCCCTACATCCGCTTCTTCCCCGATGGCACGGTGTCCTATGCTCGGGGCAACGAGTGGGTGCCCATCGGGCAGTATCGGATCGGTCAGTGGACGCATGTCGAGGTGGAGTTCGAGCAGGGCGCAGGCAAACCGAAGACGTTCACTTTCCGCCTCGGTGAGCAAGGCGGACCCACGAAAGCGACCGAAGGCCTCCCATTCCGCTCCGATGCCTTTGAGGAGTGCACATGGGTCGGGTTCGCCGGCGTGGACCAGAACACGGCAGTCTTCTATGTTGACGACGTCAGAATCGATTAGCGCGCCTCGCCGCGCGGAGCGTGGCGCCCGGCCGGGTCCTCCCGGTTGGGCAAGGGATGAGTCCTTCGCCGAGCGAACTCTTTGACCATCAGCGATGGGAGTGGGGTGTGAGCTCATGAGGTGCGTGATGTGCCTTGCCGCCATCTGTCTCGTGTCCCTGGGGGCAGCGGCGCAGGACCTGCCTGAGGAGACCAACCTGGTCGAGAACCCGGGCTTCGAGGACCTGGACGCCAACGGCCGGCCCGCCGGTTGGCAGGCGGATCCGGCGGTCTACTCGGTCGTCGAGAGCCCCGCGCACTCAGGATCGCGTGCGCTGCAGTACGAGAACACGGATGCCGGGCGGTACGTGCTCTGTAGCTGCCCGGTTCCTTTCGAGGTGGACCGGGCATTCGAGGTAAGCGGGTGGGTCAAGACGGAGAACATCGTCGGGGACGATACCGGCGCCACGTTGTGCATTCAGTGGTACGACGCCGACACGAAGTGGCTTGGCGGGCACTTCCCGGCCGGCTTCAAGGGGACCACGGACTGGCAGCAGCTCCATTCCATTTCCGGACGCGTGCCCGAGGGTGCGGCATCCTGTGAGGTCGTGTGCTACGTCCGACAGCGCATGACGGGCAAGGCGTGGTTTGATGATATCGAGCTGAAGCTCTGGCGAGAGCCGCCCCTCACCACGCTTCTCACACGGCCGAACTACCGCGGCATCCTGCGCCCCGGTGAGACGGACGTCGAGGTTCAGGCGGAGCTTCGTCTGCCCGACTGGGGCCTCGCGCCCGCCGACGTAGTCCTGAGGGGATGGTTCGTCGACGGCGACGGGGACCGACACGGCCATGTCGTGGAGGCCGCGCCTGCGGAGGCGTCAGCGTCCGTGACCCTGGACGCGAGCGACCTCAAGCCAGGGGCGTACGAGGCCGTTACCGAGCTCTCCCCGGTGGAAGGCGGCGAGGCCATCGCCACCGATAGGTGGCGGATCCGCGTCCCTGGTAAGGATGCGCCGCCGGGAACCTGCACGATCGATGAGCACAACAGGCTCCTTGTGAATGACGAGCCGTTCTTCCCCCTCGGGATGTACTTCGGCTCAGTCAAGGAGGACGAGCTCCGGCTCTACGCGGAGAGTCCGTTCAACTGCCTGATGCCCTACGGCGCGCCGACGCAAGAGCAGATGGACCTGGCCCAGTCACTCGGCCTGAAGGTCATCTACTCGGTGAAGGACGCCTACTTCGGTAGCACGTGGTGCCCGGAACCTATCAAGAGCGTGGACGACGAGCGGCCGTTCGTCGAGGCGGCCGTAAGCAAGTTCCGGGACCATCCTGCGCTCCTGGCGTGGTACCTCAACGACGAGCTATCGCCGGAGTATGCGGACCGCCTGCAGCAACACCAGGCCTGGATCGAGGAGCTCGACCCGAATCACCCGACATGGGTCGTACTCTATCAGGTCGACCAGTTGGGCTCCTACCTGCGGACGTTCGACGCGATCGGCACCGACCCGTATCCCATCCCCACCAGGCCGGCCTCGGTGGCGGGCGAGTGGGCGAGGAAAACGGTACGAGCGGTCCGAGACGCCCGCCCCGTGTGGATGGTCCCGCAAGTTCACAACTGGGCAGTCTACGAGACGACGGAGGAGGGCAAAGCGGGCAAGCGTCCCCCCACGGTCGAGGAGATGCGGTGCATGGCGTGGCAGTGCATCGCCGAGGGCGCCGGCGGCCTGGTGTTCTACTCGTTCTTCGACCTCCAACGCGATCCGGCCGCGCCGTTCGAGGCCCGTTGGGCGGACATGACGACCGTGGCGCGCGAGATCAAGGAGCAGACCCCGAACCTACTGTCGGTCGAGCCGGTGCCTCTGCTGGACGTGGCAGCCCAGCCCTGGCTGTCCTGGACGACGAGACAGGTCGGCACAGACACCTTCCTCTATCTCGTGAACTCCGGTACCGAGGAGCACTCGCTTGCGGTGGGGCTTCCTCGTCGAGCCCTGTCGGTTCAGGCCGTGCTCGGCGACGCCCCGGAGCAGTCCGACGTCGGCGAGGTCGCCGCAACGCTCCCTCCGCTGGCCGTGAAGGTGTATCGTGTCAAGCTGGCCGGCGCCCCAGAGTGACCCTGGGGGCCCCCCGGAGGGGCCGAACAAGGGGCCGAAGGCCCCGCGGTCCGGCCCTGTCCGCCGAAGGCGGACGCGCGCACCGGCCGGCCGCCGGGGTCGTCCTCCGGACGACAGGGCCGGACTTCGCACGCGTTGCGTGCTCGTTCGGCCCCTCCGGAAGGATGACGGAAGGGACTTCCCATCGTCGATGATCGGTGACGACGAACGCTACTACATCCAGCTCGCGGTTGGGTGTCTCATCCTCATCGCCGCGGCACTGGCGTCGGCCTACACCTCCATCGAGCTGTTCCTCAGCCTGCGGCGCAAGGGCGCCCTGCAGGCCACACGGGGGGCGACGACGCAACGCCGCCGCGTGGACATGATCATGGCGACCGTTCTCGCGGCCGTGGCCGTCGCGACAGGGGCGATCGGACTGAGCCTCGTGCTCGGCGTGCTGGGCAGACTCGGGTCCTGAGTTCACCCCGCGCCCCTGGACCGCGGAAAACGGGGACTGTCCCGGCGGGGTGGCCCGTGGTGGTCGTGGACTGTCCCCGCTTTCCGCGGTCGGAGGGCGATAGCTCACGCGACTGGAATACCTCGCCCTGGAGCACTGCACCTGACAGTTCCGGCAAGGGAGATGGCCCACGATGGCGGAAGGCGGCTACGCGTTCTCCGTATTCACGAAGCCCTGGAAGATGCCCGTACCCGAGCTGGGGCGCCATGTGAGCGCGCTCGGGTTCGACGGGGTCGAGTTCCCCGTGCGACCGGGGTACCCCGTCGAGCCGGACACGGTCGAGCAGCTTCCGACGGCTGCGAAGCAGCTTGCCGACTTCGGCATACGGATCTGCAGCGTGGCGGGCCCGACGGATGAGCGCTCCATCGCCGCGTGTGCCCAGGCGGGCGTGCCCGTCATCCGCATCTGCCTGAACGTGGACGACGCGGGCTACATCGCGACGGAGACGCGCCTCCTGAAGGAGTACGAGCAGCTCGCCCCCGTTCTGGAGCGCTATGGCGTGACGCTCGGCATCCAGAACCATGTGGGGAACTGCGTGGGGAGCATCCTGGGGTGCCGCCGACTCGTCGAGCGCTTCGACCCGAAGCAATTCGGGATCGTGTGGGACCCGGCGCACTGCGCCCTCTGCGGTGAGGAACCGCAGATCGCCGCGGACGTCGCGGGGTCACACTTGTGCATGGTGAACCTGAAGAACGCCGTCTGGCAGCGCACGAATGGCCCCGAGGCCGAGGTGGCCCAGTGGTCCACCTACTGGACCGATGGCCGCAATGGCCTCGCATCATGGCCCCGCGTCGCAGACGTCCTCAAGCAGCGAGGATATCAGGGCGTCATCTGCCTGTGCGCGGAGTACAGCGATGGGAATGCCGTGAACCGACTGACCGCCGGCGACCTCGCGTTCGCGAAGTCGCTGCTCGCGGGGTAGGGGGCCTCAATGGGCGCGTCCACCAAGGTCCGTGTCGCCATGATCGGCGCGGGCGGCATGGCGAACAACGTTCACTACCCCTCGCTGGCCTCCTTCGGCGACGTGGTCATCGAGGCCATCTGCGATCTCGACGAGGGGCGACTCAACGCGACCGCCGACAAGTATGGCGTCGAGAAGCGGTTCTCCGACTACACGCGCATGGTGGAGGAGACAGCGCCGGACGCCGTCTACGCCATCGGCCAGCCACACCTCATGTATGACATCTGGACCTGGTGCCTATCGCACGGCCTGAACCTGTACATCGAGAAGCCGATGGGCTTGAGCGTGCACCAGGCACGCAGTCTCGCCCACCTCGCCGAGAAGCATGGCTGCATCACTCAGGTCAGTTTCCAACGCCGCACATGCCCGATGGTCGTGATGCTCCGTGGCGAGTGCCTCAAGAGAGGCCCGATCACCCACGCGGTGTGTCAGTTCTACAAGTGGGCGCCGGAGCCGTTCCTCTCGGCTCGCGACCATACAATGGACGATGGCGTCCACGCCATCGACACCATCCGGTGGATGTGCGGGGGCGAGGTGGTCGGCATCGACTGTGTCACCCGCCGCATCGGGACTCCCGATGTCAACCTCATCATGGCCATGCTGCGCTTCGATAGCGGCGCCGTCGGCGTGATGATGAACAGTTGGACGAGCGGCCGACGAGTCTTCCGCGTGGAGATGCATGCGCCGGGGATCTGCGTCGAGGCCGAGCATGAGGACAAGGGGCGGCTGTACGCGGATGGCGACACGGCAGGTGTCGAGTACGACACGCGGGCGATCGCGGGGAGCGATGAGCTCTACGTCTTCGGCGGCTTCGCGGCGAAGAACCGCGAGTTCATCGATTCCCTGAAGGCCGGCACGCAACCCGGCTCCTGCTTCGCCGACGCGGTGAAGACGATGGAGGTCGCCGACAGCATCCTGGCCGCCGCGCTGCTGGCCGGGGAGTAGGGGAAACCGGCGACACGCACCCACTTCGCCGGCTTCGCGACAGGGGGCCTGCCTCCCGCGAAGCTCCCGTGGTGTGGTCCCGAGCACCGACGTCACTTGCACGGCCTGCCCCTCACCCGGCCTTCGGCCGACCTCTCCCGAAGGGCGAGGTGGGAGCCCCCTCTCCCCACGGGAGAGGGTTGGGGTGAGGGACCGACCTCTGCGGACGCGAGTGCCGCCGCGGCGCAGGGATCTCCGTGGATGGACGACAGCGCCTGGTCGGCACTCTTGCACAGACCATCGTGGTGTGGTCCCGAGCACCGACGTCGCTTGCATGGCTTGCCCCTCACCCGGCCTTCGGCCGACCTCTCCCGAAGGGCGAGGTGGGAGCCCCCTCTCCCCACGGGAGAGGGTTGGGGTGAGGGACCGACCTCTGCGGACGCGAGTGCCGCCGCGGCGCAGGGATCTTCGTGGATGGACGACGGCTCCCGGTCGGCGCTCCCTGTGCACACCACTTGGGATGCAGTCCCTCGTCAGCGAAGCGCATACGCGAACGCTTTGCCATCATGGTGAAGGGTCAGCGCGTCCCCGTCCTGTGAGAACGGCACGTCACGCCCGACGCCATCCTCGCTCACGGCGACCACTTGCCGCACCACGCGGCCGGCGGCTCCGAGTGCGTCCAGTCGCAGCGTCACCTCGAAGGGCGGGCCGTCCGGAAGGGGAGTGAGTTCGAGGTTGCCGTCGACCGTGCGGACACGGAATGCGCCGTCGGTCACGGCGAAGCCGAAGTCGATCGGACGCTTCGCGGTGTTGCCGCGGGGTGCAGGGGGCTCCACGAGCGGCGCGGGCGCGAAGCGGACGGAGGCGACAGCGCCGTTCCCGCGGCCGACAGACAGCGTCCCCACATACACCACCTGCGACCCTCCGCTCGGGGGAAGGGGGCCGGTGAGCGAGAAGCGGTTGGCGCCATCCCATAGCCCGAAGCCGACCTCGTAGTCGCCCTCGGCGTCCGCCGGGATGGTGACCGTGCGGCGATAGCGCACCTCGCCCGACCATGTCGTCGGCGCCGTGGGCGGCTGGTGATCATCCTGGAATGCGATGACCTGACGCCCGCCGCGCTTCGCGAGGAAGTGCACGAACACCCGGGCATCCCGCGGCGCCGGCTGATCCGCCCGCCAGACGACATCCCACGAGATCCGGTTCCCACCCTCGTAGGTGAAGCCCTCGACACGTGGCGTCAGCGCGATGGGGAGGTCGGGCTGGAAGGTCCGCGCGTCGCAGTAGTGCCCGCTCGTCCCGACGGTGGACTCGCAGATCGCGCCGTCGCGCCGTTCGATGGCAGAGGTCAGCCCCTCGCCCTCGACCAGGTACCCATACTGCGGCAGCACGCGACCGTCGACTGTCCAGTCGGCCTCACCGCGGTTGACGTAGACGCGTGTCCCGTTGTCCCACCTGACCGCCTGGCGGTGCATGTCGCCATCGACCATCTCGACACCGGTGATGTGCCGCAACGCGAGGCTGCGCGCGATGTCCTGGGCGAGATAGTACTTCCGCACCGCCTGACGCCCCCAGCACCCGGTGTCAACCATGAGGGCATGGCCCGTCAGGATCTCGTCCGAGATGTAGTCGTCGGAGTTGATGCCATGCTCCGCTCGGCTCCGCCCGCCCTCGTAGCGCCCCGAGTAGCCGACCCCGTGGAGGATGAACCGGTCATGGTTCACCGCATCGAACCACGGCACGCGCTCCCAGCCATCGCACTCGCGGTAGACCATGAACTCCTGCGGCTTCGGGCTGAGCGTCAGGTGCTGGCAGTCGGCGCCGTCGAGGTACCCGGTGAGCTGGTCGTGGCCCGCCTCGGACGTTGTGGGCGCATTGCCGAGTAGGTCGCGGATGTACGCGAACGTCTCGCCCCATGCCTGGCGCGTCTCGAGGCTGGAGTGGAAGTTGCCCTCACTGTCGTAGAAGTCGATGCAGCCGATCGAGGTGAACACGTCGATGAAGTAATGCGTCGGCGCGACGCCGTCCTTGATGAGCGCGAGGTTGCGCTCCATGAAGGGCCGGAAGGCGTCCGAGCGCCAGCGATAGGCCTGCGCGTCGCGGCCCTCGTTGTACCAGGCCGGGATCGGGCGGCCATCCGCCGTGAAGGCGATGTGCTTGTAGGAGTAGCCCTCGGCATCCGGGTAGAAGTCGATGTAGTTGTCGTGAAGCCCCCACGGGATGTCCTGCGCCCGGCAGACCTCGGCGATCCGGCGCATGTCCTCGACGGTGCCCAGGTCGGGCAAGGGAGGCCAGATGTCGGGCAGCCGATAGTCATAGCCCCAGCGCTGCCAGGCGTGGACGGTCAGGAACGAGTCGGTGAGGCCGTAGCGAATCATCCGTCTCATCTCGTCGGCGATGGTGGAGTACGGCCCGCCCCAGATGTCGAAGCACATCTTCCCTGCCAGGCGCTCGATCGCGCCGGCCGGTATCTTGTCGTAGAGGGGGCGGTAGCGGAGCGCGCAGTCGAAGGCGCCCTTCTCCCCCGCGACGAGGGTCAGTGTCCCACTGTTGTGAGAGTGCAGCGCATAGCGGCGCGAGGTGGGCGCAACCTCCAGGTAGTCGGGGGGAACGTCGGTCGCCTGCAGGACTGACATGCCCGAGGTGAAGTCGAAGCCGACGTGGCTGGTCGCCAGGTCATGGCCCCCGAAGTAGGCCGAGAACCCCTTCGGGTTGTCCAGCCGGTAGCCGTGCCCGTAGTAGACGCTCTTCGCCACCACGTCCGCGGGCCCGAGCGCGAAGTCGGTGACCCGCTCCGCGCACTCGATAGCCACCCGCAGCCCGTCGCCCTCGGTGAATAGCGTTACGTCGAGGTCGATGGGACGGCCATCCATGGGAAGGTGGTGCCGGTGCACGGATCGCCCGTCCCGCTCGACGACCTCGTATCCCGCGAACCCCAGGGCCGACGGCGCGCGGACAGCAGGTTGGTCCAGGATCGACACCTGCAATCCGTCGAGGGACAGCACGCTGTCATGCCCGACAAGCGTCCACACGCCGTCGATGATCCCTCGCTCCGTGGGCGAGCAAACGGCGACGACATCGGGCCCCATGGCGAAGGTGTAGGTACCGTCGGGCTCGGATGACCCGGCGAGGATGAGCCGCCCGACCTGCGCATTGCGCTCGCCCTGTTCCGCCAGGCTGGGCCGCGCGGGGATCGGGTTCTCACCCGAGAGGATCGTCGGCGCGCCCCAGAAGCCATTGTCGCATGTCGTGTCACGCGCCGGGCCGGGGTCGCTCTCGAGCCGGAGGAGGATGGTCCGCCCGGCGTAGGCGCTCAGGTCCACGCGAACGTCCTGCCACTGCTTTGCCTTCGTGAAGGTCTCGGAGAGGACCTGAGGGTTCGCCCCTCCGGGGGGCTCGGAGGCGGTGACGCGGAAGAGCACACCGTCGCTCGCGGGCTCCTGCGCCGTGTTGTCGCGGATGGCACAGCCGAAGGTCAGCTCGATAGGCTTCACCTCCGGTAGCGAAACGAGGTAGTCGCAGAACAGCGTGCCGCCGCCCGGCTGCCACGGAGGATGGACCGACAGCGCCGGCCGAGTCTCGCCGCGCGTCATCGTCGTGACGGCGAACGACGCGCGCGACTGCGTGTCCGCGCCCGCCCAGCCCGCGGGCTTGTAGTGCTCCGGCTTGTCGTAGTAGGCCCAGGCCACTCGCGCCTTCGCGGTCCAGAGCGGGTATGCGCCCTCGGGGATCACGGTCAGCGGCGCGTCGGTCGGCTGGTCGGAGGTGGGGTCGTCACTCGCGAGCTTCACCGAAACGATCCGCACGGCGTGCGCCGTTCCGACGGCCCCGGGGGCGGCGAAGTCCACATAGACGTGCACCGGGTACAGAGCCGAGTAGGTCCCCGCGCCGAACGTCACGGCGAAATCGAGCGCCGCCTTCCCCTTCGGCTCGACAGCGAAGTCCTTCGCCGTGTCCCCGACGACGGTGGTGGCATCCACGACGTCGCGGATCGTCACGCGCCCGGTCAGACGTGAGTCCCCCGTGTTCTCCAGCGTGACGCGGACCGGCGTTGGTGCATCCAGCGCAGTGACGACTGGCACTTCATCGATGAGCACCGACAGCGGCCCCTCGGTGACCTGGTGGCCCGACCAGGCCCAGGCGCAAGGTGCCATGCAGCAGGCCGACATGAGAATGGCCGGCAGAACGCACTTGTGCATTGGTGAACCCCTCCCAGGTACCCCATCGTAGGAGCGACGGTCCTTCTGGCTCGATCCACGATGGCATCCACCTCCGCGAGAACGTCCGCGTCCGGAGCAGGCACCTCGTGAGTGGCGAGGATACGCTGCTGCGTCGCCAGAGCACGGTCCAGCATGGTCGTGCCGCCCTGCGCGACCCACGTCTCCCACTGGTTGCGGTCGAGCAGCGACGGGAAGAAGAACTCGCCTCGGAAGCTCCGGGCCGTGTGCTCCTCCGCCAGGTAGTTCCCGCCAGGCCCAACCTGGCGGATGACATCGAGTGCCAACGAGCGGTCATCGATGGTGATGCCTCGAAGCGTGCGGCGAGCATGACCGAGCATCTCGTTGTCGATGATGAGCTGCGCGAGGCACGAGCCCTGGTCCATCCCGGCGATCCCCAGGTGCCCGAAGATGTCCGCGCCGGCGAGCGCGCCCATGAGAAGCGTCATGCCCTTCTCCAGACCGGCCTGTGCGTCCGGGACCTTCGCGTCCGTGAGCCCGACGTTCACGCCGACGGGCAGGCCGTAGCGCCGCCCAAGCTGGGTGATCGCCGCTGCCATGAGCCCCTGCTCGGGGCCGCCGAAGACCATGTTGGCCGTCGCGGGGTCGAGGATGTGGGGAATGCCCCAGTAGGTCACCGGCAGGCCGGGCCGCAGAAGCTGGCTGATGACGATGCCGGCGAGGATCTCGGCGTTCTCCTGCGCGAGGGTGCCCGCGAGCGTTACGGGTCCCGACGAGCCGCAGATGACCATCGGCCCGAAGCCCACCGGCAGCCCGGCTCGTGCGAACTCGGCGAGGATCTCCAGGCTCTCCCGGCGGAACTGCAGCGGGCTCACCGGCTCGATGAACCCCTCGATGGGCGGGAACTGCCGTAGCGCTTCCGCGCCGCCGCGCAGCGCCTCGAACATCTCGATGATGACCCGCGCCGTCTCCCCGTTCCGTATCCATGCCGCGCACGGCTTCGTCGTCCCCACGATCAGCTCGCGATGCGCGACGATGTCGCGGATCTCCATTGGCTCGTCGGTCGGCGCCGCCATCGAGCCGACGATGTCGATACCGCTCAGCGCATCTCCTACGCGGATCGCCGCGCGAACGTCGTCGGTGACCGGGTTCCGACGCGTCCTCTTCACCGGATCGACCCATGCGTACTCGCCGGCGTTGGAGAGTGCGTTCGGCCGCCCATGGCCGAACCGCGCCTGGCGTTCGCGGTCGCGGCCGTAGAGGATGTGCTGCTTCCCGGCCTGTTCGATGGCGCGCTCCACCATCGCCGCCGGCAGTCGCAGGTCGCGCTCCGTGACTACGGTGGCGCCCGCGTCGGCCAGAAGCTGCACCGTTGGCCCATGGTGGACCCGGATGCCCACCTCTTCGAGGATCGTCAGCGACGCCTCGTGCAGCCGCCGCATGTCCTCGTTGCTGATGACCTCCAGCGTCATACGTCCCTCGTCCCTCGTCGATACCCCGTGCCCGCGGGTCTCCGAACCCGCGTCCCGTGCCCGCGGGTCTCCCGACCCGCACGCCGTGGGCCTCGCGAACTCCTACGGGGCCCCGCTCAGCTCGAACGCCAGCACCTGGCGCCCCTCGATGTGCACCGCGCGCCCAAAGCTGGGCGGGACGACCTCCGCCGGGCCCACCTCATCCACGATGCGCGCGACCAGCGACAGGTTCTCGCCTTCGAATCCCTCGGCCCGGCCATCAAACTGCCAGGTCAGATCCACCGGCGCATCGGAGACGTTCGCCAGGATGACGGCAAGCCGTCCGTCCGATGAGCGCCACGCGCCCGCGAGGACGGCATCGGTCGTCACGACCATACTGCCGCCCCACTTCCAGTCACTCGTGACCTGCGGCATCGTGCCGACCAGCTTCGGCGGGCGCGCCATCTCGCCGCGGACGAAGTAGCTGCGCAGCGCATGACGCATCCGCGCAACATCCCGGAAGAACGGCCCGGCGTCCGGGTCATCGATGACCCCCGGGTCGATCCAGCCCACCTGCTCCCCGAAGACAAGCTGCTGGCCCGCCTTCATGCGGATAGCGAGGGCGTCGCCGGCATAGGACCGCCCGAACATGTGGACCTGGCCACCGTAGACCGCAGGGAAGATGGGGAGCTGGCCCGGGTACTGCCAATGCCAGGTCAGGTACTCGTCGAACACCTGAGTGAAGGGCTCGCCGTTGCACTCGGTGGTCAGGAACTTGCCCTCGGGGAGCTTGCGTCGCAGCGCCTCCAGCATCGGCCAGTAGCCGCCGGCCGTCCAGTGCGACCCGCCGCCGAGCGGATGCCCGTGTGTGGAGTCGTAGCAGAGCGCCGGCGAGGCCGCGGCTACCTGGTCGATGTAGACACCGTCCACGTTGTACTCCGGCCCGCAGAGCCGCGTCACGATGTCGGTCACGGTCGACCGCCAGAGGTCGGTTGTCGGGCACATCGGCGCGAGCTTCGCGCCGGAGCCGTACTCCTCGATGTAGACGTCACCGTTCGGCTGCTTCGCCGCACCGGCGCGCCCGACCGTGTCGAAGTCCGCGCTGCCCGTATCCCACAGCCTCCCGTTGATGTAGGGCATCACCTTCACCCCCGCGGCCTGCAGCTCGGCCACTCCCTCGGCGAAGCCCTCCTTGGGGGGGAAGTAGTGCGGGTAGTCCACATCGAACGGGATCTGGTGCCAGCTGTACCAGTGCACCGCGCACGGCACGCCGAGGTACTCCGCAAAGCGCTTGACCCTACCCACCACCTCGTCCCTCGTCCCGCCGGTCTGCGCCCACGCCGCGATGTCGTCGGCAACTGCTGAGGGGTTCGCGCGGCGCTTGTCGCCGTCCGGCCACCACTCGGCTTGCGCGGCCGCCCACTCGCGGTAGATGCGGGCAGCGTCGTACCAGTCGCCGTCGAAGAGCTGGACGACGCCGACGCCGGAGGAGGTGAAGTCGTTCCCCGGCCGCGTGGCATCCTCCGCGTAGCATTCGAACCAGTAGGTCGTCGCTCCGGACGAGGGATCGGCCTCAAGGCGGATCTCCTTGGTCTGCGCGAGGGGGTCATGCCACGCGATGTACGCGCCGCCCTCGTCGTCGTATTGGGCCATGAACTGCATCGTGCTCCAACCGCCGGGGTAGCGCCCGCCGAAGCTCTTACCGACGACGAGCGGCGCCTTCACCGAGTTCCCGCTCGCCATGGGGTAGACGGCAACGTCATCCTCCGGTGAGCCCATGGCCCCGAGGGCGATGACGGGGAAGTCGACTCGCTCGATCCAGCGATCCGTTGAGTCATTCGTGACGGCGAGCGAGAACTCGACGCGTGGCCCGCTGAGCCGCGCGGTGAACGCTGCCGAGATGTCCGGGGCGACCCCGTGCTGAGAGAGCCCCCAAGTCAGGCTATCGATGCGGCGGTCCGCGGCGTCGTCGGAGTGCCCGACCTCGCTGATGTCGAACCGGCCCCATCCGCTCTCCGGCGTCAGGACGACCGCATTGCCACCAGCGTTCGTCGTGTGGATGCGGAACAGCGCGCTCCCCGTCGGAGCGGCCAGCTCCCGCCCGCGGATCAGGTCGCGCAAGCTGATCAGGCGCATCTCACCGGGTCCCTGGCGAAAGGCGAGGCCGATCTCCCCGTTGTCCACGAGCCCCACCGACCCCTCCGGTGTCTTGATGGTGAAGGGCGGATCGCCTGGCGCCGCCATGCGCTCCGGGAGGCCGCGGGCGATATCGAGCGTCGCGGCGATGCCGAACACCGGCGCCAGTCGCTCCACGATGTCGGCGGCCCACTGCTTGCGGTGCGCCACTGCATCATCGCCCTGCGCCGTGCGGCGGCACTCGGCGAGCGCGTCCTCGAACCCCTGGGTGCTCACGCGACCGAAGCCGCGCCGAGCCACTCCCGTCTCGGCCTGCGCAACCCGGGCCAGCGCGTCATCGCCGGAGCCGATCCACAGCCGGACGCGGCCCTCCCACTCGCGCGCCGCAAGCGGCGTCCACGGGCCGTGCAGGTAGGTCCCATAGCCCCCTCGTCCATCGTAGACCATCCCCGGCGTGCCGAGCAGCGCCAGCACATTCGGGCCGTCCACTAGAGCGCCCCACGGGCCGCCGGCCATCGTCTTCTGCGAGCCAGTCAGCTCCTGCACCGGCTGCCCCGGCCCGGTGGTGCAATGGGTGAAGCTCTCGTCCGGGAAGTTCAGCTCGATGAAGTGCAGCTCGCTCCACGTAAGGTCGGCGTCCTGCGTTACCTTCGCGTCCACGAGGACCTGCGAGCTGTCGGCCAGGTAGCTGAAGGTGTAGCGCGCCTGCGGCTCGCCCGGCGCCCGGTTCCCCGCCCCGTCCGCATAGTGCGCGGTGACCTCTACCGCTACGCGCAGGGGGCCTGCGGCCGCGATGCGCACCTGGGCCGACGGGTCATTCCGGAGGAGGAAACCACCGCGGTCCGGATTGTGCAGGCGATCGTTGAGGACGAACGAGTCGAACACCTTGCCCGTTCCGAGGAACTCGATCCGCTTCGGGAGCCACCCCTGCGCTGCCGCATGTGTAACGCGGTAGCCCGGCCCGGTGACAACGATCTCAGTGTCGGTGCGCGCCAGTGTCACCGCCTCGGCGGGTGCGGCGGGCGCGCCGCCCGCGCCGTCGAGGTCGAGCGTAAGCTGCCGGGCGTCGGGATTGGGCTCGGCCCAGAGGGAGACCGTTCCCTTCCCTGACTCGTCCACGTCGACCTGAGAAGGTACCGCCGTCCCATCGGGCGTACGCACCACTGCCCGTGCAGCCAGCTCGCCGAACTCCGCGGGTGCGGGGCGCCCAAGCGCGGCGCACAGGTCGGCGAGGTCTAGATTCGTGGCGATCACTCCGGCGGAACCGTCGATCGGTGGCACCACAACGAGTGCCCGATCCGGCTCCTGGGCGACGGCGATCGTGGCCGCCCCCATGAGAACGGCCGCAGCGAAAAGCGCTGTCTGATACGGCACAGGGATCCCTCCTTACGGTGGGGCGATGCACCACCACGGTTCCCCACACGCCCGGAGTTCCCTGCCCAGAGGCGCCCGGACGCCTCGCCCGCCGCAGAGCGCAGCGCTGGGTGTCCCTAGGCGCGGACAGCCAATGTGCGAAGGCAGCGGCTCAGCGGTTAGGCCAGCCCACGGCCTCGACGCTGCCATCTTGGCCCACTCGCACCGTCCCAACAGCGACGCGCCGGTCCGCCCCACCCGAGTCGGGCGTTAGCCGTTCATCGGGCTGGGCGAGCCGCTCGGGGCGCCAAAGGCCGACGTGGAGGTCGAACTCGTGGCCGCGCATCTCCGCGGGCACCGTGAAGCGCATGGGCACATCCACCGTGGCAGGTTGGGACAGAGCGGAGAGGTTCGCACCCTCGGCCGGGACCGCCTGGAACTGGATCGGGCCGTCCGCGCCGTGCGGATCGAAGTGCGCGAAGGGCGCGATGCCTCCGGGCAATGCCTCGTGGATCGTCCACGTCGTCGGCAGGAGCCACGAATCGCCGTCGCGCACGGGAGCGCCCACGGTGACGGAGTACTGCCCACGCACCGTGACCTGCCCGAGCCGATACCGCCGCTGCGCATCGCCGTCCGCGAGGGGGAGCGCGATGGTCGGTGTCCCCTGCCGATCGCCGACCGACAGGAGCACGTCATACGTGCCGCCGCGGACGTAGAAGGGGAGGCGGAAGGTAGCGCGCTGCTCGACGGTAGGCGCCTCACCAGGCGGGCCGACGGGCAGGTCGCGCATGTCGAAGCGCTCATCCGCGAGCACCGTCACGATCCCACCGTCGGCGTCCTTGAGGGTGATGGCCGGAAAGCCGCCGGGCAGACAGGGCGCTACGCCCGCATTGCGCCACAGCGCGCGCACCTCGATCGGCCCCTCGATCGCAACGCTCTCGGGCCAGGACACCTCGACGGGCTGGAGGCGATAGCCGAGGCGGAGGTTCATCCGGTCGATGGCCGCGCGGTTCGCCTCGAGGAACTCGTGCGGCCACCAGTGGATCGCCGCGTAACTCGCGTGGTAGTCCTCCATGCACTGCACGTAGAGGCTTCCGTCCTGCCAGGCGCCACGGTCCTTCGATGGGCCGAAGTGCTCGCACTCGAGGATGACCGGCTTCGTCCGCCAGAACATCTCGGCGAAACGCGTGCTCATATACGCATTCGGCGCGGGCTGCACCATGATGCTGTCATCGCGGAACCCGAGGCCCGCGTCCAGCGCGTACTGCATGGTCCCGTCGCCCTGGAAGGAGAAGTCATCGTTCGCGACGAGCAGCGTCTGCCTGAAGTGCTTGAGGTGGAGGTCGATGTGACGCTGGACCGTCTCCGCGGGGTACTTCAGTTGGGTGCTCGAGAACGTGTGTCCTTCGCCCCACACGCCGAAGGTGCCGACATCGATGAAGGCCACGTTCGGGCTGCCGTCATAGCGCGCGGCCGCGGCGGCGAGGAAGTGGTCAAGCTTCTCGAGGAACACTGGGTCGTTGTAGTCCGGCTCCCAGAACGGCCCGTTCTCCTCGACGCCGGGCCCCGGACGGAAGCGGTAGCCCTTGGCCCCGGCATCCATCACCCACCTCGGTGTCGCCCATTCCATCCACGACTCCGAGCAGGTCAGCCGCAGGGCGATCCTCTTCCCCTTGGAGATGAACCGCTGGGCGGGCCCGTCGAGCACCGACCAGTTGAAGACGCCCTCCTCCGGCTCGAGAAGCCCCCACGGGAGGCGCAGATAGACGGTCGTTAGGCCCGGGAAGTCATCCACGGTGTCGGAGGGCGCGAGGCGCGAGCCGTAGTTGGTCGGTACGTTGCTGTAGTAGTGCAGCGTCCAGCCCATGCCGGGGTTCTCCAGCGCGACACCCGTGTCCGCGGGGTGCACGGTGACCCCTGCGTCCGCGGCCGCGATGGCGACAGTGGTCGCGAGTGTGGTTGCGAGTAGGTCGACGCGCGTCATGTGGCAGTCTCCTCACCCTCGTCGTGGTTCATCTGGCGGCGTTCCGCGAACGGCGAGGCCGGCCCTTCCGCGGCAGAGGTGCTCTCGGCCCCAAGGACGAAGTCCTACGGTGCGGTATTGTGCCCCATCTCACGAATGAGGCCGTGCCGCGGCACTCGCTGTCTGCCAAGATGAGGAAAGAAGGGAAAGCTATGGCGAGCAGCCCTCCGCAGAGGTGCCATTGCGCCCACGGGTGCGTCAGCCGGCGGCAGTTCCTGTCGCGGGTCGGCGCGCTGGCCGGCGCGGGCGCCCTCCAGGGGCTCGCGTCCGGCGCGTACGCCTACGACCTGGGCACACCCGTCGACGCAGCATCTCTGCGGCCACATCCGAAGGTCAACGTTACGGGGGCCGTACTCCGGTTCCCACTCCCGTACTGGCTCGGCTGGCCGGGCACATCCTATGACGTAGAAGGGCACTCGGCCGAGTACATCTCCACCTTCACGCAATCGGCCGCAGGTCTTGGTGTTGACTTGGCCACCGTCGAGACGCCGATCGAGAACGATGCGGGGCTCAACGAGTTCATGGGCTCACTCGACAAGAGGCGCCCCGATGCCGTCCTGCTCATTCTCCAGCACATCGGCTGTTGGGGGTGGGTCGATCGCGTGGCGGCGATGGGGATCCCGACGATCGTGTTCTCCCCGGTGGGCACCTCCTTCACCGGCCATGTGAAGGACATCTCGCGCCGGCCAGGAGTCCATGTCGTGTCGTCGCTCGAGGTTGACGCCGTGACCCAGGCGATGCGCATGGTCCGGTGCAAGCGGCAGCTCGAGGAGACGCGACTGCTCATCGTCTCCGGCGGCGAGCGCCGCGAGACGGTCCTGCCCGGCCTTGGAGTCAAGGTCCGCTACGTCCCGCGGCGGATCTTCCGTGAGGTCTTCGACCGGATGCCCGTCACCGACGAGGTCAAAGCCGTCGCCGAGGACTTCAAGCGGCGCGCCGACCGCATCGTCGAGCCCGATGCAGAGGACAGGCTCAACGCAGCCAAAGCCTTCGTGACGGCGAAGAGCGTGATGGTCGGCGAGGAGGCCAACGCCATCTCCATGGACTGCCTTGGGATGGTCGGCGCCCGCATCGTCCCGACACCGCCCTGCATGGCTTGGTCCACGATGCAGGACGTTGGCGTCACGGCGGGCTGTGAGGCGGATCTGTTCGGTGCCCTCTCCCTGATGTTCGTCAGCTATCTCCTCGACCGCCCGGGCTACATGAACGACCCGGTGGCCGAGACGGCGAAGAACCGCCTGATCGCGTCCCACTGCACGTCGGGCACCCGACTGCGCGGGTTCGACGAGGACCCGGTGCCGCTCATCCTCAGGCACCATTCGGAATCCGACCTCGGCGTATCGCCACAAATCCTCTGGCCCGTGGGCGAACCGTGCTCCCTGGTTAGCTTCACCGGCCCGGGACAGGTCATCGTCGACACCGGCACTGTCGAGGGGAACATCGACACGCCGCCCGCGGGGGGGTGCCGCACGTCCGTCGAGATCTCCATGGACCGTATTGAGGATGCCCGCGATGTGCTTGGGTTCCACCAGGTCGTCACGTGGGGCGACCATCGTCGCGCGGTAGACGCCTACGCCCAGATGTACGGGCTGGACGTCATCCACTCGCCGGAGCGCGCGCCCGAGAGCGAAAGGGGGCAACAGTCATGACGAGGACATGGACGCTGCTGATGCTCACGTGTCTTACCCTCGCGAGTGTGGCGTTCGCCCAGGACGAAGCCCGGCTGATCGGCGCGCCGGACATGCCGCCGACTCGCATCGCTGCCGATGGGACGATCGCGGAGGCCTGGGGAACGATGAAGCTGTCGCTCGCGGTTGGCGGCGAGACGGCACGCGTCACCTCGACCGACTACACCTGCGACCCGTTTCCCGTCGCCCGCACATCCCTCGCCGGTGGCGGGATCCGAATGGACATCGACGCCTTCCGCGCACCGATCTGGCCGGACGGCTTCGATGTGGTCACTGCGCACCTGTCGAACGCGACCGGAGCGCCTGTCGCCACAACCGTCACGGCCACCCTTCCCACCGAGATGGGCCTGGGCGACACGGGCGGGAACATGGGGGGCAGCTATGTGCTTCGGCTCCCCGATGGCCTGACTCCCGAACGCAAAGCGCGCGAGTGGGGCTGTGCCACACCGGCAAGCCGCTTGCCCGGCTGGGCACGACCGAACCGTGCGTGCGACCCCGCCTTCGCGAACATCCGCGCGGGCATGGGCGGGATCCCGATCATCTACCGGCTCAAGGTCGCGCCGGGCAGCAGCCATCAGGTGGCCATCGGTCTCTGCGAGAGCCACTGGGCCATATCCGGCCAACGGCCGTTCGTGCTCTACGTTGAGGGCGGAGAGAAGCGGACGGTGGACTGCGTCGCCGAGTTCGGCCAGCACGTCCCGGCGTGCCTCGTCTTCGACGGCCGCGACGCGAACAACGACGGTCTGCTCCAGGTGGTCTCCGCACCAGGGCCGGGCGCCCCGGATCGGAACCCGATCCTCAACGTCATTTGGGTGTTCCCGACGGGTGAGTATCTCGACCCCGGCGAGGTCATCGCCGGCAGGATGAACGCCGCCGCCGAGTATTACGTGGACGTCGGCGGCCCCACCGACCAGGACCTCTACGAGGGCGGCGAGCTGCGGTTCCCGATCACCGTGCCAGCGGCCGGAGCGGCCGATTTGACCTTCCTGCTCGCCCCGAGCCCGGGACACGTGCCCTCGCCCAGCGAGCCGCTCCCGTCGCTCGTGGCGCTGCGCGATGCGGCGGCGGACGTGTGGAACGGCTGGCTCTCCGGTCTCGACCGCGACCTCGCGCGAGCGCCGGGGGTACGGCCCGCGCTGGCGCGGATTGCGATGTCGCAGGCGCAGTCCGACGACTTCCACCTGGCCGTGCCGGAGTTCGGGCAGGCGGCCGGCTACTCCCTGGCGACGCACGCCGCCGTCGTCGCCGCGTTGGATGAGGCCGGTGTCCACTCCACGGCGGAGCGCTTGCTCCGCATCCTCTGGGACGCGGGCGCACCGGATCCGTTCAAGCCCTTTGCCCGGATCGAGTCCGGCGGTTGGGGCGGCGCCGCGGATGACGGCAACGCTCAGGCGATGGCGCTCTACGCCCTGGCGCACCATGCGGTCGTCACCGACGACGCCGGGTTCGCCGAGCTCGCATGGCCGGCGGTCGATGGTGCCGCCAAGGTCCTCGGCGCCGCGGACAGCGCCTGGGCGAAGGCGGCGCTCGCGGAAGCCACGAAGGTCGCGGCCATGGTCGGAGCGGAGACGCCGGACTGGGCGATCAACGAAGCGGCTGAGTTGGCGGCCGCTGTGAAGCAGTTGCCGACGCCGAGCGAGACGATGGCCGCTGCGAAGCAGGTGCTCCTGGCGGCGCGGTAGCCGGGCCTCCTTGCGCGGCTGGGTCCCTCACCCCGGCCCTCTCCCAGCGGGAGAGGGGGTGGGCCACCTCTCCCCCCGGGAGAGGTCGGTATCGGAGGACGGCTGTCCGACGATACCGGGTGAGGGGCGAGCCCACCACGCGCCAGACACCGCTGTGAGACGCGGCCAGGTGCCGCGCGCCGCGGTGGCTAACGTAGCCGGAACGTTCGCGTACCCTTCGCCGGGAACGTGGCATCGAACCGGGCGGCGTCGGTCGCGACGGTCTCGCCCGTTACCAGGTCGCTCACCGTGCACCGGCGCGGCAAGCGGATGGTGCGATCCCCGGCCTCGTTCACCGAAACGGTGAGGAGGCCTGCGGAAGCCCAGACCACGTCGCCTGGGCTGTAGAGGTGCACGCCGGCCATCCCGGCCAGCTCACGCAGGAGCGCCGCGGGCAGAGCCGGCGCGGCGGAATGCACCGCCGTCCATCCATCGTGCCTGCGGATAACGAGGCCGGGCCGCCCGTCGGCGAGACGACCCATCACCTCAGCGTTGGCGTCCTCCGCCACGGCCACCGGCCCGAAGGGCTGCGGCGCGCCGAACTCCACTGGGCCGTCCGGGCCGCTCCACGTGCACCGCAGGACGGCGGGCTCGGCACTCAGCCTGAGGTTCACCCCGCACAACTCCGACATCGCTGCGGGGTCGACGTTGCCGTCCCGGTACAGCCCGGCGGGGCCGATGAAGACCAGCACTCGCCCGTCGCGGTGCAGGCGCGTGACTGCTTCCCGCACCTCGGCGGTTGGCGCGAGGCAGTCCAGGAACACGTACATCCGCTTCGGCGGGAGTCCGGGCAGGTCGCCCAAGGAGTAGTAGCCCACCGGTGCACCGATGCGGGCCAGCTCGGGGATCTGCTGCGCCAGCAGCCAGCTCGTGATCGGCGCTCCCACCTGCATCCGCGCCAGCGACCATCCATCCACGAGGACCGCGATCTCATCGGCGGGCGTCCGGTCGCAGTCCATGGCGTCGTCGGCCGCCTGCCTCAGCCGCGCGATGTGGGCCATCAGGCGGTCGTCGTCATACCGGTTCGCGCCGACATCGAACCACCACTGGGCCACGCCGTTGGCGATGACATTCCCCAGCTCGCGGTCCTGCTGCAGGATGTCGCCATCGATGTCCTCCGGCTTGCCCCAGCCACCGACCTCGCCGGGGCTCAGCGACGTGCGGATGTCGTTCTCGTCGAACCAGAGCTTGCCGTGTAGCTTCACACTGTCCGTCAGCGACATGAAGTGGCTTGTGCCCGTACCGAGGTCGCGGAACATGTAGCTCGTGGGGCTGGTCATGAAGTCGACATCCGGGCAGCTCAACACATCGTCCAGCGCCAGGTGCCCCGCGTTCTGCATCCGTTGCTCGCCGATGAGCTGGAGCAGGTACCCGTAGAACACGCCGACGATCTTGTCGTCGTGCGTGATCCTCTTCGTCTCGTGCGCGAAGTACCGGATCGTGTCCGCCACCATCCATGAGTTGTACTCATAGAAGTCGATGACCGCCTGCTCCTGCGCGGGGTCTCGGAGGTACCCCATCGTGCAGCGCTCTCGGTCGGCGCGTGGGGGGATCGCGGCCGTGTCGATCCGAGCGTTGGGGTCGCTCCAGGCTTCCTGCAGCCGGGCATCGTCCCCGTATCGGTCCTTCAGCCAGGCGCGGAACTTGCGCTGGTTCGCGGGCGAGTAGTCCACCCACTCGCCCTCGTTGGCGCCCCACATCATCCATTCCTCGGTCGTGCCGGAGGCGATGTGGTAGCCGATGACGCGGTCGGCGTAAGGCGACTCCTCGATATGCCGCACGAACCGCTCGATGCCGCGGACGGTGTCCTCGCGCCACGCCTCGGATGCCCACGAGGGTGCGGGCTTGCCCCCGCTGTGGATGAACGGCGCGATGGTGCCGTCGGGGTTCTGCTGGAGCACGATGTCATCCGGGTGCTGCTCGCTCCACCACTGGGGCGCATGAAGGTAGATACGAGGGAAGAAGTAAGCGTCCGGGTTGGCCTCCAGCACCATGAGGGCACGTTCGTCCATCTGCGAGAAGTCGTAGGTGTCCGGGGCCGTCCATGCGGTCCGTGCCAGGCCGTAGCCGGACTCCGTCGGCGTCGCGGAGAACGAGAAGAGCGATACACCGGCGTTGGCGAAGTCGCGGAAGACCTTCACGCTGGGGCCGTAGGCCATGTAGGTCATCCCGGAGACGGGCCGGCCATTGATGTGCAGGGCCGGCGCGCCGTTGTGGAGGCGAACAGCAGCGGCGGTGCGATTCGCCTTGCGTGCCTCGATATCCACCGTAGGTAACGCCTCCTCCGATGAGCGGCCGTCGAGCCGGACAACCGCATCTCCCACGTTGAGCTGCCACTGATAGGTACCGCCGAAAGCGTACCGAGGGATCGGTAACCGTACGTCGACGGTGGCTTCCGAACCTGTCACAAGCTGGGTCGGCGGCGACGGCAGGGATAGCGCCTGCACGATGCGATGGCCGTCGGCGTCTACCAAGGCCAGCTCCGCGCGGTCGCAGAGCGCCGTGCCCTCCAGCCGGAAGCGGACCTGCGCCCTGATCGGCGCCCCGGCCCGGGCGCGCTCTGGAGCTTCGAAACCCGTCACGGTCAGTTGGGGCCGGTCCGGGAGCACCGCGTCCACGGCCGCAACGTCCAGCGCGTAGTCCGGTCCCGGGCGCACATCGAAGGCGATCACAGCGAGGTGGCGAGTGGGGAAGTCCAGCGTGCCGTTGGGGTCGCTGGACCAACCGGCGACCTGCCACTGCTCCCACGGCCATACCACCGTCTGCCAGTCCGAGCGCGCCGCCAGATCAACCGGGGGCGCCGTCCATTCGGCGCCCGAGGCGTCGCCGATCTTGACCGCGAGCCGCAGCGCATCGCCGCGACAGCGCACCCGCAGCCGGATAGCGTCGAAACGCCGCGGGATGGGCTGATGGATGAACACATCGGCGAAGCCCCCCTCCCGCAGGTGAAAGCCCCACGCGGCGATGCGTCCGTTCGTGGCGTCCGTGTCGTCGCGGACCGCATAGCGAACAAACTCGCGGCTCAGCCGGTCGGCGTCGCGTGCGGAGTCCCACTGGGTGGCCGCCGTGGGCATGAGCGGAAGCGTCTCATCGGCCCTTAGCACCGGCCCAGCCGCGAATGCCGCCAGGGCCAGCCCGAGGGATGTGCGAAGCGCGAGGCTCATCGGTACAGCTCCTTCCGCCGGGGGGGACGGCCCATTGGGCCACGAGGCGCGGCATTACCCTCCGGACGCAACCCGGTCCTTCAGCGCCTGGTACCCGCAGTGCATCAGCAGGTGGTCGAGGATCACCATGGCAGTGTAGGCCTCGGCCACGGGCCATATCCGGGCCACGATGGTCGGGTCTCGGCGGGTGATCGCCGCCAGCTCCTTGTTATCGAGTGTGTACTTGTCAATCGTGCGCTGCCGCCTGTCAATCGTGGGAGTCGGCTTCACGACGAGCCGGGCGATGATCGGCTGTCCCGTCGCGAGGCCGCCGGTGATCCCGCCGGCGTTGTTGGACTCGAAGACGACTCGACCGTCCGCGGCGCGCATGTTGTCGTTGCTCGCGAACCCGGTCATGTCCTTCACGGCGAATCCTGCCCCCACCTCGACCCCTTTGACGGCGCCGATCCCGAGCATCCGCCCCAGCTCCGCGTCCAGCTTGCTGAACACGGGCTCCCCCAGCCCTGCCGGCACACCCAACACGACGACCTCCACGACGCCGCCGGACGAGTCGCCGCCCTCCGATACCTCGCTGCAGGCCGCCACCATGGCTTCGGCCGCGTCCAGGTCCGGGCAGTTCAGTATGTGGTGCACGCCGTACTCGTCGCGGATCTCCTGCGGGTCCATGGGCTTCGCGCACGCGCGAATGTCGTCGATCTGCTGCTCGATCTCCGCGAAGACGCGTGCCTTCTCGAGGAAGAGCATGTCTCGATGGATACGCCCCTTGACGTAGACCTCCTGGTAGAAGGGGTCGTAGTCGCGGCGCATCCGCCTGTAGGCGTCGACGCACTGCGTCACCTCGGAGTGGGCCATGTCCCGGCACCGCACTCCCGCGGCCTCGCGCACGAACGCGAAGACCTGGATCCCGCACGCTTGGAGCGCCTTCTTGGCGACATGCCCGCCCGCCACGATCGTTGAGGTGTACCGGCCACTGAAGATCCCCGCACCGATGGCGTCATCGTCCGGACCGTACTTCATGAATGACGCGTAGGACGCGTGGCCCGGCCGTGGCGTGCGGTTCGTGTCCTGATACTGCTTGATGTGGACGAAGTGCCGATCCAGGTTCGGGATGAGGATGGTGATCGGCGTGCCATTGGTGTGATGCTTGTTCCCCGCGCCCTCGATCGTATCGGCGGCGTTGATGCCGGTGTAGATGATCGGCAGGTCCGGCTCCTTGCGGGGCGAGCTGAGCTCGTCGGCGCCCGGTTTGCGCAGCAGAAGGTCGCCGTAGATGTCCTGTTCGGACAACACCATGCCCGGCGGCGCGCCCTGGATGATCGATGTCAGGCCATCCTGGTAGGACCCGCCGGATACTGTGAGTTGGAACAGCCGTCCTACGTGGCAACCGAACATCGCTGCTTCTCCATTCGCCCCACGCCCATGCCGTGCGCACTCCCTGGCACAGCCCCAGGGGCTCGTCGTAAGAGGATCATATCGGACACCAAAGGTGTGTCAAGCGACGAACCTGCGCAGGCTGCATCGGAGTCGCGTGCAGGAGAGCGGACGCCCTCGTCCCCTACTGCTGGGATGTGAGGCGCACCTCGACCTCCCAGTCGCGGATGTCGATCGATGCCACGGGCGTATCGCCGGTGTACTCAGGAGTGTCGGCGTTGGTGTTCTGGTAGATGTAGTTGATGTCTGTGCGGATAGTGACGAACGAGTTGCCCGTCGGACCCAGCCCGTCGTAGTTCTTCGGGCCGGTGATGCCCGGGTCCAGGATCAGCTCGTCCGTCGTGATGAAGTTGATGTCCAGTCGTCCCTGAGGGTCCCCGATCTGCGCCAGGTCCAGGATGAAGCTCAGCGTCCGACTGCTGTCACCCTCGACCCCAGGCGGATCGGCACGGAAGGGAGGGCCGACATAATCCGGCGTCACGTCGAACTGTGTGGCGACCTCGATCTCTACGGCCACCGAGAGGTCGCCGGTGATGAACTGCACCCCCGGGAGCACGGGCTCGGGCCCCTCGTTCACGTCGTTGGCGTAGATGCTGCCGCGCTGCGTGAAGTCGCCGGTGCCGAAGAACGCCTGGAAGCGGTCCACAATGTCCGCCGTTGTCGGCGCGATGGCGAGCGTCTGCGTCCCCGCCACCGGGGCGGCGGCGACGGTGATCCCGATGCCCAGGGCCGAGAACGTGCCCGCTGCCAGGACCTCGCCGCCGGCATTCAGCCGCGCGATCTCGCTGTTCTCGGCCGGTGTCAGCAGGCGACCGCCGATGTCCGCGGCGGTGAACGTGATGGAGTCGGCAACGATGGCGCCGGAGGCGTCCGTCGCGACCGTCAACGACCCGGCGGCCTGCTGCCCCGTGTTGGTGGCCG
>Ga0315288_10001843_pt1 | contig 27501 bp, 26 predicted proteins | sample YL17G11_20_MG_FD_203454 | JGI IMG/M metagenome (GOLD analysis project Ga0315288, IMG submission 203454) | Sediment microbial communities from Yellowstone Lake, YNP, Wyoming, USA - YL17G11_20 | ecosystem: Environmental > Aquatic > Freshwater > Lake > Sediment | place: USA: Wyoming | collected... | reverse complement strand
ATACCACCTCCACCGTTAACCTTCTCGCATAGGTCAGGCATCACCCCCTATACATCCTCTTGCGAGTTAGCAGGGAGCTGTGTTTTTGATAAACAGTCGCCAGGGAATCTTTAGCTGCGGCCCCCATAGGGGGCAGGCTATATCGCTAACTTACAGCCGCTTTTTTGCCGAGTTCCTTAACCACGAATCACTCGTTCGCCGTGGGCTACTCGCCCTGCCTACCTGTGTCGGTTTTCGGTACGGATACCTCAAGCTAATTTACGAAGTTTTTCTTGGAAGTTTGCTTTGTTAAATTTCCCCCGCCGAGGCGGGGAATTTTCTTAACGCTTAGATTTACGATTTAACGCATTCTGGGGGATTTGCCTCCCAAAAACCCTAACGCAAAGAACGCCAATCCAATAAGGCGCCCAACATACTAAACTTCGTCACTCCGTAAAAGCACTTGAGATAGGGACGGAATATTAACCGTCTGTCCATCAGCTGCGGATTTCTCCATTGCCTTAGGACCGCCTAACCCTTGGCTGATTTTCATTGCCAAGGAAACCTCAGGCTTTCGGCGGACCGGTTTTTTACCGGTCTTGCAGGTTACTCATGCCAACATTTGCACTTCTTAGCACTCCAATCGCCCTCGCGGGTCAATCTTCGCTGCGCTAAAAACGCTCTCCTACCGCTTGATTTTGTAAAAACAAAACCAAACCCATATCTTCGGTATTTGGCTTAGTCCCGTTATATCTTTGGCGCAACGCGTCAATCCCCTTGCGGAGATATAATAGTGAGTTGTTACACACTCTTTAAAGGATGGCTACCTCTAAGCCAACCTCCTATTTGTCTTCGACGCATCACTACCTTCTACACTTAGCCAAAATTTAGGGACCTTAGATGATGGTCCGAGTTCTTGCTCTTTTGACTATGGAGCTTTGCCCCCACAGTCTGACTCCCAAATTATTTTAATGGAATTCGGAGTTTGACTGGTCTGCCTGGCTTGCGCCAATACAGACCAACCAGTGCTCTACCTCCAATAAAAAACACTTGAGGCTAGTCCTAAAACTATTTCGGAGAGAACCAGCTATTCCCAGGCTCGATTAGCTTTTCACTTCTTACCACAGTTCATCCCCTAGTATTGCACGGCTAGTGGGTGCGGCCCTCCCTCCGGCTTTCGCCGGAGTTCAGCCTGACCATGGTAAGCTCGCCTGGCTTCGGGTCTTATATATTTTGCCTTTTGTACGCGCTATTAACACTCGGTTTCCCTCTGCCTCCTCCCGCTACGCGGGATTAGACAAGCAAAACACATAAAGTCGTTGGCTCATTCTTCAATAGGCACACGGTCACCCTTGTCTGCTTGCGCAGACAAGCGGGCTCCCGCTCTTTGTAAGCATATGGTTTCAGGATCTATTTCATCGCCCTCACCGGGCTACTTTTCACCTTTCCCTCACGGTACTAGTTCACTATCGGTCACAAAAAGTATTTAGTCTTGGGAGTGTAGGACTCCCGGTTTCCCACGGGGCAATCTTTCCCCGCGGTACTCAAGAAAACAATCAGAAAGTATGAAAAAGATTTTCGCTTACGGGACTATTACCCTCTATGGTCGGCTTTTCCAAAACCGTTCAACTAATCAATTTTCCAGTTTTTATACTTTCCTTTCATATTGCTATGAAAACGACTGCATCTTACAACCCCCTGCAAACCCTAAACGCCTTGCGGCATCTTGAATTTGCAAGGTTTGAACTCTTCCCTTTTCGCTCGCCGCTACTGGGGGAATATTATCACAATATTATTTATGAGCCCGACTATCCGGACCCACAAATAATAGAGTGATTCTTTTTTTCTTTTCCTCCGGGTACTAGAATGTTTTACTTCCCCGGGTTTACTTCTTCATCTCTTACGGATGAAGATATGACGACATTACTCGCCATGGGTTTCCCCATTCGGACATCGCCGGATCAAAGGTCGCTAGACACCTCCCCGACGCTTATCGCAGTCACGCCACGTCCTTCATCGCCTTTTTGTGCCAAGGCATCCACCATACGCCCTTAGTAACCTACTCATCCCGTACATAAGTACGAAATAAATTTACTCTGCATTAATTTTATACCTGTTGTATCCTCCGAAGCTCTAATGAGCGAAGGAGGATTAATTTAACTTATTCAATTTTCAAGTTACTGTCATTAATTATGAATTCGGCAAACAAAAAACCGCTTGGAAGCGGCTTAACTCTGCTGAAAATAAACGCAACAGAACTACACGGATCCGCCTCCTTTATTTTTATATGTTTTTGCCCTATTCATAAATCTGAATTGATTGTACCAAACGCTTATCCACAACGCAAGAGGGCTATTTATCCAGCGCGGATTCGGTGTAATATACATTGAATATCTTTTTATCATGAATGGCTATGCTTTGTGGTTTATATTGCGAGAAAATAGTTTTTAACTTTGTTTCTGTAAAAAACAAATCGACCACGCCTTCGATTTGTTTATAATTCAATTTCAATTTTTTGGCTTTATTGTAAATTAACAAATGAATCAACTCGTGAGCAATTGTTTCGTTAGCTTTTTTAATATCTCTGGTACTGCTCGTTCGCAGGTTAATAATACTAGGATAACTAAACTGTCCTTCTGGGCCATATAGGGAAATAAAGCAAATATATTTATCCTTTACATTAAAATCAAAGTCATTAAGAATATTAAAAAATTCACGCTCAATTTTTTGCCAGTTATTTTTTATTTTGTCCCGCCTTGTTCGGTAATCGTTTTTATTATAAATTTCGTTTAATTCTCTACCTATTTTTTTAGCAAATGTTTTTTTATTGTTTTTATTTTGCCAGTAAACCTCGGCATAAAATTCAGGTAAAACAATAGGAAAATTGTTATCAATAAACCATTGATATTCTTCGTAAATATTTAACAGTTTTTCTTTTTCTTTAATTTTGGAGTATAAAAATTGTAATTTCATATTTATATTATAGGCCAAAACAAATTAAATGAAAAACGGCCAAGGTCATACTTTTTGTGTATTTTTTTCCTTGGCCGTTACGTACTCAGAAAAAATCGGATTCGCGCAACTGCCTCGCGATAGACATAACTTCATCTAGTGGGTTTTCGACTTTCGGGAAAGTATCTTTGACCGATTGCCCAATTTCTCGCAGGCTTTTTTCTCCGGTCATCTGTTTAACAATAAAAGCCCCGATTTCATTAAAGGTTAGAACGCCTTTGCCCTGAAAAAAGCCAAGAAAACTACTAATGTCTTGCCTGATTTTGAATCGGCAATTTATCTTAGGCACAAATTCTTCGTTCATGTTCGCCTCCATGTTCGTGTTCTTTATTTTGTTGAATGAATTCATCGGGAGCATACATCCTACCGCCATAGTAAGAAGCTGAACACCCGCCCCCACAAAAACTATCACATTCTTGGCATTTTACTGGCAACCATTTTAAAGACCGAAAATGTGCTAAACGCTTAGTCCATATTTCAGTTAGCGAAGTCTCCAAAATGTTGCCACAACTTCCTTTGGTAATAGAGCACGAACGGACATTGCCCATGTGGTCTATATGGCCAAAGCCAGTACCCTGCCAGCAACCAATCACATAATCATGATATTTAGCGGGTAACAAACACAAAGGAAAGGCATCTCCGAAGCTAGCCAAAATACCCAATTCATTTCGAATTCTTGCCAACTGGGGAAAGACAGACAGGTAATCGCGCAAGGATAATTTTACCTGTTCCCAATCAGATTTAGCCCGACCGTAAGGAGTTAAGCGTCCTACATTTATCTGATCTACCTCTATGCCATTTGCTTTCAACCACTGACAAATCTTGAAGACTGATCGATAATTGTTTTTGGTCAAAGTATAAAGAACGGAAATGTTGATGTTATTTTCTATACAAGTCCGTATACCACTAACCGCTGCCTCAAATGATCCTACTACTTTGGTTATACTTTCATGAATTTCCTTTGTGCCGTGCAGTGAGATAGCGCCACCGATAACTCTATGCGCTATTAGTGTTTTAACCACTTCCTTATTTATGTGTGTGCCATTGGATACAAATGATAAAAAGAAATCCAGCGCATCGGCATATTCTATTACTTCTCACCAATATGGATACACAAAAAACTCTCCTCCAAACAGCCGAACCTCAAAAACTTCGGCTTCAGCAAGTTTCTCCAAAATAGATACAGCTTGTTTTAATGGAGGATGAATTGATTTTTTGCATTCCATTTCGGCATTAAAACAGAACTCACAAGATAAATTGCAAACAGGGCTTACCTCAAAATTCACCGAAATAGGCGACTTCAGACATACCAGCTCATTCATTTTTCTCCTCCTAAAAAATTAAGGGGTGAAATTTCTCATTCACCCCTCATGTTTGACCCACGGTCACTTGCAACAACGGCAGGTGCATTCTCCGGCGCATCTCAACGTAATCATATGCATCGGCGTAAGTTGTGGGCGAATACCTTTCAAGACACTGAATTTTGCCATCATGGCTTTACTCGACTTACTCATAATATTCTTCTCACCTCCATTCTTTTTAGATTGAATTCTCAAAGAACCAAAATACCTTTGATTGGTTTAAATAATAAAATTAAAAGCTGAATTTGTCAATAGCTATTTGTCCAGTGCGGATTCGGTGTAGACATTGCGAGGATTCCAGAGAAGCCAGCCGCTGGTCAGGCCGGAATCATAGACCGCCTGTTTTTCTTGGCGGATCATTTCGCTGTTGTAAATGGCGCCGATATTAAAATCCTGAAGCCAGGGTCTTAATTTTTTTAATTCTTTTTCAAAAACCGGATTAACTAACGCGGGAGTGCTTGTCCCAACTTCAGAAATAATTTTATCGCGAAGCTGATTTTTTCCGCTTTCAATAGTGCTCAAAATAACTTCATAGGGATGCTCGGCCGGATTGGCAAATCCAAAATTCCCGGAAATATAGTGGGAAGGATAAATCATCGGCGAAACATAATCGAAATAATCATAAAGTTCAATAAATTTCTGCCCCACCCCCAAATCATCGGTTTTTAACATATTGTAAGCAAAAAGATCCACCGAAAGTTTTATATACGGGTCATAATTTTTTAATTCCGAAGTTAAATACTTCACAAATTCATTTATGATTTGGTCCATAAAAATTATCTTGTCCTCGGGAGGAAAACCAACGTCTTCGTTTTTAGAAAAAGCGGGAAAACGGACGTAATCAAAATTCAACTCATCAAATCCGGCGTCAATCGCCTGTTTGGCGATGCCGACATTGTAATCCCAGGTTTCCTTATTCAATGGATTTAACCAATACCAATTCCGCTTGTCTTGCCAAAGCGCTCCGTCCCCTTTTTTAAAATACCAATCCGGATGGTCTTTTATCTGGGAATTGTCTTGAAAAACAACTATCCGGGCAATGGCATAAATATTTTTTTTATGAAGTTCTATCACCAAATCTTTTACGTAATCATTTATATAAACGCCACTATCTTTGACATCAATAACGATGGAATTGACCTCTGTTTCGTCGGCAATCCGAATTAAATCGTTGATTCTTTTGGCCTTAGCCGTCCAAATAGTTGAATAAACCCCCTTTTGGGGATTTACTGTTAAATGCCTATTTATTTTTATCGTCTTTTCACTGTTTAAAATATTCCAAATCGCCGCCGGAATTTCTTTTAAAAAATCAAAATTTTTGACGAGGGCGGCTCCTGTCAAAAACAGCGTTAACAGACCTGTGACGACAAGTATATAAAATTTCATGTTTTTATATTATCACAAGGTCTGAATAATCAGAAATTCTTTGCTAAAAAATCCAAGATTCGCTGTTTTAATTCCGACTCGGCATCAAACATCCGCGTGCCATGGCCGGCATCTTCATATCTTATAAATTCTTTACGAGAGGCCTTTGAAATTTCAAAAAGTTTCTCCGATGATTCAAAAGAATAAGCATCATCGCGGCTAGCTGCTATCAGAAGATTTTGACGGTAGTTTCGCGAAGCAATTTCCGTTTTAATGCCATGATAATCTATTCCGGGTGACAAGATAATAATGATTTTTGGTTGCGCCTTGGCGCCGTAAAGAAAAGCTAAATTAGCCCCGATTGAACCTCCGATAACCGCCAATTCCGTATCAGAAACCCTGTTTTTCAACCATTGCGCGGCCGCCTCAACATCATAAATCATTTTATCGTAATCAACTTGAGTAAATTCCTGCCAAGACCCGGTTTCGCCGGACCACGCCTCCGAATCCCCATGCCCCCTTTCGTCAATATTCAAAACATTATAGCCCTTCTGCCATAAAAATTCCGCAAACTCGTTAAAGTCGCCGCGATTGCCGGGCAAAATATGTAAAAGCAAAATTGATTTTTGGGATTTTGCATCAAAAAAATCTCCGACAATTTTAACATCATCGCTGGTTTGAAAAGTTATTATTTTAGCCATGCTTTTTAAAGAAAAGCGAAATTACAAAAAAAACAATGCCGGAAAGAATTACCGTCGGGCCGGGCGGAAAATTAAAAGCGCTGGCAATAACGATACCCAATCCTGTCATAAGAACGCCCAAAATTACGCTGAAACTTAGAAAAGATTTCAAGCTCCAGGATAAATTGCGCGCCGAAACCGCGGGCAAAATTGTCAGCGCTCCCATAAGCACCGAACCGATGAGTTTAATGCCAAGAGCAACGCTTAAAGCAAAAAGCAAAAGAAAAACAAGATATGAATTATCGGGTTTGGCGCCGATTGATTTTGCCAGATCCGGAGCGGCAATGCTGAGTGTTAATCGGCGCGAAAGAATTAAAGTTAAAATAAATATGATAACGGAAACGACAACAATAACCATCGCGTCGGAAAATCTTACGGCGAAAATGTTGCCAAACATGCTTTCAAAAAGTTCCTGGTTGGGCACCAAGAGAACGCCGAGGGCAAGAGTCGCGGTAAAAAAAGTTCCAATAATCGCATCCGGCGGCAACGCGGTTTTTTTCTCAATAAACCAAGTGCCAAAAGCAGCCACCAAAAGAAATGCCGCGGCGCCGAAAATCGGATCAATATTGATTAACAAAGCCAAACCAATGCCCGGCAAAGCGACGTGAGATAAAACATCGCCGACAAGCGCCATTCTTTTAACGACAATAAAAGCGCCCAAAAAACTGGCAGCCAGCGCCGTGAAAATTCCGGAAATAAGAATCAGCAATAATTGTTGATTTTGTAAAAATTCAATGAACATGGTGGTGATAAAAAGCGCTTTCCCCATAAAGACGCTCAATTTGCTCGGTGGTTAAAGCTTTCTTCGGTTCGCCGAAACAAAGTCCTTCTTTATTAAGACATAAAACTTTATCGGCATAACGATAAACGATATTAAGGTCGTGGGAAATAATTAAAACCGTCATTCCGCGCTCATCCTGAAGTTTGTGAAGCAGATTATAAATATTTCCCTCTCCAACAAAATCAATCCCGGCCGTCGGTTCATCAAATAATAAAACATTCGGGTGCCCCAAAATCGCCCAAGCGATCAAAACCCGCTGGAATTGGCCGCGAGAAAGATTGGCAAGTTGTTGGTTAAGTATTTCCGGCTTAAGGCCAACAGATTTTAATTCGTGATCTATTGACTTGATAAATTGTTTGTCTTTAAAAAATAATTTTTTTGATTTTAAAATAAAAAATTCTTTGACAGTCAGCGGCAACTCGGCTTTTTCAAAAAGTTTTTGGGGCACATAGCCGATTTGAGCACTGTCTCGCCATTTTATTTCTCCGTCAAACGGAATAAGACCCATTAAAGCCCGAAAAAGCACTGTTTTGCCAGCGCCATTGGGACCAATGATGGCCAAAACATCACCTTCACTAACAGAAAAAGAAATATCTTTCAAAACTTCTTCACTATTAAAAGCCACCGAAAGACCGTGCACCTCCAAAATTGGGACATTATTATTCATACTTTTGCATTATAATCTATTTTAACTCAAAATTTAAGTCCTGAAGCATCAGAGTTTTCAGAAAATCGCGAAAAATTGCCACCGTGTATTTGCCCGCCTCATCGCCGCTGGTTATCCAGCTGATTAACCCAATGAGTCCATTTGACTGGGGATTGATTAAGGCGCCGCCGGAAAATCCGGCTGTCGCGTTGCTTTCAACAAGAAGAATTTGCGGTTTTAAACTTCCATTGATATCAATATTACCAAAAAGTTTTCCAACAGTAGAAGTGATTTTATTGGCATTATGGCTGGCATCAACGCCATAACCCAAAGTAATCAGGATGTCGCCGTCTTTGGGTTTATAATTCCAATCAATAGGCAAAAAATTAAAAGTGCTAGTTTCTCCCCCTTCGGGGGATCCCCCGTAGGGGGACAAAACTGAATAATCTTCTAATGACGCGTAATCAAAACCCAAAAGTAAATTTATTTTGGATTCGTTGCTGGGTTTGGAAATAATTTTTAAAACAGTGAAATCATTATAATACTTGTCCTTGCTGAAAGAATCGTTAAATTTCTCAATGGCCGGATAATTTACAATTTCAGCCGCGTAATAAAAATTGGGATCTAGAGACTTTTCATTAGGAAACGGGCTTTTTAAAACAAAACAGTCGCTTCTTATTTTCTTGGAATTTTCATCATAAATTATGTGGCGGTTTGTCAGGATCTCGCCCTTTTCGTCAATAATTATGCCCGTCCCCCGCGAAATATCGGAAAATGTCGTCTCTTTATCGTTAAAATAGCCGCAATAAAGCTGGACTACCGAGCTATTAATCAATTCCTGAAAACTCTTAGAAGAAACTTCCTTCACTGCGGCGGGCGGCACAGTGTAAGAAACTGGTTTAGGTTTTATGGCTTCAACGGCATTCTCAGTTCTTATAATATTTTCAGAGGTTGTGGGAACTTTGGGGAAAACAGGAAAATTTAAAGTGGAGGTGGAAATTACAAGCTCTGAATTTGCGCCGCCATTTTCAGACGGTGGTCTGAAATTTGAATAAACAAAAACTGCCACAAAAATCAATATGGCAAAAAGAATGATAAATTTAAAAATTTTAGTCATACCCCAGAGCAAGAAGGCCGGGTAATTTATTCCCGGCTAAAAATTCCAGCATTGCTCCCCCGCCGGTGGAAACATAATTAAACTTATCAATCAACGCCAACTTCTCCAAAAATGCGATCGTGTCACCGCCGCCAACAACAGAAAAAGCGCCGGAATTTATAATTGCCTCGGATATTTTCTTACTGCTAATGGAAAATTTTTCCTCTTCAACTTTCCCAAGCGGACCGTTCCAAATAATCACTTTGGATTTGAAAATTATTTCTTTAAACTCATCAACGGTCTTCGGCCCAATATCAAGAATTATTTCATCTTCCATAATATAATCCTCCGGAATGATAATAAGAGAATTTTTTTCAAGAAGTTTTTTGGCTTCCGGCAAAAAATTATCATCGATCAGGGACTTTTTTACATCTACATTTTTTGCTTTTAAAAAAACATTGGCGATAGCACCACCGATTAAAATATTTTCAGCTTTATCAAGGAAATTTTTTATAACCGGAAATTTAGTTTCAATTTTAGCTCCCCCCAAAATTAGGGTTTTCCTTTCCTTGGGTATACTAAGCGTACTGCTTAACTTTTCAATTTCTTTTATAAGTAAAAATCCGGCATAAGAAGGCAAAAACTTAGTTATGGCAACAAGCGAGGCATGATTTCTGTGAGACGCTGAAAAAGCATTATTAATATATAAATCAAACGGCTCGGCTAAACTTTTAGCGAAATTAATATCATTTTTCTCTTCGCCCCCGTATTTTCGGATATTTTCCAATAAAAAAATATCGCCGGGTTTGGCGCTGTTTAGACCGGCTTCAACCGATTCGCCGATACAATCATCTATAAAATTAAAATTAATACCCATAATTTCCTTTATTTGGCTTAAAACAGGCTTAAAACTATCTATAGCCGCAATATGACTGGTAAGGCCTATAATCGCCCCCCGACTTATTAAAAAATCAATTGTTTCTTTAGCCGCCTTAATCCGATAAACCTCTGAAATTTTCCCGTTTTCTATCGGCACATTGAAATCAACCCGAAGCAAAACTTTCTTCCCGTACAATTCTTTCTTTGTTAAATTTGTAATTAATCTAATCATTGAAAATTTTCTCCCTACGGGAGATCTCCCGAAGGGAGAAAAATTTAGTAAAGGTATCCCCAAGTTTGAAGCCTGTCGCTGTCGGTATTCCATTTTAGGCCAATATCAGTACGGTAAAACATATTTTGAACCATAATATTTTTAATTCTCGTGTAGGTCTGCTGTCGAGCTTCATTCACAGTCGTGCCCGAACCAGTGACAACCATTAGACAGCCCGAAGTTCCGGCAATCCGCCAAACCCCGTCTTCTATCTTAATATCCTCAATATGAATCCCCTCTAAATTATCAGGCTTTTTAAAAAGAATCGGCAAATCATGATACATCTCAATGGTGTCTTTGTCTTTTGAACTTACTAAATGAGTCGGAACTAAAACTCTTACTCCGATTTGAAAACCTTTTTTAGTTCTCAACTCAAATTGTTCGCCACTCACTAATTTATATAGCCATTCGCCCGTTGGCATAAGAATACCTTCCAATTGAATAGAAATAGTCGGATAACCGAATCTGGTTGTAAATTCAAGAGGATAAATTCCTTTGCCGTTTACAATACAATTAATATCAGTATAACCAATATAGCCGGATTCAATCAGACCAGGCTTCATTTTTTCTAGAGTCATTTTAAACAATCTATTCGGCTCACTCCAGAACATTAGAGTACCCATCTCGCCCGTTAATGGTCCGATATCGCCGGGAAAAACTCTTTTGTGCTCAAAATTTACATTAACAGGAAGAATAAAATCCTTGCCATTAAAGAAAGCGCCAACTGCCACCTCAACACCGGAAACAAATTTCTGGAGTTGGAAGATTGGCGCCTTTTTCTGCCAAACATTTTTATTTTGTCTTAATAACTCTAATAAATCTTTTCCATCTTCTTCTTGGCCTATAAATAAAAGTCCTTTGCCGGCAGACGGCGTATTTCCACTGGGTTTAAAAACATAACGCTCCGGATTTTTTTCAATAAATTCAATTACTTCATTATAACTGGAAAACTGCCATTGGGGTAAAATATTGACTCCATATTTCTTCATTTCAATTTGGCCAAAATCGCGATCCATTTCCAGCTTGTCTGTATATTTACTGCCGCCAATAACCAATTTTCCGTTTTTTCGAAGCTTATCGGCAACATCGCCAAATTCCATATCGTCAAAAACAATAACATCGGCCCAATCTTTATACGATTCCCAATTATCGACTTTTTCTATAAACCCATTATAAACATCGGCGTCCTGTTTTGATTTGATATACGCCTTAACATGATGACCCTCCTTGGTTAGTTGCCACGCTAAATCGCCGCTCAAGCTTTCCAGCGAAACGAATAAAAATTTTTTTGGTTCTATATGTCCGTTTTGATTTTGGCCGTTCATTAAAAATTTAAATAATATTTTTATTATATAACAAAAAAATAAATCAACAAAATTTTTTTGGAAATTTTTTGTTGATAATTAAATTTTCCTCTTATATAATTTCAAAAGATGGATACTCGAACCGAACAATTGAGAAAAATAAAAAATGAGATTGTGAATGCCAAAAATTCACCGCTTTATAATTTCAGAATAAAAAATAAATTTTTACCAGTTATCGGCGAAGGCAATCATGATGCTAAGATAATGTTTATAGGCGAGGCGCCGGGAAAGAATGAGGCCTTAACCGGCCGGCCGTTTTGCGGCACGGCCGGGCGCATTTTGGATGAACTTTTGGAGTCAACCGGTTTAGACCGCCGGGAGGTTTATGTGACAAATATCGTTAAAGACCGGCCGCCGTTTAATAGAGACCCCCTGCCGGAAGAAATTGAATATTACGGCCCATTTTTAGACCGGCAAATTGAAATAATAAAACCGGAAGTAATTGCAACTCTCGGACGTTTTTCAATGGTTTATATAATGAAAAAATTCGGGTTGGAATCTGAATTAAAATCAATTAGCGCGATACACGGAAAAATTTTTTCCGCCGACACTTCTTACGGCAAAATAAAAATTATTCCCCTTTACCATCCTGCCGTCGCAGTTTACAACGCTTCCGAAAAAGGAACTCTCAAAAAAGATTTCGCGATTTTAAAACAATTCGCGAATTAAAAAACATTCCAACATTTTTATTTCTTTAAGGGTTTATATAAGCCCTCATCAATTATCCTTTCAAAGCAGACATTGCCGGCAGCATGAGCCCAGTTGGAATCGCCGCCCGAAGGAATGTATTGCGGCGGATAGTTTGGAAGTTCCCCAATCGGTTTTGCGCCTTCCGGGCTCGGCAAATCGAAATCAGCGCAAAGTGAAAATTCTAACTTGCCTTTAGTTTCATAGCTGTAATTTTCGCCAGTTTTCGGATCTTTGTTGGGATTAAATCCACTGATAGCATCTTTCAAATCATCAAGTTTTGTCGGAAGCTTTTCTTTATTTTGCCAATAATAAATTATCTGGCTCTGGATAACCTGCAAATCAGAAATCCTTTGCTCGTCAAATTTTATTAACCGCGCTTTATTCGGCGAACCGACAACGAAAAATCCGGCAATAATCGCCGCTGCCACAACGGCAATAACCGCGTAAATGAAAATTTTTCGCGCAAAAGCGGAAACTTTAGACCAGGATTTAAGTTCCCAGAAATAATAAAAGAAAACCGCCGCGGCAACGAAGAAAACCGCGATGATTTTAAGAATAAACTTAGTTGTCAAATCGCCGTTTAAAAAATTGAAAATTAAAGCCACTAAATCGCCGATAATGATTAAAGCGGCGGCAAAAACCGTAAGGTTCAAAAGCCATTTGCGGATTCTTAAATCTTTTTTTGACGGTTCGCCTCTGTACATTTTGTTAAGAAAATAATTTACCCACACAAAAACGGGAAAAATAACTATGAGCGACGCAATAGACCATCTGATGCCGCTAAAATAACTCTGCAGCTGATAATAATCGCGCTGGAGCGAATTAGGAATCCAAACATTAATATATTGAAAAACTAAAATCAGAAAACCGGTAACGCTTGAGTAAAGTGTGATTATCGCTAAAAAATGCATAAAAACATCTTTTGGCTCCGCTTTTATTTTTATTTCTGTTGGCATATTATTCTAAATTTTTAATTTTAATAAGACGCCTTTCGTATTTTTCAAGTTTAGCGTAAGAAGTTTCCAACCAGATTTTAACAACTTCTTTGGCTTTTTCTTCGCTTATGAAATCGGAAGCAAGCGACAAAATATTGGTATTGTCATCGTTGCGACTCGCTTTTGCCTGTTTAGCGTCAAAACACAAAGCCGAGCGGATGCCTCTCATTTTATTGGCGACAATATCAACGCCAACGCCGGAACTGCAAATCAAAATACCGCGATTTCCAGCCCAGGGCTGGCCAGCCTCGGGCTGGTCTGCCACCTTCTTAGCCACTGCTAAAGCATAATCCGGATAGTCATCGTTGGGATTTAACTCCTTTGCTCCCAAATCTTCAAAATCATAACTCAGTTCTTTCAAATAAATTTTAAGAGCTTCTTTCAACTTATATCCCCTATGGTCCGCGCCGATATAAATCATTTAGATAATTTAAAACTGTTTAACATTTCTTCAAAAATTTTAGTGTCGCCCGCCGGGTCAGTGATGCTTGATAAAATGTCAATTCTCCCAATGTCTTGAGACCAATTAAACAAGCCATATTGAGGATGAATCAGCCAAAGCCGACGGCCATCCGGCAGAGTCCATTTGTTTTGGGCTCCGAGAAAACCGCCGATGAAAACCTGACTGGACGTTCCGTTGTCAGGCAACCCGTAACTTAAGCCGTCGCGAGGTAAAATGGCAAACCTCAAATCGCTATTCGGTTTTTTGAAGAAAAATCCTTTTGTATTCTCGCCCCTGACATTGACAATATCCTCTTCGCTGACCGTCCAAGAATCCGGATACTGAATCTCAAAGCCGAAGACGGCGTTTTTATATAATTTATAACCGGGTAAAATCGTAATTTGTTTTGGAGTTATTTTTTCCGGAGTTTCCGCCCGCGGCGGACCAGCCTCTGACTGGGATGTTGTATTATCGGAAGTTTCCGGAGTTCGCGCGGAAAAATATTTTTTATAGCTGAAATATCCGGCTAATACCAGAAAAATGATCAAAACCAGTACAATAATTATTTTAAAATTTCTATTCATAATAATTTACTAACCGCCAAAACATGTTTGAGAAGAGTTGAGGCGTATCCCCATTCGTTGTCATACCAAGCTAAGATTTTCACCAAATCGCCGTCAATAACTTTTGTCATCAGGAGATCGACAACAGCGCCGTGAGGATTTTTAAGAATATCGCTTGAAACCAGCGGTTCCTCGGTAATCGCCAGAATTCCCTGCCATTGTTTTTCGGCTGCCGCTTTCTTAAAAATGGAATTAATTTCTTCAACCGAAGTCGAACGGCTGGCAATAAAGGTAAAATCCACTATTGAACCGCAAACCACCGGCACTCTCAAGGAAATTCCGTCAAATTTTCCTTTAAGCGACGGAAAAGCTTTGGTAGCCGCTATGGCGGCGCCGGTTGTTGAAGGAACAATATTTTGGCCGGCGGCCCGAGCTCTCCGAAAATCATCTTTTTTATCCGGACCGTCAACTATTCCCTGGGAGGCAGTGTAAGCATGAACGGTATTAAGAATGGCCTTTTTAATTCCCGGATTTTTTGACATCACCGCCATTATCGGCGTGACAGCATTGGTGGTGCAAGAAGCATCGGAAGTTATTCTGTCTAATTTTAAAAATTCTTCTCCGACATTGGGTGTTGAGGTTGGCGTTATTTCGTCTTTGGCGGGCGCGGTAATAACCACTCTCTTCGCGCCGGCAGCTAAATGGGGCGCAGCTTTTTCATGCGATTCAAATACGCCCGTTGATTCAACAACAATATCAATATCCATCTTCTTCCATGGCAAGAGACCCGGGTCCTTTTCCTGAATCATCTCTATTTTTTTGCCGTCAATAACCAGTGTGTCATTATCAATTTCAACTGATTTATCATAAAAGCCGTAGACCGTGTCATATTTCAAAAGATAAGCCATATTCTCAAGAGCGCCAAGATCATTTATGGCCACAATATCAATGTCCGGATGGCCAAAAGCATGGCGGAAAAATACCCGGCCTATTCGGCCAAAACCATTAATAGCAATTCTTGTTTTTTTCATAATTTTTTGTTTTTTAACAAATAATTGTAAGCCGACAGGATAGCAATAACGCCGTCGCCGGCAGAAATATTGTTTTGTTTGTAAATTTCGTCCGTGACGTCGCCGGCAGCAAAAACTCCGAGACAGCTGGTCGCCATAGTTTTACGGTCAACAACGATCTCTCCGGCTGTATTTATTTTAACAAGATTTCTGAAAATTTCCGAATTGGGCATTGTTCCTATTTCTACAAAAACACCTTCGACCGCCAGTTTTCTAATTTTATTGGTTTTTTTATCCAAATATTTCAGCCCGGAAACAAATTTATCACCCACGATTTCTTTAATTTCCGCATTGTAAACAATAGTGACTTTTGACGATTTTTTAACTTTTTCCTGAATCAACGGGTCGGCGCGTAATCCGGAACGGCTTAACAAATAAATTTTCTTGGCATAAGAAATTAAATCAATTATTGCTTCAAAAGCAGAATTGCCACTGCCAATAACTGCCACAATTTTATCTTTAAAAACCGGTGCATCACAGGTTGAACAATATGCCATGCCTTTGCCCTTAAACTTTTTTTCACCGGGAACATCTAGTTCCTTCCGACTGCTTCCGGAGACAATGATTAAAGTTCTGGCCTGATAAGTGTCCTTGCTGGTTGCAACTTTAAAACTATTTCTTGCCCTAATTACTTTATTAACTTTCTCCGGCATTTTAACCTCAACGTCTTTTTGGGATCGGATATGCGCTTCAAGCATTTTGGCTAATTCAAGACCGGTCATTTTTTTTACGCCAATCCAATTTTCAATGTCAGCAGAAACAGCTGATTGGCCGCCGAAATTTTCGGTAATGAGGAGGGTTTTCAGTTTTTTGCGGCCGGCGTAAACGCCGGCCGCAACTCCGGCCGGCCCCCCGCCAATAATAATCACATCATACATATTATTTCACACCCAAAAGTTCTGACAATGCCTCTTTATCAAAACCAACAATAATTCTGCCATCAATATCAACTACCGGCGCCCCTAATTGACCGGATTTTTCAACCATTTCCTCGCGGGCTTTGTCATCAACCGAAACATCTTTTTCTTCATAAGAAATATTATTTTGCCTAAAAAATTCTTTGGCCATTTTGCAGTAGGCGCATTCGGGCGTTGTGTATATCACAACTTTGTTTGCCATATTTTTATTTACCTAACTTGCTAAGTTCATTGTCAATAATTTGAGTGAAAGTAGTGACTGGCAAAGCGCCGGCATAAAGCGTTTCGTTAACAAAACTTGCTGGCGTGCCTTGGACTCCAGCTTCGCCACCCGCTTTAGTTTCTTGTTGAATTGAATCGGTATATTTTTCAGAATCAAGACAAGTGCTGAATTTTTCCTTTTCAAGTCCCAGCGCTGCTGCAAAACTTTTTAAGTTATCCCTGCTGAAAGCGCCCTGATTTTCTCCTCTTTGACTGTTGTAAAGATAATCATGGTACTGCCAGAATTTGCCTTGTTCACCAGCACAGCGAGCCGCACTTGCCGCCCAAAACGATTCCTGACCCAAAAAAGCAAAATCGCGATAAATAAACTTAACTTTCCCGGTTTTAATGTATTTTTCCCGAAGCACTGATTCGGTTTCTTTAAAAAACTTTTCACAAAATGGGCACTGAAAATCGCTGTATATTATTATCGTCACCGGTGCGTTCTGGTCTCCTAAAACAAAGTCGCTTGAAGAAACTTGAGGCAAGGCGGCAATAGCGACTGTTTTACCATTATCTGCACCCGTATTTGATGAAGGCCTTTTAACAGAATAGATTGTTGCCACAGCGATTATAATGCCAGCTAAAATAATAGCCGCCGGTATTAAAAATTTGTTATTTTGTTCATCCATATTTTTTTACTTGTCCTCCGTAGCTTTATGCGGAGAAGAATTGTTTATTATAACTATAACGCGAAAAAACAAAAAAGACAACTAAAAAAAACCGCCCCCGCAAGCTTGCGGGAGCGGTTTTTTATGTTTCAGAAATTTTTACTTGCTGCCGTACAGTTCATTTAATTTCGCTCTTGTTGCCGGGCCAACACGGCCATAACCGGCACTATCAGAAGTGGCAATACCATACTTTTCCTGGAATTTCTTTACTGCCCTCAAAGTAGCCGAGCCGAAATAACCGGTAACTTTTCCTTCGGGATAAACTGTCGCATCGGTCTTGAGTGCTTCCTGAAGATTGGTAACTTCATTATCGCTTAGACCATAAGTCAAAGGTTTGATGAAACTGAAGCCCAAAGCAGCGCCTGGTGTTGAAGTCTGAGCAACTTGAAGCGTCTGTAACTCTGTAAGAATAGCGACAATTTCAGCCTGAATTGATGTTAAATCAGAAGCAGCCGGATTTGCTGGTAAAGCCGCAATTTTAGCCACAACTGAAGCAACTTTTGTTGAAACGCTCTCAAGAGTCGGGGCAGCCGAAACTGTCGGCGTTGTCGCTGCAGGAGCAGCCGGCGTTACTGTCGTCGTCACGGTAGTAGGAGCCGAAGTAACAGCTGTGGTTGTGGTAACCGCTGCCGCGCCACTGCTGCCGCCACCAGGAGCAGTACCAGTAAAGGTACCAGTCTTGCTGGTGCCTGTATCGGTCGCGTCTTGTTTGTCAACCCAAGTGACACTCAGAGAACCTCCTCCCTGATAGTCTAATTGCCCCAGAACATTGGAGCCCGACATTGCTAACTGAACACCGCCTAAGAAGACGCCTGTAGTCGCATCGGTTTCATAAAGAGTAACTGTTTCAGTATCGCTAATGAGACTAGCTGCTGTAATTGTGCATGTTAAAGTTTCAATTTCTGCATTTTTAAGATTCAAAGTTTTATCGGTTACCTGGAAATAAACCCAATCTCGAGTGTCGGCATTAAATCCCGATTTAGCGTTGCCGCCACTATCGGCAAGCGTAGTGGCTGAAGCATAAGTGATTTTTCCGTCAGCTGTTTCGGTAATAGTACCAGAATTAGTCCAGTTGACGCCAGTAGCCGTAATAATACCAGAGGCACCGATAGTTATTGTGCCGCTATTGACAAAGGTAGCGCCGCTAGTGACAGTAAAAGTATAGCTGCCAACAGCCAATGTGCCGGATTCAATAGACACCGTACTAGTTGCAGTTGTATTGCCTAACAAAGTTTTAATAGACGTGCCACTAATACTAAGATTGGCATAGGTGCCTGTGGCAATATTGGTATTCAACGCAGATGAATAGACAATCTTGGAACTTTGCATAAAATCACCATAGGCTTTAGAAAATGGAGTATCGGATCCGCTTAACACAAGGTCTGTGATCCCCTGAAAATCTGCTTTTGCAGCAGTGCTGATAGTGAAAACGTTAGATACTGTTGTTGTAGCTGACTGCGCTAAAGTATTGCCTGCGCCAAATTTATAGGTGCGAATCGCAGCTGTGGAAGTCGGAGTAAGTTGCAGATTGTAAAATGTCGTCGTGGCAACATAGATATCGGCTGTGCCGCCGCCGATATAAGCAACGGTGCCCGTGGCTGGCGTAAAGTGGGCGGTAGGCGCCAAATTTAAAGGAGCCCCGGCCGCGGTTTGCGCTAATTTCAAAGTGCCGCTACCGTAAATGCCACTCTTGTTAGAATCACTCAATTGCAGAGTGCTGGTGCCAACCACGGCAACCGTGCTACTGGCACTAACTATAGTATTATTACCAATTATTAAAGTTGGACCATTGCCACCGGCGCCGCCGCCGAGTGTTAAAGTTGACAAACCGCCGGCTAAAGTGGAAGTCGCATAAATAGTCGTCGAAGCAGTCGGAGCAATAGTCACCGCATCGGTTGTTGTGGCGCCAGCATAACTGCCAGAGGTGGTATTACCCCAGTTTCCAGGATCGGTCCATGTTTTGGCGTCGCCTGCGCCGTTCCAAGTATAAGTTACGGCTTTTACTGTTGAAACACTAAAAAATAAAAATCCCGCGGCTAAAAATAGCCCGAGAATAACTATTCGTTTACCAAACATTTTTTTATAAAAGTTTAATTTTAATTATGCTGTGATTTTATATATTATCCACAGCTCTAATTTAATAATAACCCATTTATTTTTTTTGTCTATAAAAACTGTGGATAACTAAAAACTCCCCCACAAGTTTGCGGGGGAGTTTTTTTAGACAGTTATTTACCTTCTTGATTCTTCTTTCATTTCCCGATAGCAATTTTTGCAATATACGGGCCTGTCACCATATGGTTTAAAAGGCAAACTGTGAGGGGTTTTAGCGTGGCATTTTGAACATTCCCATTCGCCGGTATATTCCTCTCCCAAATTACGCGGCGTATAACCGCGATTATCATCTCTAAACATAAACACTTAATTAATCTTTCTTTTATAATTTTTCGACCTTCTAAATTAGTTAACTTTATAATTAATATTCATAACTGTCAACTAACAGACCCGCTTGGTCACGAAGTTCTATGTGGTCGTGAAGCTGGTCGTAAAATAAATTGTTGTTTCCGGTATAAATCTGCCAGCTTTTATAAAAGTCGGATTCGACCATGTGCTTTTTAACACAGGCATTATAATTTAAATTCTGTTCAACCCAGATCCGGCATTCCCGCGAATAATTATTTAAAACGGTATCGCTGGGCGCCCGGCAGGATCCGGAATTCAGTATCAGATTTTGACAGGCGCTATCCAGCCCAAATCCGGTTAAATTACTTATCTGAATCAGCGGGCAGTAATTAAGCGACGAGTCAATATTATATACACTATTCAGCCATCCAAAACAGCTATTAATTTGAAAACTTGAAAGCAAAGGGCTTATGCCGGCAATAATTTTCACCGAGTCGCCGCTTTTAAGCCGGATATCGGATGAAAATGAATTAAATTGCGGTAAAGCGAGACCTCTCCCAATAACAGTTTCTCCGCGTTGAATGCTGACAATTCTCCAACCGGTAATATCTATTGAGCCGCTTTCAGAATAAGCCGCGCTTAAATTAATCTGTTCCTGACCATAACGATAAACACTGGAAATGCTCACTTTGCCTTTATATATTGATTCACCGAGTTTAATCGTCGGCTCCACTACTCCGGTAACCGAACTGTTTCCTCCTTGTTGATAACTTGAAGACGGCGGGTTTTTGAACGGGGATATTTTCATAAAACTAAAATTAATCGATTTTAATTTTGTCAAAAAGTAAGGCAAGCCAACAAAGATGCTAATGATTAAAAAGACGATTAAAATAAAAGCGATAACGGCTTTGATTTTCATATTATTTCTTCAATGAATCAATAATTTTTAATTCCTCATTAACTTTGTCTGTCAGGCCAAGATTTTGGTATACCAATGCTAGTGATTGATGAATTTGAGTGTCGCCGGGATCGTCTTTCTCAGCCGATAAATAAAGCAATAAAAGTTCCGGCCACATTTTCAATCGTATATACGGATTAACCGCTCCTAAAATTTCCTGTTTTGACGCGAAATTCTTTACATAATTTAGGATTTTATCATAATCATACTTTAATCTGCCATTTTCCATAATCACACCGTAGGGCTTATAATATATCGCTAATGCCTCATTAAGTGCTTTAACTGCTTCTTCATCTTTCCCCGCCGCAGTATATGCAAAACCGAGATACCAATGGGTTTGCCAATAATTCGGAGCATAAGAAACAGCCCGTTTCATTAGTTCTATGCCTTTGTCATAATTTTTAGCGTCAAAAGATAATTGCAAATAAGAATAGTAGACCTCAAGCCGGTCTGGAGAAAGTTTCAGGGCTTCGTCGTAAGCATTCGCCGCTTTTTCAAAAAAGACCTGCTGCGTTAATTTATCCTGAAATCCTCTTGCCTTATAATTAAAGAGTTGGCCGAGATTCAGATAACTAAAAACCATGGGATGATTTTTCACTTCTTTCTCTAATTCATTAATACCAAAATCCAGCACAGCCATTCGTTCTTCCGGTTTGAAGCTGTTTAAATTTTTTTGAAGCCAGGAATTATATTGACTGCGGAATTCCGTAGTGCCAAGAGTTTCTTGAGTCACAGCTTTTTTATATAAATTAAACGATTCTTCAATGCCAAGCGATGGATCGTTAAAAGCATGCACAAATTCATTGTTTGCCACCGCCGGTTTAACGCTTACCTGCCAAAAGATAAAAGTAGAAAGTAGAAAACAGAAAGTAGAAAGAGCAAGAATAATTTGGGGACTAAAAGCCATCGGCTGCTTGCTGCTTGCTGCTGGCTGCTGGCTGCTTGTTTCTATAAACATCGCAAATCCAATCGTCAAAAAAAGCGCGATATAACTGGCCGGACTGTCAAAAACAAAGAAACTCTGTATTGCATAGGCAACCATCAATGATGCGGTAATCCATAATTTATTTTTTACAAACACCCAAAATAAAGCGCCTATCAAAAATAAATATCCCAAAAGACCCAAAACGCCGCTCATTGAAGCGTAATCCAAATAAGCGTTATGGGCGCGGTCAAAATTGGTTTCACGAAGCTCGTAAACTCTTGGATTTAAGAAAGCGTTGTGAAGATATAAATAATTATTAGGTCCAAAACCAAAAATCGGCTTAGCCTTAAAAGCTTTCCAAGCAATCCCCCATTCCGTGAAACGTTGCTGGACCGTATCGCCCTGAAAAGAAATATTAGTTAACCGGGTAAGTTGAACGCTGTTTTTAACAAAATCAGTATTTCTAATTGACCAAAAAAGACCATAGATTATGAGCAAAATAGTTGCAATAATTACCCATCTTTTCCAGAGATCGCGACGACTGACTATATTGAGAAACATATAACTGGCGGCCCCGCCGACAAATCCGACAATCGCACCTCGGCTACTTGCTATGTAAAGAGTGCCCAAGTTAAGGAAAAAAGCTGTTGCCCAAAACCATTTTAATTTTGCGTTTTTCCATAAATAAAGCGCGAAAAATGCGCCAAAAATCGCATAACTTCCCAAAAGGTCAGCATTACCAATCGTGCCAGACTGACTTGATGGAAGCCATATCCAAGAGGCATTAAAATACTGGGCTAATGTATAAAAGAATTCCAAAACGCCGACAATAACCGCTATGCCCAAAAATTTTCGCCATTCTTTCTCGGTTGTCAAAACGCTGGATAAAATTATGGAAAAAATTACAAAGTGAAACCAGGCGATTACGCCGGACATTCTTTCGGTGTTGCCCCAAAAACTCCGAAAAGCATCAATTCCCGTAAAACTGGTAATTACCAAAATAATCGTAAGCAAAATCATAGCTCCAGTTGCCAAATTCCATTTTGGCCGAAATCGCGCGTCAATAAGCGCTAAAATAACATAAAAAAATAAAACAATTTCAGTAATCATCTGGAAAAGCCAAATTTTTGGGAAAATAAAAGGAAAGAAAAAAGAACCGCCAATGTAAAGCGGAATGAACAGGATAAAACCGATGCCGATTTTTATAAGTTTTAACAATATGCTAGAATTCATAATATGTGGCGTAAACAATTAAAAATATTTTTATTGGTCTTAAGCGATATTGTAATATTTTCAACGGCCTTGGGGTTAACGCTCATTATTCGCTACATACTAATCGACCATGCTTATATTGTTTTCAAAAATTCCGTTCCTCTTCACCTTATTCCTTTTAGCATAATATTCGCTCTTTGGCTAATTGTTTTTTGGGTTGCGGGTCTCTATGATTTGTCAAAACTTAAAAATGAAGAATTGTTTTACAAAAATCTTATTATTACTTTTGGCGTTAACGCAGCAATCACTATTTCTTTTTTCTATTTTATACCATATTTCATAATTACGCCCAAAATAAATTTATTTATTGATTTAGCCTTAAGTGTAGCTATTCTTTATTTTTGGCGGCAATATTTTAATCGCTGGGCCAGTAAAGCTCTTAAAATAGGCGTTATTTTTCTCGGAGCCAGCCAGGAAATAATGGAACTTAAAGAATTTTTAAATAATAATCCCCAATTGGGCTATCAGATTGTCGGAATTTTAGCGCCGGATAATGTTTCTGAATTAGAAAATCTTTGGCAGACAAAAAAGTTTTCGCTTATAGTTTCGGCGGAACAATTTGATCATTCGCAAAAACTGGCGTTTTTGCTCTTTCAATACTTCAAAAGAGGTGTGACCATTAGCGACTTGGATAAATTCTACGAGAACGTTACCAATCGCGTCCCCATCTCAATAATTCGAGAGGTTTGGTTTTTGGAAAATATCTCAGAAATTGAAAGAGGTTTTTATGAGACCAATAAAAGAGCTTTTGATATTGTTATGGGGATAATCTTAGGTTTTATTACTATTGTAATTTTTCCCATTGTTGCTATCGGGGTAAAAATTTTTGACCCGGGCCCGATTTTTTACCGTCAAAAAAGAATCGGCAAAAACGGTCAACTTTTCACTTTAACGAAATTCCGTTCTCTGCCCGTTAACAATGGGCTTAATCAAATGCAAAAACCAGACGATGAAAAAATCACTTCATTTGGCAAGTTTCTAAGAAAAAGTCATATTGACGAATTTCCTCAGGTCTGGAATATCTTAAAAAACGAAATGTCATTTATCGGCCCCCGGCCGGAAAAACCGAATTTTGTGGAACGTCTTTCGGATGAAATTCCTTTTTACGAAATGCGCCATTTGGTAAAACCGGGCCTCGCCGGTTGGGCCCAACTCCATAATCCCAATGCCGGCCCGACTTTCAAAGAAACTCTGGAAAAACTCCAATATGATTTATATTACGTAAAAAACCGTTCGGTTTTTTTGGACCTTTCAATTATTTTAAGAACCCTGCGCATCTTAATCTCCGGCGCCGGAAAATAAAAACGGTCTCATTTGAGACCGTAAATTTTATTAAATTTCAACAACTCCTCTGATTAGTTTGCCTTCTTCTAAGTCCTCAAGACCTCGGTTAATCTGATCGAAAGAATAAACTTCTGTAATCAATTTTTTAATCGGCAAATTGTTTTTTAAATATTCAGAAGCATAAAAAGGGATATCTTCATCCAAAAAACATTCTCCGCCCCAAGTGCCGCGCAGTTTTTTGCCTTTGACAAGTTCAAAAGGATCAATGGAAATCTTTTCTCCGGACTCTAAATTACCAGCAATAATCGCTGTACCATTATTTTTCAAACATTCAAAAGCCATTTCCATTGCTTTCTTACTGCCGCTGCATTCAATCGCAAAATCAAAGACATTTTTGTGATTAAAGCAATTTACATGAACCGACTTGATCCCCAGTTTGACGCTGGTCCAATCCAGTTTCCAAGGCACAATATCAAATGCAATGCATTCTATGTTAAGCGCTTTTGCTCTCAACAAAGCACTGGCGCCAATGCCGCCAATACCAAACACCGCAAGCTTGTGGTCATGATTTATGCCAGACGAACCAATTATTCCCGCGCCAGTTGGTACGGCGCAGCCTAAAAGTGATGCCACAATTGGATCAATATTTTTTGAAATTTTAACCAACCGGTTTTCGGATATAACAGCATACTCAGAAAAAGTTGCAACGGCTCCGGCATTAACAATTCCTTTATCACTTTCATAGAGAACCATCGGAGAATTTAAACCTGACCCCTTTATCCAACTAGCTACTACATAGTCGCCGGCTTTAACTTTGGTAACGCCAGCGCCAATATTAATTACTTCGCCAGACGCTTCATGACCCAAAAGATGGGGTATAAATTCCCTTCCTTTTCTGCCGTTAATTTCATTTATCTGGCTGCGACACAATCCACTGCATAATATTTTCACGAGGACTTGACCTTCGCATAATTTTGGAATTTCAAGTTCCTCAATTATTAAAGGCCCGCCCACATTTCTTAAAACTGCTGCTTTAGTTTTCATCGTCGCCTCCTATGGAATGAACCAGTAGTAGTCGCCAGTATAGCCAACTTCGGCAAATAGTTTCCCCCAATCTTCAACGCTCATATATGTCAAAGCGGTCAAATTCCACTTTTCCATACGATCATGTTCAATTTCATTATGCCAAGAATCAAGAATGACGAAAGCGTGTTTTCGCGAAACCCTCATCACCTCGCGCAATGCCTGCTTGCATTCTTCAAACGGCAGATTATGAATCGTCGTGATGGAAATTACTAGATCAAAAGATTTGTCGGGAAATGGCAATTTTTTCGCATTAGCCACTTTTACAAACGACTTGACGTCTTCCATTGCGTTTTCTATCGCGTATTCCGAGATATCAATACCGGCCACTTTAATGCCGGGGATTACCTGTATAAAATCATGCAGCATAAATCCCTTGGCGCAGCCAACATCCAAAACGCTATTTTCAGAAGTGAGTCCATAATAATCCCTAAATCTTTCAACAACGCTCTTCCATCTGCCGTCATAAACATAGCCGCCGTACCCAACCAACCTATCGCCATCGAAAAATTCCCTCCCGAATTGTCTGGCGATCCTATGATGTTCTTCAGTAATTTGTTTGAATCTGCCCTCAACATCCCGATTAATGTTTGGATAAGTATTTAACAAATTAATTTCCGCCATTATTGCACCTCCTTTTAGAATGTAAGATTGTCTCGTGTTTTTTTTCTGATACTACTCAATTCATCAATCGACATACGCCAGATTTCCGCAGTTCTTTTTATCCGACCCGGGGCAAAATTAATTCTGTCCCACTCGTATGCTCTCAATATGCTGATATCTTTTGCCGTCCATTCGTCGGAATTAATCTGGCTGTATCGCCAGTCAATATTCGGATATTCGTCATTGGAAACAAGTGTCCCCATTTCTCTTGAGATTCTGTACAACTCCGTTCCATAAAGAGGGACCGCCACGAACAGTTTGATGTAATCCGCTCCGCAATGTTCGGCAAAATGAATGGTTTCCCTTATTTCTTCCCACTTTTCGCTCGGAAATCCTATGACAAAATTGGCGATGCAAAACATTCCTCTTGACTTAATTTTTTCTATTATCTCGGGAACTTTATTGAGATTTTTTATGGGCTTTTTAACAATTTCCCTTAAGACCCTTTCATTGCCCGATTCAATGGCGACATTGACTCCAACACAGCCGGAATCTCTCATCAGGTCTAAAATTTTGTCGTTCAAAAGAAAAAGCGCGAACGCGTTTCCAACCCATTTTAAGTCCAAACTTTTTTCAATCATCAGAGAAAAAAGATTTTGGGCGTATTTTCCTCCGGCCATCAGAAGATTGTCATCTTCAAATAGCACCGATCTGACGCCATATTCTCTTTTCAAAAAAGCTAGTTCATCAACCACGTCTTCGGGATTCCTTGACCGCACTTTTTTACCTGAAATAATCTCAACTTGGCAAAATGAACATCCGAACGGACACCCTCTTGTGGTCGTCATTCTTATATACGGCAACAGCGGCGGTCCGCCCGAACTGGGTCTTGGAGGCCTTTCCACATACGCCTTAAAATTAGTTAGATAATAAGCGGGCCATGGCAATTGCGATAAATCTTGGATAAATGCTTGATTTTGCAATCCTTCAGAGGGAAAATCACCTTGCCCAATCAGATACCTGATCAATTGTCTTAAGACATATTCGCCTTCTCCTCTGACATAATAATCAATATTTTTATTTTTAATAACGTAATTGTAATTTGTCGTTACGTGAACGCCGCCAGCAATGACAATTATATTTTTATCAATGCTTTTTACGATCTCTGCGGATATGTCCAAAATATCTCGGTATTCCGATGACATAACTGAAATGCCTACAAAATCGGGACTAAAATTCTCGATTTCTTTAGCAAATGTTTCTCGCGTCATATTATGAAATTGAGCGTCAACAATCTTTACATCAACTATATCCATAACCATGGCACCAAGAAGGCACAAAGTCGCGGGATTCATATCCCAGACAGTGTTTGTGTCATCTTTTTGCCATCGCTGGTTGGGATAGGTTAACAGCAGTTTATATCTCTTAGTCATCGCTTTCTCCTTTTCCTTTTTCTTATTAAAATTTTAAAGAACGATAATGCCCGTATAAAAACATAAAAATCTGTCTCGTGTCAAATAAAAAAACCCCGCGCGCGGGGTTAATCCTAATGAACATAGTCTAATCGAAATAACCATTAATACCATGAGCCAGCTCCGTCAAAACTATTTCCTTGAAGCTGGCTTTAAATTTTGAATTATTAAAGACGAGCTCGATCGGAATTTCAGTAGAGGGCCTGAAAATCACTGGCATGCGCCTGTCGCCTGAAGACATTACCATTTCCGCAAGATCCAGCAAACTAATACCGCAATTGGGCACTAAATTGAAATCGCCAAACCGGGATTCGGCAATAATCAATCTAACGACCCTAAAAACATCGTCTTCGTGGACACAATAAAGGTTATGAGAACCGTCGCCATAAATTTCTATT